>Ga0315548_1001824_pt1 | contig 17295 bp, 16 predicted proteins | sample SalMarSW160110MG_2_FD_202540 | JGI IMG/M metagenome (GOLD analysis project Ga0315548, IMG submission 202540) | Salt marsh sediment microbial communities from the Plum Island Ecosystem LTER, Massachusetts, United States - Salt Marsh Sediment SW1601-110 ...
CAAGAGCCGGACTTTCTCTTCACCCCGAAACTTCGGGGTGGCAGGTGTAAAGTCTCTGCACTCGGGCGTTAACCCTAGCTCAGGATTGCCGTCGGCTTTACGTTACGGTTTCCCTGACTTAGCCTGCTTTTCACTCCAGCATTACTGCCAGAGGCTGCTAACTGGGCGTGAAGTTCTCGGTGACAATTGGCGCAAAGCATTGTACATTTCTTTAGCTCTTCCACCACTCGTTTCCAACTTCTTGTATATCCTCGCTGAGAAACGTTAAAGTCTTTCTTTGAGGCATCAAGATGGTGAAACTCTAGAGCTTCGATACAACGGTCATAACCACACTGCTCACATTTACCGCCTTTGTATTCCACTGCCATCTGGCGAATTTTCTTACGCCTTTTATGGACAGCACGAATTAAATATTGGCGGCGGTCAGCGTAACGCCGTGTATCGCTCTTTGCCAATGTCACCTCCTTTCTTCTATCGCCCGCGCCCTAGGGGTTTGCTCGCCCTTCGGGCTCGCACAGCCACGCGCTCTACCAGCTGAGCTACCGGGGAATGGTTATTTTAGAACATATAAAGAACGAACAGAACCCACATTATACTGAACAAAGGTTTTATTGTCAAGCCTCTGGACTAAAGACTTTTAGCCCAAAAACACATCAATTTGTTTAATTTTGCCCTCGCGGACAAGCCGGGCATAGTAGGAAGACAATACGCCGGCCTTAATTTTTACCTCTTTGCCCTTTTTTGGGCTAAGTATTATTTTTTTAGCTCCTACAGCACCTTGTCCATAGGTATTGGCACGCCTTGGATTATGGTATACAACCAGTGTTTTACCTAAAAACGAGAAGGCAAAACTGTTTTTGGGTATCAGGATCTCTTCTTTCTTATTTTCTGCGAAATAAAACTCATCTTTTGAGGCCTCTTTTGTAAAAAGGCGGCCCGGCAAGACCGGAGAAAACTTTAGAGTAAGCTTTCCTCCTTTATCTAAAGAAAATGGCTTTTTACCCACAACCATATTAAGCCAAATAGATACAAATTCACAAGTTGCACCCGTCAGGCGCGCCACAAAACCATTTCCATGCAAGGATTTTTCAGGATGCGCACTTGATACAATAAAGGAAGAATTCTCTAGAATGCTTCTTCCATAAAGATTGGGATCCATAAAGGCCACAAGGGCCTTATCCAAATCCTGGAAAAACTCTTTATGCAACCCGCCTCGAATAAGTTCTAGAAGATACTTGTATTCCATATGAAGCCATACAGACTCGTTCTCAAGCCAGCCCGGAGTAAATACCATTGAGCGCCCAATCTCAAAAGGCATGCCTTTAAGTGGCGCATTTATCTTATACATCTTGAGCTTTTTGTCATAAAGCTGGCTACTCTTAACAGCATTATAGAGGCTTCTTCTTTCTTTTAGGCCTTTGAGCACCTTCATCAAATGCACCGGCGCCTCAAGAAAATAGGAAATTGGACGATTTTTAAACTCCAGGACCCGGACAACAGGCAAGCCATTGCGATTAAGTTTGTTTTTTCCTCGCTGTTTAATAAATCTATAGCGCTTGGCCTCATGGATAAAATAGGTGCGCGGTAAGGCACTAGTTCCTTGTAAGCTCTTTTTCAAAGCCTTATTGGTTCTTTTAAGTAGAAGAGTTAAGATTTCTTTAAGTTCTACTATATTAAGGTCTTTGTTTTTGCCCGAGAAGCCCAACCAGACCTTCTTGCGATATTCTTCTTTTAAAGTAGCAGCCTTATCCCAATATTTAAAAGCATTTGTTTCAGCTAGCGTTTTCTTTAAAGCGTGTGCAAACTCATAGCTTTCATCAGGCATGCTGGCTTTACAATTATCAGGAAGCTCCAGCTTATCTAAGGCAGATTGCACAAATAAGATAAGCCTTTTTAGCTCTGCCGTCTCTGAAACTGACGAGCCAAAGATGCCCGGCATATTATTTAAGGAATCGCACCAGCCGGGCTTGTTAGCCTCCATTTCTATTCCGATGCCGGAAGGGTCAAAAGAAGCGCCTTTATTAATAATCAAGGTCAGAAGCTTCACCAAAAGCGTTGTTTTATAAACCTTGCCCTTACCGTGTAAGGTGTGTACCTTTGTGGCATCTGTCTTACGTAAAGACAAAAGCTTTATATTCTTTTTTTTATCTTGCTCTACCGCGCCAAACTGTCTTACTTTTCCATTTACATATACGTATTTTTCATCCCGCGGGAGAACCTTATGGTCGGTATCATAAAAAGTAAAGTCTTTTTTATCTATTAAAAGGCTTTTTAGCCTGTCCGGATAAACACTTAGATAAGATTCCAGTAAATCCAAATTATATGTCCAGTGGTCAACCCAGAATCCCTCACCGGGACGTATCAAGTCTTCTTTTGAGCTTATAGTTAAGAGGCTCCTTAGGAAGCTCGTGGTACCGGAGTTTGGTTTGCTGGCCTCTTTTTCTAAGAAACCGAGTAAGCCACCTGGGGTAAAGCCGCCTTTTAAGAATTCATCTACTGCCCGACGTTGTGACTTTTTAGTGAAGTATTTATTGAGCAGTTCCTGGCAGGCCTTATTGCTTATAATGTAAAGCATGAGGCCATCAATAAGCAAGGGATTGAAACCATCCGGCTGGATAGCATTTATAAAGGTATGAATATTATCTTCAGCCACGTTGGGATTGATGAGCACATCGTTTCGTCTGTTCTGGTTGATATCCCGGTAGGCGCCGTTACCTTGTGAGAAATAAGACGGCAGAAGCGAGAATGCATTGTAATCTCTTTCCAGGTCTCCGTGTTTTCTGGCATAAAGATAGAAAACAAAAGGGTCTTTATCGGTAGCTATGCTGTAGGGAAAGCCTCCTCTTAGGAAATTGTCCAGGAATGTTTGCTTGGCATATGAGTCAAATTCTCTGCTTGAACTCTTAGTAAAAATAGAATTCTGCAGATTCGCTATTATATCTTTATTGGTTTCTAATTTTTTTGCCAAAAAATTATGGCTAACGATCTTCTTAGTTAAGCTGTTTATATGTTTTTCTGTATCAATGTTTCCGATCAAAGAAATAATTTGAATTGCCTCACCTGGCGCAACAGTGACCCTGCTATGCGCAAACGCAGAAGGGGTTTTGCCTTCCGCGCGCTGCGTCTTAGGCAAAGAAAAATCACCTCTGGCAAAATTTTGGGCATAACCTATATCGGCGTCTCTTCCAAAAACAATACTTGGATCAATTATTACATTCAGTTGCCTGGCAGATCTTCCCTTAAGCTGGTATGCAAGGTAAAAATTGCCCCTGTCTACATACTCCAGCTCCGGCTTATCATCTGGTTGGACTTTTAGTTTATAAAACGGTATTTTTTTACTTAAATTGGAAATCCTGACCCATGCCTCTATAGTTCGACTCATATGTTTCTGATGCCACTCATTCACAGCGTAAGGAATAATCTGCGCAAGTCCGTCGATAACATCAAGCGGCATAGGCTTTTTTGAATTATTAATAAGTGTAAGAGAGCGCAGGAGCCCTGCAAAAGGCTCTTCGGGAATAGTCATATAAGTGACATTTGTCGTGAGGTTAAGCGCGAGGTTAGTTTCCTCTATTTGGAGTTTATAGGGATTAATTCTCATAGAGGATGAGGCACTCGCAGAATAAGGACAGCCATTTTTGCGAAATGGCTCATAAAGGATTTGCTCGGCGCCTTTCTTTAACTTTATAAAGGTGCGGAATCCTTTAAGGGGAGTCAAATAATACGCCTGGTTTGCCGGATAAAACTCTAAAATGGCACCGCTTTTATCTTTCGTGCCAAAGGAGGCTATGGCCTGGCCACGATTAACATAAAAGGCCCATAAAGGCACGCCGCGCAACCCCGCAATTCCCGGGAAGAAACTAGAAAATGCCTTGGCGTATGAATAGTTCTCTATTATAAAATCACCGGATTTATCCAGCCTATATTTTACTTTTGTTTTATCCATTTAATAAACTTCTAGGCTACTTTACAGCTAGCTTCGCAGAGATGTTCAAGGCGGGTCCAGTTGCTATCAATTTCTTTTTGAATCTCGGCAATAATGTGTTTGTTTTGCTCGGAAAACAGGTGTTTAAAACGGCCCTGAATCTTTAGGAACTCCTCTACCGGCTTTCTCTGCTTGGGCTTGTAAGTAAAGCGCCAAACGCCGTTTTCCACCTCAATTAAAGGCCAGAAGCCAGTCTCTACGGCTAACTTGGCGACCTTAACCGTATCTTCCTGTGGAAAACGCCAGCCGCGGTGGCACATTGAAAGTACATTCAAAAATGCCGGGCCTTCTACAGCAAAGGCCTTCTGGGATTTGGTGATTAAGTCGTTCCAGTTGGAGATAGTGGCCTGCGCGGCATAGGGTATTCTATGGGCGGCGACGATTGCTGTTAAGTCCTTTCTAAATTGCCGCTTACCCGGAACAACCTTTCCTGCCGGCGCCGTAGTGGTTGAGGCGCCATAAGGAGTTGCGCCCGAGCGCTGAATTCCGGTATTCATGTAGGCCTCGTTGTCGTAGCAGACGTAGACGAAGTTGTGGCCGCGCTCCAGGGCGCCGGATAAGGCCTGAAGGCCGATATCGTAGGTGCCTCCGTCGCCGCCGAAGGCGACAAATTTAATCTCTTTCTTTATTTTGCCCTGCTTTTTTAAAGCCCTGTAAGCAGTCTCAATGCCGCTGATGGTAGAGGCGGCATTTTCAAAGGCATTATGCATAAAAGGTATATTCCAGGCGGTATAAGGGTAAATCGTCGTACCGACCTCAAAACAACCGGTGGCGGAGACCGCTACAACCGGATTTTCTGTGCCCATTAATACCTGGCGGGCAACAATCGAGGCGCCGCAGCCGGCGCATAAACGGTGCCCCGGGCCTAAGCGCTCAGGAATCTTCTCTGATAACTCTTTAATATTCGCCATATTAACGCACCCCCAGATAATTAACTAAATTCTTAACTTTTTTATCCTTAACCGTCTTTTCCAGTTCGGCATATACGGATTTAATCTGCTCGGTATTGATATCCCTTCCACCGAGGCCGTAGATATAATTACAGGTTAAAGGCCTTTGCGGTAAATCTAATAAAGCTGCGCGAATTTCAGTAAATAAAGGGCCGCCCTGATTGGAAAAGGATTCACTTCTATCAAGTATGGCCACGGCCTTAACCCCCTTTAGGGCGTTGAGAATCTTTTCTTTGGGGAAAGGCCGGAAAAATCTTGGCTTCAGAAGGCCTGCCTTTTTCCCCTGCGCGCGCAAATTATCCACTACTGCTTTTGTTGTACCGGCGGTTGAGCTTAAAGCCACAATCGCCATATCGGCATCGTCCAACTTATAGGCCTCAACAAAGTCGTATGCCGTTCCGAAGTGTTTCTTAAATTCGGCAAATATTTCGGGAATTGCCTTAAGAGAGTTTTTAACTGCTTCTGACTGCTGGCGTTTATGCTCAAAATAATAATCCTGTAAATCCAGCGGCCCGTAGGTAACCGGCTTATCTACGTCCAGGAGCGAATGAGCCGTTTTGTATTCGCCGATAAAATCCTTGACCTGTTTATCTTCGTAGAGCTTTACTCCTTCAACGGCATGCGAGGTAATAAAGCCGTCCTGGCAGACCATTACCGGAAGCAAAATATCTTTGTGTTCGGCAATCCTGATGGCCATAATGATATTCTCATAGACCTCCTGGTTATTCTCGCAATAAATCTGCAGCCATCCGGAATCCCTGGCTCCCATTGTGTCGGAATGGTCACAGTGGATATTTATCGGCGCAGAAAGCGCGCGGTTAACTACCGGCATCACAATCGGAAGACGGGTTGAGGCGGCAATATAGACTATCTCCCACATCAGCGCCAGGCCGTTTGCCGAGGTTGCGGTCATTGTGCGTGCTCCGGCTGCGGCTGCGCCTACACAGGCGCTCATTGCGCTGTGCTCTGACTCAACGGGAATCATCTCCGTTTGCACCCGCCCATCTGCCACAAATTGGGCAAAGGTCATTACAATCTCTGTCTGCGGGGTAATCGGATAGGCAGCTACAACATCCGGTTCAATCTGACGCATCGCCTCTGCTGCCGCCTGGTCCCCCATCAATGCTACTACTTTACTCATTTTTGCTGCTCCTTTTCCATCTTAATGCACTTCACCGGGCACACCGAGGCGCAGATACCACAACCTTTACAGTGTTCTAAGTCAAACCCGACCATCTTCTTGTCTTTAACCTTAATTGAGGAATCCGGGCAATACAGCCAGCAGATTAAGCAATTAATACACTTTTTCTCGTCCCGCACAGGGCGAAATGTGCGCCATTCACCGCTTTTGTATTCGGCAGCGCTGCCGGCTTGCTCAATCAAACCGCCAATAGGGATATCCTTCCAGCCTTTTTTCATTCTACCCTCACTTTTTCATAAGCTATCTTTATGCCTTCTATATTCGCCTTGGTCTTTTTTTCGCCAATCTTTTTCAAAAATTTCTTTTTAGTCTTCTCATAAAGGGCATCTAATTCTACCAAAGGGGCAATCTTTAACAGCGCCCCCAGCATCGGCATATTCGGCATTGAACGGCCTAAGATATCCAGCGAGATAGCGGTTGCATCCACTGTCGCCACCTTGCCTGTTTTAAAACCGGTCTGCTTGCGCACAGAATCCGGAGACTTGCCGGTATTGACCAAAAGCACTCCTTGCTCATTCAACCCCTCCACAACCTCCGGGGTTGTCAGGGTTGGGTCGATTACTACTACATATTCGGGGTTAGTTACAGCGCAATGTAGATTAATCGGTTTTGAGCTAATTCTGGTATAGGTCCTAATCGGCGCGCCTGCCCGCTCCGGGCCGTATTCCGGAAAGGCCTGGATATATTTACCATCGTCTAAAGCCGCTTCCGCTAAAAATTGCGCCGCTGTTTTTGCTCCCTGTCCGCCTCTTCCGTGCCAGCGCACCTCAACCAACTCTTTCATTCTTCCTCCAAACTTTTAAACTTTGAACTTTTAAACTAAACTTCTTGTCTTCCCTCTAAGGCCTTGCCCAATGTTGCCTGGTCGGCGTATTCTAAGTTTCCGCCCGCGGGAATCCCGCAGGCAATCCGCGTAGTTTTCACTCCCAGGGGTTTTATCAGTCCAGCCAGATACAGCGCCGTGGTCTCTCCTTCTGCGTTAGAATTGGTAGCGATAATAATCTCTTTTGCCTGGTTCTGTTTTATTCTGCCTAAAAGCTCTTTTATCTTCAAGTCTTTAGGCTCTATCCCCTCCAAAGGGGCAATTGCGCCCAAAAGCACATGATAAAGCCCACGATAAGTGCCTGACTTTTCAATGGCCAATACATCCTTGGGCTCCTCAACCACACAGATTGTATCTTTGTCTCGACGCTGGTCCTCGCAGATGGAACAGACTCGGGCCTCGGTCAAGTTATTGCAGAGTTTACAGTAACCAAGGCTTTGTTTGGCCTTGACCACGGCATAGGCTAAGTTTTTTGCCTGATCAAGCGAGCCCTTAAGCACATGTAAGGCCATCCGCTCTGCGCTTTTGGGGCCGACTCCGGGCAGTCTTGAAAATTCTTCAATTAATCTGTTTAAGGATTGAGCGTAAGCAGACATAATACTTATTGTGTACGCCTAATGATCCGGCCCTGAAAAATTTTTAAGGCCGATTGAATAATGGGCTCGGCGGCTGTCTTTTTGCCAGGCCCGAGAGAGCCCGGTTTTGTTTCGTCAGACGCTGCTTGCAAATCTTTATCTAAAGTAACTCTTAATTTTAAATCGCGTTTAAATATTTCTTTGCCTTTGGTTTCAATAAATTTTTTATTTTGCTCCAAGGTCTCTTTATAAAAACGCTGGTTTTTCGGAAAAGCGACGCTTAAGGTATTGCCTTTTAAGTCAATAGCCTTCCCAAGCTCTAATGCAGAGGCCACAAGCATCTTTTGCGCCCTGATAGCCTGCAAAAAAGCACCCCAGTTACGGCTTAGCTCTTCCCCGAGCTCTGCGGAAGAAACAGAAACCGGGCCTTGGGCAAGAATCTCTTCGCTATTATTTTCTTCGCTATTATTTTCAAGAACCGGCTTTTCCAAGGCCTGCTCAATTTTTGCAAGCCTGTTTAAAATATCCCGCAGAGAAGAAAGATTTTCTCTCTGTGTCAATTTTACCACGGCCATCTCCACGATTACCCGGGCCGACAAGGTCCTTCTTAAGCTCTCTTGGGCGCGCGTAAGTATATTAAAGATGTAAAAAATCTCCTCAAGGCTTAAAAGCTCACTCTGCTGGATAAGGCGCTTCAGATGCTCCTGGGGTAAATCGATGAGTTGGCCCGCGCTTTTTTCGCCTATTGTCTTGGCAACCATGATATTGCGGAAGTGCTCCATTAAGCCGGCGGTAAACTGAAAAAGGTCCTTGCCTTCATTGATAATTCGCTCCACCAGCATAAGCGCCTGGGGCGTCTTTTTCTCAATTATCTTCTGCGCAACTTCTCCCAAGGCCTCCAGGCCAATCATCCCCAGGACCCGGGTAACGGTTTCCAGTTTTACCTGCCCCCGGCAAAAAGAAGTGAGCTGGTCCAGGATGGATTCTGCATCGCGCATACTTCCCGCCGCCGCGCGGGCGATGTAAAGCAGGGCCTCCTCGCTGACGTCTAATTTTTCCTTTTTGATTATCCGCTTAAGTTTCTCCGCAACGGCAGAAACAGCAAGCGCCTTAAAGTCAAAGCGCTGGCAGCGGGAAATGATTGTCGGCAGCACTTTATATGCCTGCGTCGTGGCGAAGATAAACTTTACATGCGCCGGCGGCTCCTCCAGAGTCTTAAGAAGCGCATTAAAGCCGTCGGTGGTAATCTGGTGCACTTCGTCGATTATGTAAATCTTAAAACGCGCCTTTGCCGGGGCAAACTTAACATTCTCCCTTAATTGCCTGATCTGCTCTATCCCGCGGTTAGATGCCCCGTCTATCTCGATAACATCAAGGCTGCGTCCGTCGGAAATCTCCTTGCAGCTATCGCAACGACCGCAGGGAGAAGGCGCCGGGCCCTTTTCGCAATTTAAGGCCTTGGCCAGGATTCTTGCCATAGAGGTCTTGCCAATGCCCCGGGGGCCCGAAAAAAGATAGGCGTGGGCCACGCGATTTAAGGAAATTGCATTCTTAAGTGTTGTAGCGATATGTTCCTGCCCGATTACCTCATCAAAATTCTGTGGACGCCATTTTCGGGCAAAGACAAGATAGCTCATGCTCACCTCAAATAGAAATTGACCAGATTAGCCGCAAAGTAAACAAACAGGATGGCCGCCGAATCCCAGGCCAAAGCAGGGGTTTTTCTTCGGCTGCGAAAGGCCAGCCCTGCGCAAACTAAGGCGCTGGAAATAATCACAAAAAGTATAGTAAACAAATGCTGCGCAGAAACACAAGAAAGAAGCGTTTTTCTCCCTAAGGATAAGTCGCTAACAGCAACAATAAGCATATTAAACATATTGCTGCCGAAGATATTTCCCAGGGCCATATCAAAAAATCCCAGTCTTGCCGCGGATATAGCCACCGCCGTCTCAGGCAAAGACGTGGTAACGGCAACAAACAGGCTGCCTACGAAAGTTCCGCCCAAGGCAACTCCGGCCACAGGTATGCGGGCAATCTCATCGCCCAGATAAGCAAGATAAATCGCAAAACCTACCAAAGCAGCAGAGTAAATAACGAATTTTATCCAGGTTTCTGAAACGCTTCTGCCGCCGGTAGATGCGTTTAGAGCTAAATTCGTCCTTACGGCCTTTTCATTGCGCAAGATTAAATGCGCCCCGAAAATATAAACTACTAAAATTAGTGCTGTTTCTACACCAAGCGAAAAAATAATTCCCACCGCCGCCAGGGCAATCAGTAGAACGCTAAATGCCAGGCTGATAAAATGCGTGTTTTTAAGAGATAAGACCCGGGGGTTTTTAACAAACTTAAGAAAGATAATCCCCACGATGGTCAGATTGAAAAGATTGCTGCCAAAAAGGTCTCCCACAGCCAAATCCAGGGCGCCGAGCTTTGTGGCGCTGATAGCCACTGCCAATTCCGGCAAAGATGTAACTACCGCCAAAAGTATAAGGCCCGCAAAACCGCGGCTAATTTTTATGGCGCGGGCAATCTTCTCTGCATAGACACAAATTCTATATCCACAATATACCACAACTGCTGCCGCAATGATAAATTTTATCCAGAGAATAAACATGCCTTAGGTATCCCTATCTTCCTGTGAAGCGTTTTCTCTCCGCCAGCAAAACAATATCCCTTAATTCATCGCTGTTGCGCGCAGATTGCCAATTCTCGCCAAACCTTTCATCCTGGACAGTCTGGGCAATGGCGGCTAAAGCCCTTAGGTGAAAATTACGCTCATCCTGCGTGCCTACGAGCACAAATACAGTATGTATGGGTGAGGGGGCATCAGGAAAAGTAATCCCCTCTTTCGCCCTGGCCAAAAGAATGCTGAACTTATGCTTTCCTTCAATGATAATATGGGGGATGGCCAGGCCTGGCCTGATAATCGTATCCGACTCTTCCTCGCGCTTGATAAAAAGCTGCGTTAACTTTTCAGGCTCTATTCCCAGTTTTCCGGCCAGAAAACTACTCACCTTTTGGAAGAACTCATCCCGGGGTAAAGTTCCTTCTAAATCTAAAACCACCGCCTCTTTAATCAGATGGTCAAACCTGTCTTCAACAATCTCATCGCGCTCAACGATAATCTCCTTTAGCTCATCCGGCAAGGTAGGCTCAACTAACTCTTTGGCGGTAAGCCGTTCAATGACGTGCACCATGGCTGCCTGGCGCCTTACTTTGTTTCTGGCAAAAAGCAGATACCAGCTAAGGGCAGCGGCAATAAATAAGGCTGTAAACGAAAGAGGAACCGCACCCATCTCAAAAATCAGAAATCCGTATCCGGCGATACCCAATATCTGAATCCAGGGATAGAGCGGGGCGCGAAATTTCGGCCTGTAACTGGCAATTTTGCTCTCACGCATTACGATAAGTGACATATTTACAAGCAAAAATAGGAGAATCATAAGTGTAGATGCTGTCTTAACCAGGTTCTCCAGGCTTAAAAATAGAATTACCATAATCATAAAACCGGCAGTAAAGATTATAGAAAAACGAGGTGTCCTGGACTTTTTATCTATCCTCTGGAAGAACTTAGGCAACAGGTAATCCCGGCTCATCGCCAGAGAACTACGTGAGGCAGTTAAGATACCGGCATTGGCCGTAGAGACAAAGGCCAAAAAGGCTGCTAAGGCCAGGATTAGGCCTCCCGGATTTCCCATGAATCGGCTTGCGCCAAGGGAAATGGGGGTAAGAGAACTTGCGAGTTCGCCGGAATCGAGAAGTCCCACTGTTACGAAAACAACCGCGGCATAAAGAACCATCACAATGCTAAAGGCAAGGAACATCCCCAAGGGAATATTGCGCGAGGGATTCTTTACCTCTTCTGCGACAGCGCTTACTTTTGTTAAACCCCCGAATGAAACAAAGACTAACCCCGCGGTAGCAAAAACCGAAGCCGGCCCTCTAGGCATAAAGGGAACAAATCTCTGGACTTGAATAAAAGAGCTGCCGCGAAAAACATATAGGATGAGGATTGTAATTAGAGAAAGGACTAACGCTATCTGAAACCTCCCGCTCTGCCTGGCGCCCATAATATTGACAAGCATAAAGAAAAGGCAGCACCCTACAGCAATAAGCTTTATCTGTATATATGTAATAGAGGGGTTTACCAGCGTGGCAAATATGCCTACTCCCAAAAGAGCAAAGGCGCTTTTAAAACTTAAAGAAAACCAGCTGGCCAGGCCCCCGATGGTGCCTATAGGGGCCCCCATGCTTCTTTCAATAAAGAAATAGACCCCTCCTGCCTTAGGCATGGCCGTAGCCAACTCTGCCTTGGTCAGGATGGCCGGAAGAACAAGGATGCCGGCCAAGACATAGGAGAAGATTACCGAAGGCCCGGCCTTGGCATAGGCCAAAGAGGGTAAAATAAATAGCCCCGAGCTAATCATTGCCCCTGCGGCAATGCAGAAGACATCCAAAAGCCCTAATTCTTTTTTTAGCTTCTCTTCCATAGTCGAAAAATTGATTCGGAGAGGCTGGGATTCGAACCCAGGGATCCAGCAATAGGATCAACTCCTTAGCAGGGAGCTCCTTTCGGCCGCTCAGGCACCTCTCCATCCCTTACTTCTTCCCCAACGCGCGTTGTTTCTGAAAAAACTCGCTGATCAATGAACCACATTCTTCGGCCAGAACGCCTTTTGTTACACTGACGCGGTGGTTGAGCCTCTTTTCGCCTAAAATATCCATTAGCGAGCCACAGGCACCGGCCTTGGGGTCGGCTGCGCCAAAGACCAGGCGCTTGATTCTGGCCCAAACCATGGCCCCTGCGCACATTGGACAAGGCTCTATTGTAACATAAAGGGCGCAGCTTAGCAACCGCTCACTCTTTAAGAAATTTGCCGCCTGGGTCAAGGCAATCATTTCGGCGTGCGCAGTGGGGTCTTTAAGCATCTTGGTCTGATTATGGGCCCGGGCAATAATCCTGCGCTTAGATACAATTACTGCGCCAACGGCAACCTCGTTTAACTCAAACGCCCGCTTGGCCTCTTTCAAGGCCTCAGCCATGTAAATTTTGTCTATTTTCATAATTTGGCGCGCCCGAGAGGGCTCGAACCTCTAACAACTGGTTCCGTAGACCAGTGCTCTATCCAATTGAGCTACGGGCGCCTGGTTAGTTTATAGTTTATTGCTAATTGCCTTCAGCGTGCGTAATGTTCCCGATCAAGTCTCTCTCAATATGCATTGTGCAGCTGCCCCGGCTAAACGACACCTCAACTACTATTTTATCGTCGTCCTCGGCAATTATTCGGCCATAAATTAATTCGCCGCTTTTTAAAGTAATTGCTGTCTCGGCTTCAGTTCCAAGCGGAAGGATTATCCTGAGGGGCAATCTGCCCAGGAACTTTTGCAGCGCACCCTTAAAGATATACGTGTTCAGAGAAAATACCAAGGCCGCAAGGAGAAGAACCTCCAGAAAGACTACGGAGATTATCTTGAATTTCTTAATTGCTATCTTACCTGCCCGCGTAGTAGTATTGCGGCCGTATCTTTTGGAAAAATAGAGCGCCTTATCCGCCAGCTTCAATAAACCCTCGGCTCCTTTGGCATCGTCGGGATAGGTAGCCAGGCCGCAGCTTATGGTTAGCCTGAACAGGTGGCCGTTGAAAAGGAAGGGGCGGTTCCTCATTATCAGGTTAAATTGCCTGGCTAAAAGATAGGCTTCTTTGGAGTCGGGCGTAGAAAACAAGACTACAAACTCATCCCCTCCGTAGCGGAAAATCACGCCTTTATTTTCCAGGCAGAGGCGCAGGGTGCTGGCGACAAATTTCAAAAACTCATCCCCCCAGAGATGGCCGTATTTATCGTTAATCTTCTTAAAGTGGTCGATATCTACCAGAAGGATTGAGAATTTCTCTTTATGCAGATTGGCGTCAATAATCCTTTGCAGCAGCGTAGAAACCAGATGCTCTCTGGTGTAAAAACCGGTCAAGAAGTCTTTTTGTGCCTGTCTTAACTCTTCCATTTTCCCTCCGGAATCTTACTTCTTCAAAAGGGCTAGCTTAAGCGTGGTATGTGCCTTATCCTGCCAGGGCCAAAGCATAGCCAGAATGATGCCATTATCAAATTCTTTCTTAAATAGTATTTGATTTGCAAAGATACCGCCAAAATCTTCTGTCAGCTTTGAGTGCTCTTCGCTTGGCTCTGTCCCGGCAGGTTTTGCCGGCGCACCTAGATTTTCCGCAAGCACCTTGACCCAGGCCACTGTGTCCTTGCTGAAAAATACTAGTTCACTATACCCTTCCTCCGCAGCGCGTTCCTCGTGCACATCCAAGTTCCCACATTTAGCAACAATCTCTTTTAAGGTCATAATTGTTTCTCCTTAATTTCCCTATTGTCTAAACATTAAATCTTATGTTCAGTATATCACCATCTTCAACAATGTAATCTTTTCCCTTGACGTATAACTTCCCCGCTTCTTTAACCTTTGCTTCGCTGGCATAGATTGCGAAGTCGCTATATTTTATTACCTCCGCCCTTATGAACCCTTTCTGGAGGTCCGTATGTATAACGCCTGCGGCCTGCGGCGCCGTAGATCCGGACCTGGCAGTCCATTGCTTCACTTCATCTGAGCCAACAGTGAAGAAAGATATCAGGTTCAGCGCTTTTATGCATAAGCGCGACAGCGCGTCTGCGGCGGGTTCTTTTATACCAAGTTCTTTTAAAAATTGTTCTCTCTCTTCTTCAGATTCCAGCTTAATTATCTCAGATTCAACTTTTGCCGAGATTTGCATGATCTCGATTGCCCCTGCCTGGTAATCGCGCTTCAATTGTTCGATGATGGCGGTATTATTCAAATCCTCCTCTGAGATGTTCAGGACCACCATTACGGTTTTGCGCGTGACAAAAGGATAGCTTGATATTATTTTGATTTCGTCGGGGGTCAGGTCAATAAGCCGTAACGGTAATTCTTTTTCGAGATGCGCTTTCAATTTCACAAGCAGCGGCTTCTCTTTTTCAACCGATTCTTCTTTGGAGCGCTTAGCCTTCTTCTCGATGTTCTCCATTCTCTTTTCAATAAAGACAAGGTCATGAAGAATTAGTTCCGAGTTTACCAAATCTATGTCCCGCTTCGGATCAACGGAACCTTCTACATGATAAATTGATTCGTCTTTAAAAGCTCTTACTAAATGGCATATGGCATCAAGTTCATTTATATCGGTGAAGATGTCGCCTTTTGCAATAGTGTCTTTTTCTAACTTTGGAAGCATCTCGATTTCTATCCTGTTCCTTACTTCTTTCTTTGGTTTGTAGGCCTTGGCCAACATGTCAAACCTTGGGTCTTTTACCTCAACAACGCCTTTTACCGGTTTCTTGGAAGCGATTTCATTCTCCGTGGGCTTACGCTTCGTAAGAATCTCAAAAAGAGTCTTTTTCCCTGTTTGGGGTAACCCTATTATACCTATTTTCATATCGAGCTCTCTTTTGCTTGTTGAGATATTAGGCTCTGGCCGAGCCAGAATTTAACATTACCCTTTGCCTAAACATTCAAAAAATCTCTGCGATATTTTTTGAATAGGCTTCGGGATGCTTTTTTCTTCGAAAAAAGCTAACGGAGAGGCAGGGATTCGAACCCTGGATACCTTACGGTATACGCGCTTTCCAAGCGCGCGCACTAGGCCAGACTGTGCGACCTCTCCAAATTAAGCAATCGCGGATTTGAGCCTTTTGTGCACAGCATCTCTTAAAGAAATAAAATCTTTAGGCTCTAAATTTTTTGTCTCAACAGGCGTAAGTACGGTTAACCTGCCCATTACTTTTGTCTTAAAAATCCAGCTGCCTTTAGGAATGGCTTCACTTGTGCCTTCTATTGCAACAGGAAGTATAGGTTTTTTCTCTTGTATGGCCAGTTTAAATGCGCCGTTTTGAAACTCATCTATTTCACCGGCTTCGCTGCGCGTACCTTCGGGAAAAAACACTACCGAGATATCATTTCTTAGCCAGTTTGCGGCCTGCCGGTACACCTTTTTAATACTGCCGAAGCTGCCTCGTGAGAGCTTGATGTGTTTAGTCAGCGAAAGGCACCAACCAATAAACGGTACCTTAAAAAGGCTTTCCTTGGCCACCCATTTAAACTGCATATGTGTCTTGTACATTACTACAATATCGGCAAGGCTCTGGTGATTGGCAACCACTACGTATGTTTTATGCCTATCAATATTCTCCAGTCCGCTTACTTTAAGATTCCAGTAAGGATTGGAACCTATTACTGCAGTTGCCCACCAAAAGCATTGCGAGTGAATAATTTTCCTTTTTTTGTCAAAGGGAAAAAGCAGTATAGTTAAAATCAATTCCACAAGAAATAGCAAGATAGTCAATATTCCGCTAATTGCCCATATCACCACTGAAATTATAGCTGTCATTCTTTCATCTCAGGGACGCCTGCGGTATCTTCGTTTTGGCCTTCTTCCTCGTGCGCGCCCAAAACCACCTTGAGGCCTGGTATAGTGAATAAATTTTTCCCGCGGAAACCCGGGATGCTCTGCTATGGGCAAAGCAGTTTTAATAAGTTTTTCTATGCTGCGCACATCCTTGCCCTGCTCAGGCATGGCAAAGCTAATCGCCCGGCCTTCGTGGCCGGCGCGTGCTGTGCGGCCGATGCGGTGCACATAATTTTCGGCGTTCTCGGGCAGATCATAGTTAATAACCAGCTCTATGCCGGTAACATCAATGCCCCTGGCCGCTACGTCGGTAGCAACAAGTATCCTGTATCTTCCCGCCTTAAAGCCCTCAAGCGCCTGGCGGCGCTGGCCGAGCGAGCGGTCGGAATGAATTTCCGCGGCGCTGTAGCCTTTGTCTCTTAGCAGCCGGTTCAAGGTAGTCGCACCCCGTTTGGTTCGGGAAAAAAGCAGAACCGAACCGCGGTAACGATTAAGTATCTTCACCAGGAGCTGTTTTTTCGCGGGTTTCTTAACAATAAATACTTCCTGGACAATGCGTTCGGCCATAGTGCCTGAAGGCGCAACTTCAATATGAACAGGCAGTTTCATATGCGAGGATGCTATTGCCATAACCTCGGGGGGTATTGTCGCCGAAAAAAGCATTGTCTGCCTGTTCCTGGGAATATGTTTAAGAATGCGCCTGATATCCGGCAAGAAACCCATATCAAGCAACCGGTCAACCTCATCAATAATCAGGATATTCACATTCTCCAAAGATACTGTGCGCCGGCTGAGATGGTCTACAAGCCGCCCGGGCGTGGCAATTAAGACCCTGGGTTTTGCCCTTAGCCTTTTTATCTGCTTGTGTATCGGGATCCCGCCAATAATCACAACCGTTTTTACACCGAATAGCGGGGCAATCCCCTGAAACACCTCATTAACCTGAAGGGCCAGTTCCCGGGTAGGCACAAGCACAAGACAACGCCCCTCTTGCCGGGCCAGGCGCTGAATAACGGGAATAGCAAAGGCCAGGGTCTTACCGGTGCCGGTCTGGGCGATACCGACAAGATCCTTATGCTCTATCGCAATAGGGATAGCCTTGTGCTGAATGGGCGTGGGCACGGTAAACTTCATCCTGTCCAGCGCCTCTAATATTTTTGGAGCGATTCCCAGGCCGTCAAAAGACGGGCCCGGCCGCTGTTTCATCTGGGTCACATTAGTTCCTTACTTTGTTTGTCGCATCACAATGGTCGCTTGAGCCTTAGGCTCTGGCTCGGCAGGAGCCTCGCCAGAGCCGTTGTTTTGGTATTACTCGGACACCATTTGGGCACAGAGCAAGAAAAA
>Ga0315548_1001826_pt1 | contig 17275 bp, 19 predicted proteins | sample SalMarSW160110MG_2_FD_202540 | JGI IMG/M metagenome (GOLD analysis project Ga0315548, IMG submission 202540) | Salt marsh sediment microbial communities from the Plum Island Ecosystem LTER, Massachusetts, United States - Salt Marsh Sediment SW1601-110 ...
ACACCGTTCGCCAAAACTGGCATTCACACTCAGAGACCACCCCAGAACCCCGACTGGTGGTTCATCCGATGCTCCTCCATTCTACGTAAAATCTACGTGAAAGGACCCATAGGCATCGAGAAACTCCGCTCCGAATACGGCGGCAGAATAGACAGAGGAGCGAAACCGGAACACGCCAGAAAAGGAAGTGGCACCATAGTCAGAAAAGCCATGCAGCAACTTCAAACAGCAGGTCTCGTGAAACCGTTAACAAATGAGGGAAAAATAGTAACGAACGAGGGAAGACGACTGCTAGACAGGCTATCCACTGAACTGAAGAGGGAACTGGAGAAAACTCAGCCCGAACTCAAAAAATATTAGGTGGAAAGAGTGAGCGAGGAAGAACTTGAAGCCCTCAGAAAAAGAAGAATGCTTGAGCTGCAACAGAGAATGGTAGAGGAGCAGAAGCAATCCCAAGCGCAACAGCAACTTGAAGGTCAAAAGCAAGCTTTGCTTCGCAGAATACTCACCCCTGAAGCTAGGAGCCGTCTCACAAACCTGAACATGGTTAAACCAGAATTCACTCAACAGCTTGAACTACAGCTGATTCAGCTGGCTCAGCAGGGAAGAATAGCTATCCCCATAACCGATGAACAGTTGAAAGAGCTTCTTGTAAGGCTTCAGTCAGGTCGCAGAGACTACAAAATCAGGAGAGTGTAAAAATGGCAAGAAACAAACCAGCCGCCAAAAAACTGAGGCTTATCAAGGCTGGAAAAGAGAAGAAGCCTGTTCCAACATGGGTTATAGCCAGAACAAGTGGACGCGTTAGAACGAATCCGAAGAGGAGACGCTGGCGACAGAGGAAGATAAGGGCTTGAGGGAAATGCAGATGGAAGAACCTGTTGATGTGGCTGAAGAAGAGTTGGAAGAAACTGAGGAGCCAGAAGAAGTTTTAGATTCTGAAGTTCCCGAGGAAGAGGATGAGGAACTCGAAGAGGAAGAAGAGGAATTCGTAGAAGCGAAAAAGAGGAGCCTCAGAAAAGAAAAGGAGGAGCTAGAGGAGGACATCGTTGAGGAAAGGTTCTACACGATTCCTCTAAGGAAAGCATGGCTCTCCACGAGAAAGAAACGCGCTCCAAGAGCGGCAAGAATCGTAAAAAGTTTTGTGTTAAAGCATATGAAGGTCCGCACGGAGGCTGAGGGCGAGGAAGAGGCGGAGAGGGTTGTCATAGATAATGAAGTTAACGAGAAACTCTGGAGTAGGGGAATTGAGAAGCCGCCTAGAAAGATCAGAGTCCGCGTGGTTAAGGACAAGGAAGGGGTAGTAACTGTTCTTCTTGCTGAAGGAGACTAACATTTGCCGCTTTTCCTCTTTGATGTTTTCGGTAACGCCAGCATAGGAGTTTACTCCCTTGTCAACGACAGAATTGCAATTATTCCCCCGCAGGTTCCAGAGAGTAAGAGACAAAAGGTTGAGGAATGGTTGAAAGTCAAAGTCGTTGCCACGACAGTGGGCAAATCAGTGATCACAGGCGCCCTAGCTTGCTCCAACTCCAACGGCGTGGTCCTTTCCCCATTCGCCACGGAGGATGAGGTCGAAGCCATTAAATCAGCCTCTGACCTTAACGTGACTGTCATGGACACGAAAAAAACAGCCTACGGAAACCTAGTTTTGGCGAATGACAAAGGCGCTGTAGCTGATCCCAGGCTGGATAGAGGAGTCGTGAATAAGATAGGGGACACGTTGGGAGTTGAAGTGGTCTCCAGCGAGATAGCTGGGCTGCCGTACGTTGGGTCACTTGCCACCGCCACCAATAAGGGTGTGCTGGCTCATCCTATGTTGAAGGGGGAGGAACGGAAAGTGTTGGAGGATGTGTTGAAGGTTCCGGTGGATGTGGGGACCATCAACTGTGGAATACCTTATGTTGCCACAGGCCTTTTAGGGAATAGTTATGGGGCTGTGACGGGTCTGTTAACGACTGGACCCGAAATGTTCATAATAGGACAAGCTCTTGATGTGGTGAAGTAAAATGAGTGAAGTTAAAGTCTTCCGAGTATCAGGGAAGATCAGGAAACCCAACTTTCAAACGGAATTCCGGAAAGAGGTTCGAGCCTTGAAACCGGAGGATGCAGTGGAGAAAGTGTACATGTTGTTGGGGAGCAAGCATAGAGTCAAACGTTTCCAGATGAAAATCTTCAAGGTGGAGGAGATAGCTCCCGGGGAGATTGAAGACATTCTAGTGAAGAAGATGACTCCAGGAGCGGAAGAATCTGCCCAGTGACGAAGAGACTTTCCGTATACTGGCTGTGGAGTCACGTTATCTAGAGGAAACTGTTAAAGAGATACAGTCTAGAGTCAACATGACAAACGCTGCCATAACCGAACTGAGAGTCTCAAGCATGACCCTGGAAGGACTGGAGAAGGAGAAGAAAGGTTCCCAACTTTTCGTTCCTATAGGCGGAGGTTCGTATGTTAAAGCCAAATTGGTAACCGCGAAAAAGGTTGTTGTGAGTATAGGAGCAGATGTGGCTGTTGAAAGAACCTTTAAGGAGGCAAAAGAGGAACTGGAAACTCACATAGCTGAGTTGGAGAAGACAAGGGAAGCCTTAGGGCAGCAGTTTAATCAGGTTGTTGAAAGGATTCAGGAAAACAGAGGCAAAATGGAAGAGGTTACGGCGAAGCTGAGGGAAGGAGAGAGGCAGATCGGTGTTCGAGAAGCTAAGAAAAGGGCTTAGCAGCGCCGTCAACAAGATCGTAATAACTGAACTGAAAGCAGAAAAGCTGCGTCCCATTTTAGAAGAGTTCAGGTTAAACCTCATCGAAAACGATGTGGCGGTGCCCGTAGCCTATTACATCAGCGAGGAGCTGGAGAAGCGGCTTGACGGAGTTCAGGTGAAGCGGCTGGGGGACCGGAAAGAGCTTGTGAAAGATACCCTTCATGAAGTCTTGATTGAGATTCTGACGACAAAAGAAGAAATCAGGCTGCTGGAGAACATTGAGCAGAAGAGGCAGATGAAGGAGCCGTATACGATTCTTTTTGTGGGAATCAACGGAACAGGCAAAACCACCAGTATAGCTAAGGTGGCTAGGTTCCTCATGAAGAAGGGATACTCGGTTGTGCTTTCCGGCAGTGACACTTACCGAGCTGGGTCTATAGAGCAGCTTGAGGAGCATGCTAAGAGGCTGGGTGTGCGTATGATAAAGCATAAGTATGGTGCTGATCCTGCGGCTGTGGCGTATGATGCTATTAGTCATGCTCAGTCTCGGGGAGTAAACGTTGTTTTGATTGACACGGCGGGGCGAATCCAGACAGACCGGAATCTCATGAGTGAGCTTACTAAGATTAAGCGGGTTGTTAGCCCAGATTTGACGATTTTGGTTGTTGATGCTTTGATTGGGAATGATGCGGTTATGCAGGCTGAGGAGTTTCATAAGAGCGTAAGCATTGACGGAACCATACTGACGAAGGTTGATGCTGACGTTAAAGGCGGAGCATCCCTAAGCGTTACCTACGTAACTGGCAAACCCATCATATTCATCGGAGTAGGACAAAACTATGAGGACCTGGAAGCCTTTGAACCCGAACGGTTCACGCAGATGATCCTCAAATAGAAAAACTCTCTTTTTTACGTCAATCTGGAAACTATAATCATCTTTTTTAAGGCAGATAACGATTCATTTAAGTTGGGTAACGTAGTTTCTGCATTTTCGGGTTCGGTCAGGAGGCTGGAGGAAAATGACGTTGAGGGTTGCCATGGCGCAGGTTAATTCAACCGTGGGAGATTTGATAGGGAACGTAGCGAAGATACGGAAGTTTCTTGCTGAGGCTAAAAGTTGCGGTGCCGATTTGGTTGTGTTTCCTGAATTAGCTGTCACTGGTTATCCGCCTCAGGATTTGCTGCTTGAGAACGGGTTTGTTGAAAAGAACAAAAGAGCATTAGAAGAAATGATCAGGGGTAACGATGTTGATGTTGCTGGGGTGGTTGGTTTCGTTGATTATGAAGGAAAGGATTTGTACAATGCCGCAGCCATCTTTAACCGAAACAAACTAGTTGGTGTAATCTACAAGACGCTTTTGCCCACGTATGACGTGTTTGATGAGGACAGGTACTTCAAGCCCTCAAAAGAGATTGCACCAATAAATGTTACAGTGAACGGGAAAACTATCAAGCTGGGCGTAGAAATTTGCGAAGACCTCTGGGACAGCAGCTATGATGTGAAAGTTACGGATTTGCTGGCTGAAAAAGGGGCGGAGTTGATTGTTAACATTTCTGCTTCGCCGTTTCTTGTCGGAAAAACTCTTGAACGAAACAGGCTGCTACAGGAAAAGTCAACAAAGAAGGGGGTGCCCATATTTTATGTGAATCTTGTTGGGGGGCAGGATGAGCTTGTTTTTGATGGTCAAAGCATGGCAGTGGATAAACTGGGTAATCTGATAGCTTTGGGCAGGCAGTTTGAGGAAGATTTGGTAATCACGGATATTGACTTGGGAAAGGGTGTCGCCAAAAAGATTGAATCTCCCGTGCGTAACAAGACGCAGGAAATGTTCGGCGCCATAGTGCTGGGAATACGTGACTACTTCATGAAGGCGGGCTTCGAGAAGGCTGTGGTTGGGATGAGTGGCGGAATTGACTCGTCAGTAACTGCATGCATTGCCGTTGAAGCCCTAGGCAAAGAGAATGTCATCGGAGTTTCCATGCCCTCACGATTCTCCAGTGACCACAGCAGAACAGACGCGGAGCAGCTGGCTGAAAATCTTGGAATATGCTTTGTTCAGGTTGGGATACAGGAGGTTGTTGACAGTTACCGCAGAAGCTTAGAAGAGCCGTTGGAGCAGCTAAGAAATTGTTTCGGCACAAAAAAGGAGGACGATGATCCTGTTGCCGATGAGAACATTCAGCCCAGAGCCAGAGGAAACCTTCTAATGGACATCTCCAACCGACTGAAAACCCTGAAAATCTTGGTGCTGAACACTGGAAACAAGACCGAGATTGCCCTCGGCTACTGCACATTGTATGGGGATATGGCGGGCGGAATCGGAGCACTCGGCGACGTAAGCAAGCTGGAAGTCTACAAACTCGCAGAATACGTGAACAAAAAAGCAGACAAACAGGTAATACCCCAGAGTGTGCTTGAGAAGAAGCCGTCACCCGAACTTAAAGAGTGCCAGTTTGACCCCTTCGACTTTGATGTTGTAAGTCCACTGGTTGACGAAATCATAGAAAACCGAAGAAGCAAACAAGACCTAATCAAGATGGGCTACCCAAAAGAGGCAGTCGAAGACACGTACAAACGAGTAAGAAACTCCGAATACAAACGACGACAAGCAACACCATGCATCAAAATCACCCCCAAAGCCTTCGGCATAGGATGGAAAATGCCAATGATCAACAAATACAAAGGCTAAAAAACAACATCAACCACGGACCATAAGGTCTCCAATTCACAAGACTTTTCGCCTTGCTCCCACCACCCGCATCAATCTTTGTCCACTCTTTGAACTCATAAGTCTAATTTCTGATGGTTGCTAATGAAAAATTTCAAGTTACCTGTAAATCCAACAAATCCATAGCAGTAATTAAAAAAATATGGATTAGGAAGAAAGCTCATAAGGTTGTAATATATTACAGATTAATGGAAGTGTTATGCTTGCCTCATAGTAAAGAAACTAGGGCAAAACATTCTAGAATAGCAACCCCCAGTTCGGGAATAGATGGAATTAACCACGCAATTAGAGCGTTATATGCCTTTAAGAGACCTGCTGGTTATAAAGAACTTGCAAAACCAGCAGGAATATCAGACGTATACATGAGTATGTCCTTAAGTGCATCTAGACATGTAGGACTCACAAAACTGGCAGGTCAGAGGGGTGTCTATGAGTTGACCGAATGGGGTAAAAAATATGCCATGTTCTTGACAGCAGGTAAAGACCAACAATGTAGAGACGTACTAGAACAAGTTATTCTTCAAAATCCTTGGTGGACTGAAATCATCAATTTCCTGAAAATAAATCAAGGAAAAGAAAGAGACATTGTGGATTTAGTCCTTGATATTGAAAGAAAACTTGGAAAAAAATGGTCAAATCAAATGCGCGCACGCATCAGTTCCTCTTTGGGATCAATCCTAGGATATTCCGAATTGGTAAAAGTTAATGGAAATAAAATTATTCCCAAATTTGGTTGGGCAGAAAGTAACGAGGATCAAGAAGAGGAAAAAGAAAAGAACATGAAAGATGAAATGCATTACACCCAAAAATTGGAAAAAGTTCCTGATGAATTCGCAGAGTTTCGTATACCCGATTCGTTTATACTCTATGTTCGTAAGGACAAAAATGCAATGGACTTTTTTGAAAAACAAGTCAACAGCAATAGCGTATTCATTCCTTGGTTAGAATTGATAAGGAAAAAAATGGATGAAAAAACAATTAGAAAAAGTTAAAGGTGATCAATGTACTTGCCCCAACGACGCCCATCCCCGATGGTTTTGTTCGAATCTGACCTTGCTTCTTTGTATGCTAGTCTAAATGATAGCCATAAATTAAAAATTCTTCTTGAGCGTGCAGCAGATATTCTAAAAGAGAACATGTTTGCAGGAGAGAAAATTAAGAAAAAACAGATACCAAAATACTATATTACCAATTATGATGTTCATATACTTTATCGTTTGAGAGTTGATGAATGTAGAATAATTTATACTTTGCTTTCTGATAGTGAAGGACTTAAAACAATTGTTTTAGAATGTTTTACAGATCACAAATCATACGCAAAAAGATTTGGATATGACACGTAGGTTCATCTAATTCTAACAGCCGAGGCAAGTAGCTTTTTTAGTTTTGGATTATCAACTGCAATCCAGAGTATGCTTCTACCATTAAACAGAATCTTGTTAGATGCTTCTAAATATTCAAGAATTCTCATAAATGTTTGATATTGAATTTGGCGAGGTAAACTTTTCCAGAGACTTCTTCTATTAGGATATGATTCTGCTTCTTTTATGGCTTGCTCTACCATGATAATCGTATCTAATTTTGGTTCATGAAGAATTTTAGCCAATTTGTGTCACCTCCAAACATACAAGTATTAGTAAGGGTAATAGTACCTGTAATAGTATTACTATCTAGTAGGATTATATAAAGTTATACAATTATTAAGGTTTATGATCCCCACATCAAGATTTGTTTTTCAAGGGTAAATTATTTGCTCATTAGAGTCGTGTCCTGGTCACAGGGTTTATTTTAGTAGTTTTGTGAGTGTTGCTTTTGCTGAGTGTAGTCTGTTTTCGCTTTGTAGGTAGATTACCGAGTTGGGGTCTTCTATTATGTTGTCGGCTATTTCGTAGCCTCTGTGGATTGGCATGTCATGCATTATCAGAGCGTCGCTGTCACCCAAAAGTTTCCTGTTAACCTGATACGGAAGCATAGTCTTGACCCGTTTCTCCTTCTCCTTCTTGAACTTGGAATCCAAGAAATATTCCATGTCCACCCACGTATCCGTGTAGACTACGTCACAGTCCTCGACAGCCGCCTTAACGTCCATGGAATTTTGATACAAGCCCGTGGCTTTCGCCGCCTCCACCAGCCCCTCATCAACCGAAGCCTCATTCACAAGGGGCGTAACAGTCACTATCTTCACTCCCGCCTTAGTGCAGCCCTCAATCAACGAGTTACAGACGTTATTATGCACCCCAATGTACGCAAGCTTAAGCCCCTTCAGATGTCCCTTCTTCTCCTTGATGGTCACCAAGTCAGCGAGGATCTGGCAAGGATGATACTTCTCGTCACAACCATTAATCACCGGAACCACGGAAGCCTCAGCCATAACCCTCAAATCAGAATTCCGCAAAACACGAGCCATGATGCCATCAACGTATCCCGAAATAGACCGGGTCTCATCTCCAAGATCCGCCAGAACCAGATTCGTGGTCATCCAATCCATGTAGATTGCGTGCCCTCCCAGCTGCGTCATACCCACCTCGAAGGAGAGCCTAGTCCGCGTGGAGGTCTTCTGAAAGATCATTGCCAGAGACTTGCCCTCCAAGGCAAACTCGTACTCCTCTGGATTCCTCTTGATTTCCAACGAACCGTCAACAACTTCTTTGATCTCTTTTGAGGACCAGTCCTTAAGAGTAAGCAGATGCATAAGCGACCTCTCCACAGTCTCCAGTAGATACTTCTTCACGTCAGACTGTTATATAAATTATCGAAGAAAAGAGGCAACAGCCAACCTAACCCGCATAGCTGGAGACTAATAGCAACAGAATGGTGAAAACAAACGTTTTCGGCAATATTGTGGATTGCGATATATGTCTATAGGGAAATAGTGTATTAATTATTGAGACATCTTATAGAAGGAAGACGTGTCCGAAACAGTTTCAGGAGACAGAACCATGGGCAAAAGAGGAATAACCGTCTGGATTTTCAGCAGCCTAAGCTTTTTGGCAGCCATACATGCTCTAGAAGCAAGTTTAGCATTCTTCCTCAACACAGAAGCTATCCTACTGAAATCATACCCCATAATCAACACGCTAACCATTACTCCCGTTACATACCTTTTGGCGAGCATAGCACTAACCATAACCATCTGGGGAATAACCTGCAAGGTGGCTGTCGAGACTCCTGTAGAAAGATTTTTGGATACAATGCTTTCAGACGCGAAAAGACAATCCGAAATCGAATGCGAAATGGTGGACGACAACCGATCAGTATTGGATATGATGTGCGAAACCATAACCGAAAACAACAAGGTACTCGCCCAAACCAGAGACATCACCTACAACGTAAGATCCGAACTCATTAACCTACGTACCCTGCCAGAAGAAACCGAGAGGCTAAGCACAGAAATTGAAGAACTGAAAAAAGAACTGAAGAATCTTAAACAAAACTTCAAAAAACCGAGCCTCTGCCCATCCTGCGGAAACATTGTGCTTCCAAGATTCAAGGTATGCCCCTACTGCGGCGAAAACCTGCATTTAACGCCAGAAAAAGTAGTGAAAATGCTGAAAACCTACAAGTAACAAACACTCCGCAACTCAAATCTTCTCATCCACACAAACAAGCTTCCGAACCTTCCAAAAATCGATTGGAATAGAAGAGAGAAATAAAATACTCCATAAACGTTTATAATAACCTTCAAAAACAAAAACAACAACTAATGGTTCACTCAAGAGAGGAAAAAAGTGAAAATATCTCGAAACCTAAACGCCATCTCAAAGATCCTCTTCATCCTTTTATTACTTCTCGCCATGATAATTGGCTCAATATTCTCCTACCTCCTGGTAATAGGCTACTACATAAACCTCGGAATCGAAGTCCCAGAAAACACCACACTCTCAGTAACAGATGTCGCCTTAGATATCCAAAACGCGGAAACGTTTAACATAACTATCCTCAACCCAACCTACTCTCCCACAGAAGCAAAAATCACAGAAATCTCGGTTGCAACACAAGACAACAAAGTCCACAAAATATTGAACGTGGACCCGCAACGGCCATACGAACTGGATAAGGGGCAAGAGGAAACTTTCAATTGTGATTGGAACTGGGGAGATTACGCTGGCGAAATCCTCAAAGTCATAATCATAGCTGAAGACGGGTCAGGCGCAGTTTATGAAATAGAGACAGCCTTAGTGGGGCTTGAGGTAACATCCGCTTTTTTCATGACATCTGGCACCCAACACTTCAATGTGACAATAAAGAACCCCGAAGGCTCGGCTAGCGACCTTAATGTCACAAAGATAACCGTGAGCATGGAGAACGGAACAGATTTTGACATACGCGAAATAACGCCGTCAATTCCAAAACTGCTTCTTATAGACACATCTACCACCTTTGTATGCTCATGGAACTGGACATATTATCGGGGAATGAACGCCACAATCAACGTATACACATCACAAGGTTACGAATTCCATCTAACTGAAACACGCCTAAACCAGCGCAATTATCGATTACAGACGCTACCTTTGATACCTCTACTATGACATACTTCAACATTACAGTTAAAAACTCTGAAAACTCCATCGTTTCAGCCAACCTCACGCTTGTTGAGATAGTCTTTGCGGACTATACAACTCTAGAACTGCCCATAGAATCGCCACCAGACCTACCGTACACACTTCCAATAGGCGACACTGTCACATTCAAGTGTCTGTGGGATTGGGCAGATAACCGAGGAGAAACTATCGCGATCACTGTTAAGACTCCAGAAGGATACCTTGGCTACCTCCAGCAGACAATCCCGTAGAAAGCAGCCTAAAGATTCAGTTATACTCAGAGCCGAAAAACAGTAGATGTCTTAATGCAAGCAGACACTATTTCAACTTCTATTGGATGGGCGTCCCCTCATTCGGGTCCTTTGTAGCCTTCTCGAATTCCTGCATTATCCGCTTAGTAACTGGACCCGGCTTTCCGGCTCCTATCACACGCTTGTTTACCTCTCTTATTGGCGCAACTTCTGCGGCTGTTCCAGTGAAAAAAGCCTCGTCAGCGGTGAACAATTCGTTAGGAGTAATGTTTTTCTCGGTAACCTCGATTCCCAGCTTCTTCGCCAGCCTGATAATCACTGCCCTTGTTATTCCGTTTAACGCTCCGGAAGAGACAGGGGGAGTGATGATTTCGCCGTCTCGCACTATGAATATGTTTTCGCCGACACCCTCACAAACGTAGCCTGTCTTGTCGAGGCATATGGCTTCGTCTGCGCCGGTGTTGTTGGCTTCGATTTTGCCTAATATGCTGTTCAGGTAGTTCAGGGACTTCATTTCGTGAGTGGCAGTATCCACTGGATTCCGTTTCACCCATGTTATGATAGTGCTTATTCCATTCTCCACCTTCTCAGCGGAGTGCAACTGAAGCAGCGGCTCAGTGATTATGATGATTGTGGGTTTGGGGCATTTTCTGGGGTCAAGTCCCAAGTCTCCGACGCCTCTCGTGACCACTAAGCGGATGTAAGCGTTTGTCAGATTGTTCTTTCTGAGGGTCTCCAGCACGGCTTCGGATAGCTGCTCTTTTGTCAGGGGTATCTTCAGAAAGATTGGATGAGCCGACTTGTAGAGACGGTCTATGTGCTCTTTCAGATGGAATACTATGCCATTGTAGGCTCGGATTCCTTCAAAGACCCCGTCTCCGTAAAGGAGCCCGTGATCATAAACAGAGATTTTAGCCTCAGATTTAGGATAAAACTTACCATCAATGTAAACAAGAAGCTCTTCAGGCATACCAAACACTCCTTCGAAAGGAAAACTTCAACCATAAACTATCCACTAGCTATTTAAATTTTAATGTGCTTATCGAGCACCAACGCCTGTTCAGATTTACCAGATTCTTTTTGAAAGCGATTGCCTTAGAAGGCGAATTGTGGTCTTTTGGACAGCAACTTTGGTAATGCTAGGGGTTTGAAGGGTTTATCTCCTGCTTCTGCTCTTATTTCGTTTATTAGTTCTTGAAGTTTCATGTTTCTGTTTTTCTTTCCAGCTTTCCTGTCTCGGACCGGCAGAACATCCGAGCTTAATTCTTTCTCCCCAATGACGAGAACGTAGTTTACCCATTCCTTTTCGGCTGCTCTAACCTTCTTCCCTAAGCTTAAGGGTCTATCGTCCACATCAACGCGTATGCTATTGCTTTCAATCTGCTTCATCAGCTTTTCAGCGTCCCCAAGGAAGCGTTCCGAAACAGGAATAATTCGCACTTGGGTTGGGGAGAGCCACAGAGGCAGTATCGGAGCTTTGCCCTTCAATGATTCTCTGTGAGCCTTCTCCAGCAAAGCATACACGTCTCGTTCAATTGCGCCGCTTGGAGAACAATGAAGAACCAGAGGATACTGCTTCTCGCCTTTTTCGTCAACGTAGGTCATGTCGTATCTTTTGGCGTTCTCTATGTCAATCTGGTCGGTAGAGAGGGCGGAAGCCTTGTTTAGATTATCCAAGAAATTGAATTCCCACTTCAAAACAAAATAGAAGAACCTTTCCTCCCACATCTCAACCAAAGCAGGCTTGTTAAACAGCTTCACCAAAGAAAGAACGAAATCCTTGTTCTCCTCGTAAAAGTCTTTCGTGAACCGAATCGCCAACTCATAATCGTTATCCCTGTTTAGCTCCAAGCCCTTCTCCAGAATCCCCATGGAAAGCTTGAATCTGACCAGAAACTCTTCTTTCGCCTGATCCAAATCAGCAACCATGGCGTGGCAGTCAGGCATTGTGAAGCATCTAAGTCTTCTTAATCCAGTTAATTCGCCGCTCTTCTCTCTTCTGAAAGAATACTTGGTCAACTCGTAGATTCGCAAAGGAAGCTGCCGATAAGAGAACTGGGCATCATGAACCATAAGAAATTGACCGAAGCAGGCGCTGAACCTCAAAAAGAAGTCTCTCTTATCCGATTTCAGAAGATACTGTCTGGCGGGAAACCTTTCAAGATAATTCGCCATGCTTGGATGCTGAATATCATACATAACCGGAGTCTCAACTTCCATCCCACCATAATCTATCACCCGCTCCGTCACGTATTGCTCCAGCAGCGACTTAATCAACCGTCCCTTAGGATACCAGCGGAGATTACCGGGGTCGCTTCCCGGCTCGTAATCAGCTATCTCCAAGCGTTTCATCAGTTTGACGTGAGGCGGAACCTGCTGAACAGCCCTAACCTTCTCTATCTCGTACTGGGCTAATTTCTCCAGACTTTCATGCCCCTTAAAATTGAACTCTTCCACTGGAACCAGTTTTCCATCTGTCTGCAGGATATACCAGAAGGACTTGAGTTTCTCCTCTGCCTTCAGGGCTTCGGAAACAACCTTTTCTTCAGCCTCGTCAGATGAAACGATTCTGAACTGTTCGGCTAGAGGATGCCCCTTAATAGAAATAGAGAATTTCTTGCACCAACCAAAAGGAGTTCGGCATGTTTCAAATCCTAATTCTTTGGCAACTTCTTCCATTTCTTTGATGATCTTCAAGGCGTCAGCTGGTTTAGCTAAGTTGTTGCTTAGGTGCGCGTAGGGGTAGATCAGAACTCGGTTAACTTTGAGTTTGTCGAGAGAAGCTTTAGTGTTTTCCATCGCTTTTTTTGCAACGTTTGTGTCGTCTCCCTCTTCGACAGCAGTGAATAATACGGCGAGTTCTTCAAGGCGATCTTTCCTTTTTTCAGGTTCCTCAGCTAACGCTATCTCCTTCTCTACCACCTCATACTCTATGAAGTTTGAATGTAACTGGAGTATCCTCAATCTGTCCAGCCAGCTTTAGAGTATATTACTGCAAAAATCATTGAACCAAAATGAACTAGCTTGAGCATTAGCCGCTGTGCCTCCATTTCTCAAGAAGCCTATCTTTTTTGGAGCCCTTCTTGTATTCTTTGTAATGAAGCCTGCAGAGGTAGGAGCGTCTAGTTCCATCAACTTTTAGTCCCGCGGCGCTCACCTTATCTCGAGAGATGGAGCGAACTGAATCTCTGTCACAGCCTACAACACTGCATTTAACACCCTTAGCAACCCGACCCAAAGTACATCCCCGATTCTTCACGTACACAATTGACTTCATCGCATATTAAACCAGCACTCATTTAATTCTTTTGAATTCAAATTGAAAAAGGAAGGCAACGTGAAAAGGGTTTGCTGAGGCTCCCGCACGTGCATATGTGTTAACTTATAAAAAACGTAAGGTATATGAACTGATTCCGGTGATACTTAATAAACCCCGTTCAAATTACAATATGAGGAAAAGTAATGCCAGTCAAACGAAAGTCCAGAGGCCGAGCAAAGGGCAGCAAAGGAAAAGGCACATTGGTTCAGTGCTGCGGTTGCGGTCAGCAAGTCCCCCGCGACAAAGCCAAACGAGTGTCACGAAGAGTCTCCTTGGTGGACTCGCTCCTCTACAAGGAACTTCGTCAGAAAGGCACATACATTGCTAGCCGCACAGAAACAACATATTACTGTATTTCATGTGCGGTGCATCGTGGCGTAGTAAAGGTGCGCTCGAAAAACGAGCGGAGGCAGGGTTCCCCGAGAAGAGGAGTTAGGCGCTAAACCAAAACAATTTTTTCTTTTTCAGTTATTGCGACGCCTTGCGGAAATAGATTGCCCGCTGAACTACAGTTAGATTTGTGAGGATAGCGAGAACAAGGACTCCCCAGCTTAAAGCTTCAATCCAAACAAAGCTGAGGAAACTTGCTAATGCCAGTAATACTAGACGTTCTGCTCGTTCAGCTAAGCCCACGGATTCCATTTTAACTCCCGCCGCTTCTGCCCTTGCCCGAGCGTAACTGACCAGCAGGGAGCCAATGAGCGCGGCAAGTCCCCACGTAACTTCGGTTAATCCGCCGAGGATGATTCCACAGATGATGACTGCGTCGGCGTATCTGTCAAGAAGGGAATCGAAGAATCCGCCAAAGTTTGTGGCTTCTCCGTATAGTCTCGCCAATGCTCCGTCTAGGGCATCAAGGAGACCGGAGGCAAGCATCAGAAGAGGCGCCAGTATCAGGAGAATGGGATGAAGTTTCCACTGCCAATAAGTAATGGCGGAAAGCACGGCTAAGAGTATTCCAAAGATGCTTACCTGATTTGGAGATAAGCCCAAGTTATGAAGCATCGTCGCTTCGGAAGTCAACCATGACTGGGCTCGTTGTTTAAGTTTCGTCAGCAACCCTTCAACCTCTAATCAGCCAAGCTTCTCCATTTCAACATCTGCTGAAATAACCTTAACAATTTTTGCTTTCTTAGAAATTGTGGTTGCAACATATTAAACAGCTTCGTGAATGTTAGTATGCTAGGGCAACTCTTACAACGTTCACTGCCTTTTCTCCGCATACAAGACAGTTCCCATCTACCTTTTTTGTGGTGTCTTCGGGAAATCCTAGCAGACGAGCCTCAACCATTTCCTCTAGGCTGTGACCGCATTCATCTTTGCCGCACCACGGAACCTCAACGATGCCCGCCTTCTTTTCCAGCAAACGTTTCGCCTCGGGTAAACTGTCTACGCTGTAAATGTGTTCTTTCATCCATTGCTCAGCATTCGCCTTTAGGTCATGGGTCATTTCTTCCGCAAATTTTTGCACAGCCGCGGTTACCTCCTCCATCTTCCATGTTTGTTTTTTCAGGGTGTCCCGTCTGACAATAGTCACCACTCCATTCGCTAAGTCTCGGGGACCTATCTCGATTCGGATGGGCACACCCCGCAGCTCCCAGTAATAGAACTTGTTTCCGGGAGTCAAGTCCCCTCGTAAATCCAATTCAACTCGGAATCCCGCGTCCTCAAGTTTGGAGGCAACAGTTCTGCAGGCTTCGTTTACCTGCTCTTCTTTTCCTTTGTATGGAACTGGGACGATAGCTACTTGTATGGGCGCTATTTTTGGAGGTAACACGATGCCGTTGTCGTCTCCGTGGATGATTAGAACAGCCGCGATTCCTCTTCCAGAAATTCCGTAACTTGTCGTCCAGATATGTTCCTGATTTCCATCCTTGGTCTCGTAAGTTATGTCGAAGGCTTTGGCGAAGTTTTGCCCCAGATTATGCACGGTTCCAATCTGAAGAGCTCTGCCGTCAGGACATAACATGTCAAAGGCTATTGTGTAAAGGGCTCCAGCAAACTTGTCCCATTCTGGTCTCCGGGAAACAACGTAGGGAACACCAACCTCATCAAAGAACCTCTTGTAGAGCTCCACAGCCGCGTTTACCTGCTGTTCAGCTTCCTCAAAAGTGGCATGGCAGGTGTGGGCTTCCTTGAAGGTGGAGACCTCACGCATCCTCAGAATCGGACGGGTTGCCTTGGTCTCATAACGGAAAACGTTCACAACCTGATACAGTTTCAATGGCAGGTCTGCGTGGGAGCGAATCCAAAGCTTCAGCATAGGAGCTATAACCGTCTCGCTTGTGGGTCTCAGAGCATACCTGACCTTCAAGGGTTCAAAACCGCCATGGGTCACCCAGAAGCATTCTCCCTCAAAGCTCTTCACGTGGGCGGACTCTTGCGCTAGGGAGGTTTCGGGAATCAGAAGAGGAAATAGGGTCTCGTCATGTCCTGTCGTGTCCAGTAGATTCCGTAGAATCTGGAGCACATTTCTTCTTATCTTGAAGCCATAGGGCATCCAGACACCCGAGCCCTTGATGGGATAGCGGTAATCCATTATGCCCGCGTTTATGAGCACATCGCGGAACCATTCACCGAAGTCTTCGCTCCATTTCTGTCTCTTCACAGGCAAACTATGCACCTTCAAACGTTATGCTGTATGGATGACCCCTAATTAAAAACTGTAGGATATTAGCTTATCACTCGTCTATTGTACAGAGATTTTGTCTGCAGCCCATGCAATGTTCAGCTCCTCTAATGTGCTCTGTTTAGGTATTCCCTGTTCAGTCCAGCCCATCATATCATAGTAGAGAATCTTTGCCTTCTGCAAATCTTCGGGGTTTACGGATGTTTTGTTTAGGGCGCCTGATGTTTTGGGTTTGAAGAATCTTGGGGGAAGCCAATCGTCTTTTTCTGTGAAGCCTTCCCTGATGTTGAAGATTCTTGTAAGAGTGTTTCCTCTTTCCACGACCTTCATCAACTCAAAGGCGGTGGTGTTCCATCCCGTCACGGATCGCACAATCTCAACTTTCTGTATGACACTCCATGGAGTAAACAGGCACATCACCAGAAAATTGTTGAGGGTACGCCACTCACTAACATACTTGAATAACCGCACTTTTTTGGGTCCAAAATCTTCAACTGGCACAGGCTCCAAGATTCCGAGGCTCTTATACCTTTTTGGAAGCTGAGGAAACAGGAAAGTGTCATGGATATTGTGAACGTGATCTGCCCCAGTTGGAGATAGTGCGTAGCCCAGAGCCTCGCCTCGTTTTAGTCTGGGGTCATGCATGGGAACCTCCTGTCCCTTAACGTGAACAGCAAATTCTTCTGCGCCGTTTCCGATTTGCTCAGCAGCACGTTTGGTGCCCTCAGCCAACAATGCGCCTAACCCTGTTTTTTCTCCGATCAGCTCCACCATTTTAACCATAGATTCTGCATTTCCGAAACTCAGATCCATGCCGCCAGTATCCTCTTTTGTGAGTAATCCATGCTCAAAGCATTCCATGGCGAAACTTATCGTAACTCCTGTGCTTATGGTGTCTATAGCGTATCTTTGGCACAGCTCATTCGCTTTACAGACTGCCCTGAGGTCAGACACTCCACAGTTTGACCCCAAAGAAGCCAAGGTCTCATATTCAGGTCCGCCATATTCTGGATTCACATCCCACGGCTCTTTCACTTTAACCTCTTTTTTGCAGGCAACAACACAAGCGAAACAGGTTCCCATTCCAACTCGCACATGCTCTTTGA
>Ga0315548_1001827_pt1 | contig 17266 bp, 16 predicted proteins | sample SalMarSW160110MG_2_FD_202540 | JGI IMG/M metagenome (GOLD analysis project Ga0315548, IMG submission 202540) | Salt marsh sediment microbial communities from the Plum Island Ecosystem LTER, Massachusetts, United States - Salt Marsh Sediment SW1601-110 ...
TTCCATGCGAAATAGAGCTCCCGCAACTCTTCTTTTGCAGGTTTTCTTTTACTGGCAACCACCCATTTTGAATACGGTTCGATAGACGAATCACTCTCCTGAATCAGAATCCCTCCGATTACAGGATAACATTTCTTATAATCCAGAGGAGAAAACAGCCCGGCATTAGCTTCCAACACGCGTAAATTCTTTTTTTCTTTAAGCTTGCCGAGAGCGTCTTTCGTATAACCGGGAGCTATTATAACCTCAAAGAATGACTCCGATATAGCACTGGCAGTATCCATATCAATCTCCCTGTTCGAAGCGATAATCCCTCCGAATGCGGAAAGCGGGTCGCAACTTTGAGCCTTTCTAAATGCTTCCGGCACATTATCCGCTATACCTACACCACAGGGTGACGCATGTTTTATTATAGCAATACAGGGTTCGCCGAATTCGGATACGAGTCCAAGTGCACCGTCGGTGTCCATCCAGTTGTTGTAGGACATGGGTTTACCCCACAGCTGTTTTGCATCCACCAGACTTATTTTCTCGTCAGTCAAGCGATAAACTGAACTCTTCTGATGAGGATTTTCTCCGTAGCGGAGATCCATCACTTTCTTACAATCAAGAGATAAGAAATCAGGAAATTCTTCTTTTTCTTCTTCAAATGATTTTATATAATAGTCCGCTATCATTTTATTATAAAAAGAAAGAAGCCTGAATGCTTTCTCTGCCTGTTTTTTTCTGTATTCCAGAGAAATACTACCTTTACCTTTCTTGAATTCCTGAAGGAAAATACCGTAATCTTCGGGAGAGGTGAGAACAAGACAAAATTTATAATTTTTAGCACCCGCCCTGAGCAAAGAAGCACCTCCGATATCTATCAACTCTATCATTTCATCATCAGAGAGATTTTTGTCTATCCCCGATTTAAAAGGATAAAGATTTACAACAACAAGATCTATAGGTTCAAGATTCAGGTCCTTCAACTGGGCAAGATGCTCTTTTTTTTCTCTATTCACGAGAATCGATGCGAAAATTTCTGGCTGCAAGGTCTTCACCCTGCCGTCGAGCAGTTCCGGGCTGGAGGCTATATCTTCAACTTTCTTTGCTTTTATTCCTTCCTCCGTGAGCTTTTTATATGTTCCGGAAGTTGAAATAATATTAACACCCGCCTTATCCAATTCACGGGCAAGACTGGTTATCCCTTCCTTGTTATAAACGGATACGAGGGCGTTTTTTATTTCCAATTTCCTCATTCAAGCACTCTCTTCACTTCTTCCAATCTTTCGATTATATCGAGCTCTTCCGTCTTACCTGCGAGATGTTCCTTTGCTCCTTCTATGGAAAGCTTTCTTTTCCGTAACAGATATTTGATTTTTCTCAACAATTCGATATCGGAATCAGCATAAAGTCTTTTGCCTCCGGTACTCCTTCTTGGCCTGATATCCTTAAACTCTCCCTCCCAGAATCTCAAAGTTGATTCGTTCTCACCAATTAAATCGGAAACTTCTCTAATTGTATAAAACATTTTTTTCATTTTTTCCTCTCCCTTTTTAATTCTCTTCTCATTAAATCTTTCATGGAATCGAAAGGACTTTTCCCCTCATACAACACAGAATGGACTTCCCACGCCACGGGCATATTAACTCCGTACTCATTGGAAAGCTTGCAAATAGATTCGGTCGTTCTTATACCCTCCACAACTTCCGCCATCTCCCCGAGAATTTTATCCAACTTCTCGCCTCTACCCAAACGTTCACCAACGGTTCTGTTCCTCGAATAAGGAGAAAACGAAGTAACGATAAGGTCACCGAAACCTGAAAGCCCGGCAAACGTTTCGCTCTTGCCGCCCATTTCTTCTCCAAGCAAAGAAAGTTCAGCCATAGACCTTGTCATAAGAGCGGCTTTAGCGTTCATACCGAGCCCCATCCCATCACATATACCCGAAGCTATAGCGTAAACGTTCTTAAAAGCTCCGCCAAGCTCGACTCCCACTATATCCGAAGAGGTATAAACTCTCATCCTGTCGCCCGAAAGTCTCTCCTGGACAATTTCCGCTTTCCTCAAATCAGGCGAAGCCGCCACAAGAGAAGTCGGAACTCCTTTGATAATTTCTCTTGCGATCGAAGGACCGGAAACAGCCGTAATTTCTCCTTTCTGAGAAGGAATTGCTTCCTCTATTATCTCGGACATTCTCCGGAGAGTATCGGGGTCTACGCCTTTGCTAAAACTCGCAACGATTTTATCGCTGTCTATATATTTTACGAACAAGGAGGCAACCTCCTTCAAAGCATTGCTGGGAAGAACGAAAAAGACAAAGTCCGATTTCTCGGAAAGCTCCAGAGGGTCTTTCGTTATCGATATATCTCCAGGAATCTTATATCCCGGCAGGAATTCTTTATTTTCTCTGTGATCTTTCAGACTTTTGGCTCTCTCTTCGACGGGTTCAAAAAGCGTGACTTTTGCGCCCTCGGCATTAAGATATAAGGCAAGCGTCGTACCCCAATTTCCTGCGCCTACAATCCCGACATTCGAATATTCCATAAATCTTCCAGAAATTAATAATTATACAACAGAAGTCAAGGGAAAAGGTGGCGAGTATAAAGATACACATTTGTTCTGTTTTCCCCCAGCTTGTGTACCAGATACATCATCTCTTCTTGACTATCAATAAAATTTACTTATAATAAAGTCCAAATACAATAAGAAATTTAATGTATTTATTGAGAGGATAATATTGAAGTTAACAGTTATAATACCGGTTTATAACGAAAAAAATACAATCCGAAAGGTAATCAAAAAAGTAAAGCAGGCTCCTGTCGACAAGGAAATAATTATAGTAGACGACGGGTCAAACGACGGGACGAAAGATTTGCTGCGCGATATAGTCAAAGAAGAGAGAGGTAACATCGATATAAAAGTTCTGCATCATGATAAAAATATGGGGAAAGGACAGGCAATCAAAAAAGGGTTTTCGGTAGCAAAAGGCGATTATGTAATAATTCAGGATGCCGACCTTGAATACGACCCGGATGAGTATCCCAAATTACTGGAACCTCTGTTAAACAGGGAAGCAGACGTCGTCTTCGGTTCGAGACTTCTTAGAAAAGCCAATAAAGACAACTGGCTATTCTATATAGGGAGAGTTTCTATCACCTGGGTAGCCAATATTATATTTAAAAGTAATTTAACGGATGCTTACACCTGCTATAAATTACTACCTTCCGATTTCATCAAAAATATCGACATAATTGCTAATGGTTTCGAACTGGAAGCCGAGCTTACCGCTAAAACGCTCCTTTCCGGGAGAAAGATAAAAGAAGTTCCCATCAGTTACCATCCCCGTTCCCAGATAGACGGAAAGAAGATTTCATGGAAAGACTGGCTCCGAGGCGTAAAAATGTTCTTCGTTTTAAAGTTTAAAAATAAAAGTTAACTACATTACGATTTCGAATCTTTTAAGTATATTTGTAAAGGAGATAGATTGTCCAAAAGTTACATAAAAGAGAAATCCAATACAAACTTAATATCAATAATTCTTTCTTCAAAAGCAAAATGTTGAACGCGGCTCAAAAGCAGCAGTATTTCGGAAAAGATTTAGAAGACCTGACCGTTGCCAGGAACTACTACAAATGGATTATAGAAATATTCAAACCATATCTCGGAAACATTGTTGCGGAAATTAGCGCAGGAAACGGCAACTTCACTTATTTCCTTGCCAAAGAAAGCATAAAACGCATATTTGCTTTCGAACCTTCCGGTAACATGTATCCATTGCTTTCGGATAAATTTAAAAAAAACGAGAGCGTTACAACCATGAATACCTATCTCGGGGAAAAACACCAAGAATTCTTAAATGTCTTTGATTCCGTTCTTTATGTAAACGTTTTAGAACACATAGAAGATGATAAGAAAGAATTAACTTACGCTTACAAAACCATTAAAAAAAACTGACACATCCTGATTCTCGCACCTGCATTATCATGTTTATATAGCGAATTCGATAAAAAAATAGGTCATTTCCGCAGGTATTGTAAAAAAGGACTTAAAAATATTGTTAGAGACAGTGGCTTTTCAATCGAAAAAATTAGATATTTTGATTTTGCCGGAACGATATCCTGGTATATTGTCTTTATTCTTCTAAAAAAAACAACAACTAATAAAACGAATATTCTTCTCTACGATAAATTAGTTGTACCGCCAATGCGTTTTTTTGAAACACTTATCCCACCGCCGACCGGAAAGAATTTGCTTGTGGTAGGAAAAAAACTTAAATAAAAACTCACGGAGGAGATACAATGTTTAAAATTGATATAAATTTAGGGGTGGATTTAGTTAAAAACAACAGTGCTTTTTTTGTGGTCTCTGCGACTCTGTGTAAGACAAATTTAGTGCTGTGTGTTAGGTTTTTAAACAAAAAATTTTTTACTTTTTTATCAGTGTCTACCCGTGTTAATCCATGGCTAATTATTTTTTGGTGTTGAGGGATGAGTTTTTAATGCTAAAAGCAAAAGGCTAATAGCACGGTGGTGATGAGTTGTAAGTTAATAAATCAAATTCAATATCCATCCAACGAAAAAAGCTGCAACGACCATTATTATCGAAGCTTTAAGCGTATCCCGGAAACCCAATTCTTTAAACAGTACGACGAAAGTAGCAGCACAGGGAAAATACATCGAAAGAACGACAGAAGCTGTCACGAGTTGCCCCATAGATAAACCCAGCGGTGCGAGCATACCGATTGCCACATCCTTACGTAAAAACCCGACAATTAAAGCGGCTACAGCTTCCGCAGGAAGACCCAGAATTTTCGTGAGCACAGGTCCAAAAAACTCCGATAAGAAACCTACAACTCCGAAGATATAAAATAAATCAATAATCAAGACACCAATCAAGACAAACGGTAGAGCTTCTTTAAGGAACCAGCCGACCCGGAGCCAGACTTTTTTAAACAGTCCCCTGAAATAAGGAACTCTGTACGGCGGTATTTCAGTAAATATCTCAGGACTCTCGCCCGAAACAAACCTGGACATTATCTTGCCGACAACAACCAATACCAAAAACAACGTTACGAAGACAGGAGCAATTCCCCTGATCCCGTATTTGCCGAGCAGTCCAAATACCATAGCAATTTTAGCCATACAGGGAATCGAAATCGACATAAGGGTTGCAACGATAAACCTTTCCCTTCTCGTTTCCATAATCCTTGTTGCCAGAACACCCGGCACATTGCAGCCAAAGGCGAGAAACATCGGCACAATACCCATTCCGTGAATACCTATCTGGTGCATAAGACGGTCTAAGACTACTGCAAGGCGGGGCAGATATCCCGTATCTTCAAGAATAGAAAGAACCAGATAGAAACTGATAATATAGGGTAAAACCGCAACTATCGGAATAAACAAACCCGTGCTTAAGACACCAAAAGACTGATAAAAATCGATTTTGCCGTTAATCAATTCTCCTATAAGAATTTTGTGCAAAAATTTATAATTATTTAAAACACCGGAAAATTTTAATAAAACGGGAGACCATAGATTTTCAAAGGCAGGCTCAAAAACAAAACCTATTAAACCCTCCCCTATCAAACGTATAACTGCGAAAGATAGAAATAAAACAATAACCGCGAAAACCATCCCCATCACGGGATGCGTGGAAATTTCCTCCAGTACTTGCAAAAAAGTGTGATGGTGATGCTTAATACTCTGGGTCTCCTTGATGATTTTACCGACTGCATTCCACGTATCCTTCCCCTTTGCATCAAAATCTGAAGGTACCGCATTGGCGAACTCCTCTCTTAATTCTTGAATACCATAACCGGTAATTGCTACGGTAGGTATCACTCTAACTTTCAGTATCTCGCTCAGCTTTTCAACATCAATAGTTATACCTTTATGTTTTGTTTCGTCCCAGAAATTGAGGAGAATCATAACCGGAAACCTGGTAGACAACAATTGAAGAGTTAAATTGAGATTTCTCTCAAGATTCGTAGAATCAATAACGTTAAAAATTACAGTATCTTTCGGATTACTCTTATCGAGAAATTTTTTAGCTACTTTTTCCGCAGGTGAGTCCGGATCAAGAGAATAAGTTCCGGGAACATCAATAACTTTTATATCCTCACCGCCAATCCGGGTTTTGCCGGATAGATACTCAACCGTGGTCCCGGGATAATTCGAAACAATAACCCGTACTCCGGTAAGTCGGGCAAATATCGCACTCTTACCGACATTAGGGTTTCCGAACAACAGAATCTTCTTCAATCTTTTACCTCTTCGACAAGTATAGAGCTCGCCATTCCTCTACCTATAGCAATTTCGCAATTTCCGATTCTGATTATAACGGGTCCGGAAAAAGGCTGAACAGATACCTTTCTTATAACGGCCCCCTCCCTTATACCCATATTGGAAAATCTTCTGCACCAGTTTAAACCCACCATTCTACTTTCACTCCTTCTGCCTCCCCTTCTCCTACCTCTACCTCTACCGCCACCGCCACCTGCTATAACCGCTTTGACAACAAGAGGCACATCTTTCTTAGCTTCAAGAAGAGATACCATAATTTTCTAACCTTCTTTAGACTGCAGAAAATTTTTCATTTTATCAAATGTTTCTTCCGAAATCACATGCTCGATGCCACACGCATCCTCATCCGCAACTTTCTCATCGACATTCAAAACATTCATCAAAAAACTCCTGATTAATTTATGCTTTTTATAAATAGCTTTACCCACTTTGTCTCCTACCGCGGTTAATTCTATATATCCATATTTTTTATGTTTTATCAAACCCTCACCCTTCAAAGCTTTCAATGCATAATTGACACTGGCAAGAGAAACATCCATGCGCGAAGCAATGTCCTTGACCCTTGCCACCTTCTCATCTTCACAGATTTCGCATATAGCCTCCAGATAATCTTCCCTGCTCTTTGTCAAATCCATTTTAACCTCCATTGTTAGATACATCTAACAATATAAGACATATATATCTTTCGTCAAGACCCATTAGTTAGGTTTATTTAAAACAAAAACCCACACCACCCATTTTTTAACAACAAATAGCACAAATTACACAAATAAATTTTTATTTTTTTAGTAATGTATGAAATTAGATCTATTTTTTAAATATTCGTGCTATTTGTGTAATTCGTTGTTTCTCTTTTTTTTGTTTATTTTTGAACTTTGATTTGTAATTTTGCATTTTCATATTTGATTTTTGAATTTAGCGGCTTTGCCGCGCTGGGGTTTGACTATTTAAAAAAAATCATTATATTGAACATATCAAAACCGGCATTAATTATATGAAAAGAACTTTATTTATAAGGAACCATAATTCAAACATAAGGGTCATATTAAACAAAAGGAGGCTTTCTTTGAAAAAAATCGTATCGATAGTGATTATTCTTTTTTTAATCCTCGGTTGCGGAGAAGACAAGGGCAAAATCAGAATATGGCTAATAGATGCACCACCCCCGCAAGATATACAACACATATATTTAACAATAATGGGAGTAGCAATAAGGCATGCAGAAGGTAGAACTACAACTCTTGTGGATTATCCTTTTTCGTATGATATTGCAAGGCTTATCGGCGGGAAGTATACACCTCTTACGTATAGTCCAAGGTATGGAGAGTATGTCGAAATCGAACCAGGAGATTATACCAGCGTATTGCTTGCGCTTGCCCAGATAAATTCAGTAGTGAGAGACAGCGTACAAGATTCGCTCTTTATTCCCGAAGGAACACCTATATCATATGAACTCGAGGAAGACTTCACTGTTCTTCCCGGTCAAGACATTACGCTTGTCATTGACTTTGACGCCTCAAAATCAATAAACTGGGAATCATCGCCGTATGAACTTACTCCCAGGTTTAAAATATTCGAAAGGTCCATTGCAGGATTTCTTCGGGGAATCGTAAAAGATACTTCAGGAGACACCGTAAAATATGCCATCTGTACGGCTGCAAATGCTCTGGATACTTTCACAACATTAACGGACTCTACATCTCAGGATACTACAAATCCATACACATACCAACTTATGATTCCCAAGGGCACATATAATATTAGCGTTTCAGCAGAGGGCTATACTACAGCCGATACCACATATACAGGCGTCAATGTTATTAGAGGTTCTCTTTTGACCGGGTACAATTTTACACTTGAATAATCACGCAATATAACAAGACCTTAAAAAAATAAAAGCCGGGGTGGGCATATGTTATATTACGTTTTAACGTAAACAAGGAGGTATATCACGAAATATGTAGTGATATATTCGCCGGCACCCCGGAGTAAGATAATTTATATAAAGAACATAAAAAAGCGCAAGGGGGTATTTTAAAAAAAATAAAAAAACATTTACCACAGAGCACACAGAGAAGGAAAAACACACAGAGACCACAAAGATTTTTATTTTGTTGTTTTAAAAACACCCAACTCCACAACTTAAATTTTTCTCGCACAGAGACACAAAGATATTGGGACGCAGATAAACGCAGATTTTTTGGATTTTTGTTTTTTTATCCCGAAACACGAAACCCGTAACCCGAAACTTAAATTAACCACAAAGATCACAGATTTTTTTGTTTTTAAGCTAACAGCCAAAGGCAAAAAGCTTATTTTAACAACAAATAGCACGAATATTTTTTACTGATTTACCGATTCACCAATTTACTATTTCCTAACCCGAAGGAATTACCAATAATTTATTTCCTTCATCTATTACCCACAGCTTCCCATCCCCTCGTTTCGCTCTTTCGGCAATCCACTTGTCTGGGTTGTCAACAGAAATAAAACCGCCCGGTTCGATTTTTTCTGCCGGGAGTTCCGAATATAGATAAAGTTTGACTTTTTGCTGCAACATCAACTTCAACACCCTATCCGTCTTCCAGAGATACAATTCGAAATTCTTATCGATCCAATCCGTAGCCTCGGCAAGAGGTTTTTTACGTAACCTGACAAGATTATCCCAGAACAAAGCTTTCGACTTCGCGCTTGTTGCAAGACCCCTCACCTCTTCGGGAAGTTCAAGGCTTCCTGTACAGGGCGCCAAAATCAGAGCTTCTCCTCCTTCTTCTATTGCATATTTCAATGCCATATCAAAACAGTTCTGAACACTGTAGATCGCATTACAGGCAGGGGGACCTCCGGGTGAAATAACTACATATTTAGTACGAGGTAAGTTAAAAGAAGCTAAACAATCAACTGCTTTTGTCATCTGCTTTGAGACCTCATCCGGATTCCCCGAGGCTATCCATTCGATTGTTGATTTAGTAGAAAACATATCTAAAAGGAACGCAGGGACATTATTTACTTCCTTCAGTTTACCATCTTTTACGATATATCGCTCAGATAACAATCTGACATCTCTATTATCCTCAGCAAAAGGGTTTTCTCTCCTTCTCTGGTCTTCATGGTAAATAATCCGACCTGCCGCACTAAGATTATCTTTGAGTGCATGCTTATGTGTCGACTCAATCGTCCTGCGGGAAGAGAGCCCCGGACAGACCTGCTTATCAACAACGCTGTAGCCATTCATGTAATGGTACTTTGATTCATGCCCGTAAATCCTTGCTTCTGTTTCAAGCCACTCTTTCAGGACTTCAGCATCAGTACCCAACGGAGTTTTACCTAAATTTACATACTCACCTCCATCACTTTCGTTCATCAGTATACGAACCTTTCTATTCAATCCTTTTATTATTTTTTTAACAGAGGGAAGAAGATTTTTGCAATATATCCTGGGGTCATGAGTACCATTGGCAATAAAAACATTTAAACTCTCCGGACTGCCTTTGAATATTTCATTCATCATTACCGAAACGATTAACTCCTGAAGTCCTGCTCGAAATTCATCGTTTATAACCAAACCGACTTTTTTGCCATTTACTATTTCTTTTATACCCGGGGAATCGAGCGGAGTTCTAATTGCCTCTTCCATTTTATCTTCCATTTCGGCTTCAGTCATCGTACCGGAAGATTTCCTGGTTTCGATTATTTCTCCCGCAAGAAAATTTTCAGGAATCGACATATTTATTTTTTCTCTACCGTAAGTCAGACTTAAATTTTTGTTCATAAAAAATATTAACCCATTAAAATCTTTTTGTCAAGTGAGGTTGACTTTTTTGAAAATCCCAATAAACTAATCTTTAAGTTTAACCATAAAGTATACAAAAAGGAGGTAATAATGGAATTAAACTTATGTAAGAAACTAATACCGTTTACGTCACTCATCTTTTGCTTAAGCTGCGCTGAAGGAACATCATCTTCGGGAGTCAAAAAAGAAGAATTCGGAAAAACACCGGATGGGGAACCAGTCAATTTATATACAATAAAGAACTCCAATGGAATCGAGCTGAAAGTTAGCGAATTCGGAGCCACTCTGGTTTCTCTTAAAGTCCCGGACAAAGCCGGAAATTTTGCTGATATTATTTTAGGATTTGACAACCTCGAGGGATATATCAATGACGCCGCATATCTGGGAGTAACGGCGGGAAGATATGCAAACCGTATTGCAAAAGGCAAGTTCACTCTTGACGGAAAAGAATATACGCTGGCAACAAACGACGGCGAAAACCATCTCCACGGAGGCATCAAAGGATTCGGAAAACAAGTATGGAAAGGGGAAGAACTGAAATCAAATGAAGGAACAGGTGTAGAATTTACATACCTCAGCAAAGACGGAGAAGAAGGGTATCCGGGAAATCTCGAAAACACTGTAAAATATATTCTTAACGACAACAATGAACTAAAAATAGTATTAAAATCTAAAACAGATAAAGCAACACCCGTCAATCTCACGAATCATGCCTACTTCAATCTAAAAGGAGAAGGCAACGGTACCATACTGGGGCACAAGTTAGAATTAAACGCAAAGGAATATACTCCCGTAGACAATGGACTGATCCCTACAGGAGAAATCAAAAGTACAGAAGGTACTCCTTTGGACTTTCCAGAACTTGAAGCAATCGGCTCACGTATAGATAAAGTCGATAAAAAATTCAGCGGCGGCTACGACCACAATTTCATTATAACGAAGTCAGATGAACCACTTTCTATTGTTTGCAAAGTTGTTGAACCTGAAAGCGGCAGAGCTATGGAAATATACGCCACCATGCCCGGAGCTCAATTCTATTCCGGAAATTTTCTTGATGGATTTAAAGGTAAAGGCGGTAAAGCATACAATCAGCATTACGGATTCTGCATAGAACCGCAATACTATCCTGATTCACCGAATAAACCCAACTTCCCGTCTTGTATCCTGAACCCAGGCGAGGAAAGAACGGAAACCATCCTTTATAAATTCTATACGGAATAAAAAGCAATATTCAAAAATAAAAAAGGGGAGAGAAATCTCCCCTTTTTTATTTGTAGTTGCGTGTTTCAAGTTAAAAAAACAAAAACATAGTTACACATGTAGAACATGTAGTTCATATAGAGTTAATAACAAAAAAACTACAGGTTCTACATGTTCTACATGTGAAAAATCTGGTGAGAGGGGTGGGGTTTTAAACAAAAACTATATTTTTCTCTGTGCCTTCGTGTCTTCGAGGCAAAATAAGATTAAATTGCACGCTTGACAACTACGATACTTCTTATTATTAGTATAGTCTGAATTTTAAATTGAGGATTTTGTAATCCGGAATGGAAAAGAAATTCAACTTTGGCAAAAAGTGGCTGATAAGAGAAAGGGAAGATATTGAAAAGGTTTACAGCAAAGGATTCTTTTACCAGGGTGAATTTATTAATATACACTATTTGCCAGACAGGCAAAAGAAGTTCTCCATCCGGATGGAAAGTGGAATAAAAGGAGGATTGAATCGCAATAGACTAAGGCGTCGTTTGCGGGAAATCGTGAGAAAAGCCAATCCCTCCTTAAAAGAAGGGTTTTATATCGTAAAAGGGAGAAAATCGGCTTTAATGGAAGGTTATGGTAAAATAAAGGATGATTTCGATAAAATATGTTCGAAGGAAAACTTATGGCTAAAGTGATAATATCATTATTGGAATTCTATTCGAAAAATATATCTCCTTTTTTTCCGAGGCAATGCAAATACTACCCCACATGTTCCTCGTACGCAATTGGGGCTTTAAAAAAAGAAGGGTTCTTCAAAGGCTTACTTTTAAGTGCATGGAGACTCCTGCGCTGCAATCCTTTTAGCAAAGGCGGATACGACCCCGTCGGAGGCAAATAATGGACGATTCAAGAAGAATGATACTGGGCTTTACTCTTATATTCCTTGTTATGCTGTTGTTTCAATTCTATACAGCTTCCAACAAAAAAAAGGTCGTACCCGAAGAGCCCATAGAGAAAATCGAAGCAGAAGAAAAGATTGAAAAGGTCGAAGAAAACAAACTTCCCGAATTACTGACAGGAAAGGATAAAATCGTAGCAGAGGATAGTACAAAAAATATTAAAATCAGCACAAAGCTCATGGATGTATATCTATCCTCCAGAGGCGGAGTAATAGATTCTATCTATCTGAAAGATTATAAAGTTATGCTTTTCTCCCCGGACAGAAGTCAAGCTTTACTTTCAACTTCAATCATTACGGCAAAAACACCCGTGTCAACCTTACCAATCCCGTTCGACGTAAAAGTAGAAGATGAAAATTCGGACAAGAAGGTTATTTTTTCTTATATGCTGGATTCGGTTCTTTTAAGCAAGACTTACCTTTTTAAAGATTCAACCTATCTCGTTTTTCTTGAATGTTCTCCTGAATCGGAATATCTATATAATATAAGCGTTTTCGATACAGGGGAGGAATTCTCCCGCGAGTCTTATTATAGCGGCACCGTATACTCTGCCGGCAATAAACCTTACAATATAAAGAAAGGAGATTTATTCAAAGGTTCGGATGAGGATGTTTCCGGAGTAATAGAATGGGTTGGTTATAAAACCAAATATTTCTTCGGCGGAGTAATACCGGAGGATTATCTGGATGAATTTACCTTGAAAAAATCGCCAAATGCCCCTGTCGTTTCCGTCCGGGCAGAATATAATACACGCATCTACTTCGGTCCTCTTAAATACCCGGTGCTCGCATCTACAAAGAAAGGAATGGAAAATGCAATATCTTTCGGATGGCCCATTATAAGACCGATAGCGAAATTCATATATCACTTTATGCAATTCCTTCACAGGTACGTAAAAAATTACGGAGTGGTAATAATTTTATTCGTAATATGCCTGGTCCTTGTTCTTTACCCTCTCACCATGCACCAGACAAAATCTATGGGCAAGATGAAAGAATTGCAGCCAAAAATGCAGGAGATAAGGAAAAAATTCAAGGATGACTCCGCCAGGATGAATCAGGAAATGATGAAGTTATATCGTGAAACGGGTTTTAATCCCTTTTCAAGTTGCCTGCCAATGTTTTTGCAAATGCCCATTTTCTTTTCTCTATTTCAGGTTTTGAATTCGTCGATCGAATTAAAAGGCGCTCCATTTATCTTCTGGTTAAAAGACCTGTCTATAAAAGATCCTTATTACATACTTCCCATCCTCACCGGAATATCCATGTTTTTCCAGCAGCGTATCATGAGTCCGGCAAACCAGGACCCGCAACAAAAGATGATGTCCTATATGATGCCCATTTTTATCACCTTCATTTTTCTAACCCTTCCCTCGGGTTTAAATTTGTATTTCCTTACTTACAATATTTTAATGTTAGTCGTTCAAACAAGTATCCAAAAAAGGGCCAAGGAGGTTCAATATGGTTAACCAGGAAATAGAAGTCGAAGCGGAAAACTTTGAAAAAGCAATAGAAAAAGGGCTGGAAACACTGTCTCTTAAAGAGAAAGAACAAATGGAATGGGAGATCCTGCCTTCCGAAGGAGAAAGTCCGGTAAGATTAAAAGTAAAGAAAAAAGAAGATTCGCCAGAAAGTCCGCCTAAGGAAGACCTGGTCAGGAAAGAAATAACTACAATGCTGGAAAAACTCGGAACCACCGGGACAATCAGAATCGAAAAAGAAAATGACAAGTTTTATGTTGATATCAGAACCAAAGACATGGACGCTATGCTGATCGGGAAGTCGGGCAAAACTCTGGAATCGTTTCAGCATCTCTTATCAAGAATCATTCATTCAAAGGATAACTCGATAGAGCTTGTTATCGACATTGCAAGTTACAGAAGGAAAAAAGAACATACTCTTACTACCCGAGCGAGAGCTTTCGCCGAGGAAGTAAAAAGATCGAAAAGAGAGTACATATTCCAGCCACTACCGCCATCTCTCCGCCGTTCGATTCATCTTGCGGTTTCGGAAATAAAAGGCGTAAGAACTTACACAATCGGAGATACGGAACTCAAAAAAGTGGTTATAGCTCCGTCAAGAGATTTTAAAAATTGAAGAAATAAAGATAAGATAAACCTCTCTGTTCATTTTTATTTTTTTTAACAGTAAAATAAATGAGTGAATTCTCTGACACTATTTGCGGTATAAGCACTCCAATCGGTCGTGGTGCCATTTCCCTTATCAGGGTCAGCGGGAAAAAAGCTATCCCGATTGTCGAAAAAATCTTTGCCCCAAGAGAAAAACTGAAAAAAGCAAAAGGCGGAACGATTGTTCACGGATGGGTAAGTATTCCCAAACTCAAGAAAAAAATAGACGAAGTACTACTTTTCGTTTTCAAAAGCCCCTCGTCTTATACGGGAGAAGACATGGTAGAAATATCAACCCATGGCGGCGCTGTAATTCCTAAGAAGGTCATTCAATTACTCGTAGATAACGGGGCAAGAATGGCTGAAAGAGGCGAATTCACAAGAAGAAGCTTTTTAAACGGCAAAATGAGCCTCCTGGAAGCTGAAGCATTATTAGACGTAATAGAGGCTAAAACCGACAAGGGATTACTAATTGCCGAAGAAAATTTAAACGGAAAACTGCAGAGAGAAATCGAAAAAGCAAAAAATGATTTTCTTGAGATAAAAACCATTATTGAAGCCGAACTAGATTTCGGAGAAACCGATATATTATCCTTTGACAGCCGCAAATTAGAAAAAAAGATTAAAAATACTGAAAAAAAATTGAGGGAGATGGTCGTTTCCTATAAAAAAGGAAAAATCCTTATGGATGGTTTCAATCTTGCAATAGTCGGGAAACCAAATGTCGGTAAATCGAGCTTATTTAATACAATACTCCAGGAAGATAAAGCAATCGTAACCGAAATTCCGGGAACCACGCGTGACATCCTGGAAGGAGCGGTCGATATAGAAGGTTATCCGGTTATTCTTCATGATATGGCCGGAATAAGAGATACCGAATCCAAAGTCGAAAAAATAGGAGTCAACAGGGCACTGGAAATGGTTCGTTCTTCAGATGGAGTTTTATTTATTATGGACGCATCCGTACCTCTAAGTAAAGAAGACCACGGAATATTCAACAGGATATCAAATAAGCCTTTTATATCTGTATTAAACAAATCGGACCTGAAAAAGAAAATAGATAAAATACCTTTTCCCGGAGAAATCATCCGGGTTTCGGCGAAAGAACACTCAGGTATAGATAAGTTAAACAAAGCCATTGTTAAGCTTATCGAAAAAATAATTCCTGTTGGGTTCGAAGAAGGAGTTACCTGTACGACCGAGAGACAGAAAAATAAAATCGATAAGGCAATAGATTCTCTTGGTGATGGATTAGAAGTCATAAAAAAAGACAAAGATTTAGAACTTCTTGCATTCGATATAGATGAAGCAATCAACTCTCTACGGGAACTTACCGGAGAAATAACATCCGAGGACGTTCTGGACAACATATTTTCTAAATTCTGCATAGGCAAATGAAAAAAACTGATTTTCTATTTGAACTTCCCTGTGAACTCATAGCTCAGTACCCAAAACAAAAGGGCAAGTCCCGGCTCATGGTCGTACACAGAGATTCGGGCAAAATCGAACACAAGAATTTTTCCGATATTGCCGATTACCTGAAAACCGGCGATTGCATCGTAGTAAACAATTCCAGAGTAATTCCGGCAAGACTCAAAGGTTTCAAAACCTCCACCGGAGGAGAAGTCGAAATTTTACTCGTCGAAAAAAGACCGGATAACTTATGGAAAGCAATGGTTTTCCCGGGAAAGAGAGCTAAGATTAACGATGTAATAGCTATCAACGATAAAATCAAATGCACTGTTAAAGGTCTCGATAGAGTCACAGGAGAAAGGACTCTGCAATTTGAGGGAATCGATAACGACCTTCTGAATTACGGCATGATTCCTCTTCCCCCTTACATAACCCGCCCCCCGGAAGATATCGATATAGAAGGATATCAAACGATTTACGCGGAAAAAGACGGTTCTGTGGCAGCACCCACGGCTGGACTTCATTTCGATAAAAATATTCTGGATATGCTAAAAAATAAAGGTGTAAAAATCGCAGAAGTTACCCTCCATGTTGGTCCCGGGACATTTCGTCCGGTTCGCACAGAAAATATTGAAGAACACAAGATGGAAAGCGAATCCTTTATAATTACAGAAGAAACGGCTTCCATCATAAACAACACAAAAAAGACTGGAGGAAGCGTGTTTGCCGTCGGAACCACAACCGTCAGAGTCCTCGAAACTACAGCAGAAAAAGGAAAACTAACTAAAAAAGAAGGGCGAACCGATCTTTTTATATACCCGCCATACGAATTTAAAATTGTCGACCACCTGCTGACTAATTTTCACACTCCGGGCTCGACTCTCATTATGCTTGTTTCGGCTTTCGCGTCACGTGAAATGATTTTGAACAGTTATGCGGAAGCAATTAAAGAAAAATACATGTTCTACTCCTACGGCGACGCAATGCTGATACTGTAGGAATATTTTGCCACAGAGGCACAGAGAACACAGAGAAAAAAAAGAAAAAACTATATTTTTGTTTGTTTAAAACCCATACCACATCCCAGATTTTTTTAACATGTAGAACATGTAGTACTTGTAGTTTTTTTTATTTTTTACTAATTAACCAATTCTCTAATTCGCAAATACACCGATTCTAAGAATCAATCAGACAGGATTAACAAAATTGACAGGATTTTTTTTGTTATTTGAAATACCACCTACATCCCCACTTTTTTTAACATATAGGGAATGTAGAACCTGTAGTTTTTTTGTTTTTAACTTTAAATGAACTACATGTACTACATGTGCAATCGCCTTTTTTACTATTTGACTATTTTTCTATTTAACTATTCAACTTGGATTCGAAGAATCCTCAGAAGTACGTTCCAAGCTTTGCGTTAATCTGGCTCCAGGAACCCTCACTCGGGAACATAATTCCGTAACCCACTTCTCCGAAAATA
>Ga0315548_1001828_pt1 | contig 17260 bp, 18 predicted proteins | sample SalMarSW160110MG_2_FD_202540 | JGI IMG/M metagenome (GOLD analysis project Ga0315548, IMG submission 202540) | Salt marsh sediment microbial communities from the Plum Island Ecosystem LTER, Massachusetts, United States - Salt Marsh Sediment SW1601-110 ...
ATATCGATGTTATATATTATGGCAGTAGTGCTTTTAAATTTAACGGTCACCGAAATACGTCTATTTATTCAGAAACCTTCAAAACACGGTCTATTAGCGATTAAAGCTTAATTTATAATCGTTTTCTCTCGAAAAACAGTTTAAGTCATTATTTCTTTGTTTATGGCTTTTTTTGCTTATTTCCATAAAAATCAGCTTACGTTTTCTGTAGAATAAAATTTATAGGGAAGTTATTGCATATACTTCCATATATAAAACAGGTGAATAAAATGGTAAAAGGTTGGACTAACATTGCAACACGAAACGAAACTTACGACAAGATTCGTTTTCTTTCTGACTGTTTCGGAATGAAGTACAGCAAATTTTTAGCAGAGCTAATTAACAATTTGTTTGAATGCGCGAATAGCTTGAAGCCTGACGGAAATGGTGTTATCCTCTACACAGGTGAAAGGATGTCTCTGCACATTAACGTAGTCGGTAAGTCAACGATTATTTCTGGTACGTTTGACGGAGTGCCCGACCCCGACTATCTTTCAATCAAGGAAGAATGTCAAATAGTCAAACAGAAGACTGAAAAGATTTTGAACTCGGAGAGAAATGAAAAATGACTGTGACTGAAGAAGAAAAACGTAAGGCGAAAGCCTTTCTAGAAAAAGATTTGACTAAAAAGCAAGATTCTCGTAACCTTCAGCTTACAGTTAACACGAAAGGCATAGAAGATTTGATGGAGCGCGCAAAAGAGTATGAAACTGACGCAAAAGGCTTTCGTGGATTAGCTACTGACTTGGCGGAGTCAATGCGCGAACAGGGAATCCAGATAGACAGCACTCAAATCAAACCAGAAAACTTCAAAGAGAACGTTAAAAGGCTCTATGAAGAGAAAGCAAAAACTGAGCAAACTCTACAGGAAATGGAAGAGCGAGAAACTGACTTTGAGGGCATAGGTCACGGTGGCGCGGGTTCTGTTGGATTAAAAAACGGTCAACAAAGTTCTGGTAAAAAAACCTTCGGTAGTCGTGAAGAAATGGTTGACTATCTTCTTGATCAAGAAAGTTTAGGAAATCCAGAAGCAAAAGAGACTTTGAACAAATTAACGCACAAAGTTTTGAAAGGTCTAAAAGATAGCAAAGAAACCTTTCAGTTTGAACCTGAAGGCGGAATCGTGGAAAAATACAACGAAATCCAGAATCAGAGAATACAGAAAAAATTGAAGGAAATGAGGGATTAGAATGTTAGACGATGGAAAAAAGACCATAATTCACACAGAGTTAGCAACGAAAAATAATCAGTTAGTGGTTAAGAAAGCCACAATCACAAAAGAGTTTAGTATGATCAAAAAGAAATGGGTTAAAACTGGATATGACGAGGAATTCCTTAGTTTAGCTGAGGGGAGACCCGAACTTAAAAAAGAAGCACAAATTAAGGTTATTCTGAAGAAAGAAGCTGTAAATACTCATACGCTCGAACCTATGCAAGCGTTTTTCTTAACTAAAGTCACGGCAAAGATACCAGAAAATGAAAAAGACGTTTTCCTTTCGGTCTCAGATAATCAGCTTTTCTTACACACCATGAACACAAGATTGCAGACTACACAGCCTTTGAGTATCATAGATTCAAAATATTGCACGATTGACAAGAAACAAAAGCGCATCGAAGACGCGGAAGCTCTGAAGCTGATTGAATCGGGAGTTAAAGCATTCACAAAACTACCAAGTGGGGAAATTCGGGTTCAGTTATAACGCGCCATGTATGACACCACAAACATGAAGCATCGGAGTGGCGGGGTAACTCCTGTAAGATACCTCTGACATTTCCCCGCCACTTCCAGTTCACTATTTGAGGTTAAAAAATGATTGATGTGGAAACATTGCGGTACTTAAATTCTACACAAACAAAAGAGCCGAGGCAATGCCTAAATTGTGGCAAAGAGTATATTCCATTCAGTTGTATACACAAGTTTTGTTGTGTAGAATGTAGAATCAGATTTTATGAGAAACAAAAACCCAGAAAACTGGGTAAGACGTTGTATTGTGCAGTTTGCGGTAAACCATTTACTCAAACAGGGTGGAATCAAAAATTTTGCAGTGAAGAGTGTCGCCTAATCAACGAAAAGTTAAGGTACCGCCGAGAAAGAGAGCAAATGCCCAAGAAACCAAAAACAGTTTGCCGTTTCTGCAAAAGCGAGTTTGAGTCTCGCAGTGTCAACCAAATATTTTGTCACACAGATTGCAGCCGAAAATATGCCAAGATTCAAGAGCGAATTCTTAAACTCAATTACGATCAGGGCAAAAAAGAGAAAGAACTTGAAAAACTGCAAAAGCTCGGCAGAAATTACCGCTTTGCAGATCAAAGTTTGAACATTTTCTATGGGTTAACAGGTGGTGAAAATGAGTAAAGTAAATTTCTTTGATGAGTTGAACATCCAAATCATACGTTTAGGTTCGGATAAAATTAGCATGAGAATGCGCGAATGGTATAATCCAGATCGTTACTTTGAGAAACTTGCAGAAAAAATTGATGAAGCCATAAAAAACGCTAATTTTCTGGGTTTTTGGGCAAGATTCGGAGAACTGTATAAGCCACAACCTGAAGACCTAAAGGCTTTGAAAACCATTAATTCATACTACCTGTCAAACATTCACATGGTTTTATGCCGTAGCCTTCAGCAACTCGTACTCAATGATATGGAGCACGAAGAGACCGCGCAGATTCTTCATGAATACTATCTCTTAACACAGCAAGAAATTAACAATAGACCAGATATGCCAACTTTAACAAACAAAGACGAGTTTCTTGAAGAGATAGCCAACAAAGAGCAAAACCAAGAACTCAGGGAACTGCTAAAGAATGCGCGCCGAACTGGAAAAATTTGTGTTTTCTGTCACAGTAGAGAGGTTAAGAGCTACAATAAGGACGAATGGAAATGCCACACATGCGGAAAAAGATTCAGAAAACAGTGACTAGCGCGATAATATGTCACAACGAAAAATTCTCTAATATTTTTAATGCTTTGACAAGTAGAGTAACAGAACCAACTACGGCATAGATGGTAAATAACCAATCCTCTACCAACCCTGCGGTTGCCATAATCCATGTTCCAACTAACCATCCGCAAAGATACCCTAAACCCCAATATTCAAATTTTTCAATTTTTAGAATGCTTCCAATGAGAATAATAACTGAGAGTAACTCGAATAATCCCCCAAAAGAAGAGGGAATGTTGGGAATAGTTGGAATGATGTAAATAGCAACTGAGAGAACAGCTGAAAGAACAGCTCCCCCTACAGCTTCTTCTATAGCTTTATAGAGACCTTCTTTAGCCCTTTCAAGAGTTCCCGTAATTGTTCCCCCGTTATGTTGTAATAGAACAAAACGGAATAATTATGTCTTACGTATTTTGCACGCATCCACACGCACCACACGCATTTTTTGATATAGTGCGTGCGCGCAAACTTCTATATTATAACTAGAGGGGAAGAATTCAGGTCTAAAAATGATTAAAACTGTACTAGTGGGGGGGTGTTTTAGGCTGTTTTTTGCTGTTTTATTGTTAAAAAATCCGTGTAAATGATAGTTTTCATAGAAAAAAACTGAAGTTATCTAACGCTATTACAACAATACACGCGCGCATCTACGTTAACATAAAATAAGTATAGGGGAAGGGAGCGTATTTGTGTCCGTGAACAGTTGTTTATTCTGTAAAAAGTATGCCGTCTAGTTCTTCTTGCTCATCGTCTTCTCTGTCATAGTTGCTTTGTTCTGTGCATGTAGTTGTGTGGTCTATGCTACCGCCGAAAGGATAACTCACTAAGTCTGTTACTACCTGTAAGATACTTTTTGATTTTGCTTTGATCTGTGGCTCTGACCTGATTATTGGCTTAATCTTGTAAGGTTGTGACTGTACTGAGCTAGTGAATAATGGGATACCGTAGACCTTCAGCTTACCGTTAAGGTAGTATATGCAGTACCCAACATCCAATTCGAGAGCAACCTTTAACCAGTCACCGCCGTAATAGGATTTGAACCGCCTTTTTGCACCAACTTCTAAGCCTTCTCTGAAATGGTATCTCTGAGAAGTTAGGCGGATAAACTCAGGGTCTAAACCTGTCAAAGTGGGAGTAATGGCTAAACATCTTATGCCATAGTTAGCTCCCACCGAAAAGATACGCATAAAGTTCTGCGCGGATAGTGATCTTAGGTGACGGCAATACAATTGGCTTTCTTCTGTAACTATCAGGGTAGACTTAGGCATTTTTCCGTCTAGTTTTCTTTGCCACAAATCAGCTAGAACAACTTCCACAAAGTCTTTCTGGTTCTGAGGTAAAAGCCTAGAAATGTCGTAGATTATGCTTTGATCTTTAGGAATAACATACTTCAGGTTATTCTCTGAGATTTGGATATAGTAGGGTATACTGGATGTGTTTTTCCAATGTCCCACGTTATCGAATATTAGGATTTGCCACTCTTCGCTTATGAGTTTGTCAGAAATCGCCATAGCTAGGCGGGATTTGCCCTGTTGGTTCGTACCCGTCACTAGAACGTTAGACTTCTTCAGTTCTTCGAGGCTTAACGGAATCATGACCATTTCTATGGTCAGAAGGGCATATAAACGTTATGTTTGATACATCATATTAGCTTTCAGACATGAAATTGCATGTTTTCGCCTGAAAGACGCATAGTTACATATGCGCCTTTAGAGAGGAAAAATGGCGATCTTTCAGCAAAAAATCTAAGCGGTAAATTTCTCTCTTTCAGATTTCTAACTATGGGAAAGGTGGCTTGCTCTCAGTTCTTTTGTGTGCTTTAGGTAAGGGTAAGCGGTTACAGAATCGCTTAGTGTTCTCGAAACGATGTAAAATTAGAACCTGATTTTTTAAAACTCGATTTTGGAGAGAGAAAAATAAAAGGGGTAGGGGAGTTATTTCTTGGCTTTCTTTTGTAATTCCTGTTTTACGCCTTCCTGATACACTAGAAACGCATCACTCAAAACCTTAACCTGTTCCTGTAGCTTCTCTAAACTCTTCGCGCCATCCTCAAACTTCTTTTCTAGCTCCGTTTTGTCCTCTTTTACTGTTTTTAGTTCATCTTGTAACAGGTCTATTCTTGTCTTTCTTCCAGCGTTTTCATCTTCCAGTTGTTTAACCGCTTTCTCTAGCAATTCCACTTTAGCGGAGTGACCGTTACCGCCCTTCATTACGCTTATGTCTTTGAGCGCATTCTTGTAAGCGGTTCTCAGCAAATCGGTGCTAACATAAGCATCCTCAGAAATGGCTTTTCCTACGATCTGCTTCCAAGAACTTTCCGCCATTGACGCACTAAGGCGGGTAATTAACCACTTCCGTAAGCAATGAAATCTTATTCGAGCGTCACCATGTTGGATATTTGCCTTTTCTGCGATTCTCTGAAGAATTACGCTAAGTTCGCCACCGCGTACCGTTATAACCCTTTCACTATCTGCTTTGTTTTTGTTGGTTTCAAGAATCGCCTTAATTATCGGGAGAGAATCAGAGTCTATAAACGGATTTGCTATTACTTTCTTCTTTTGTGTTGCGAACTCTCCCATGTAAATTGGTACTTCGCTTTCTAGGTCTAGCTGTCTAAAATCGCCATAAGTGAATTTAACAAAATCGTTAGCTCTGAGACCTACCGATTTACCGAAAAGTAAGATGTATTGCTCTTCCAGATCAGAAATTAAAGCCATTTTCGCAACGTCTTTTCTGGTAAACTTATAGTCGCGCGTACTTCTTGCGGTTTTGTCTAACCTTATCTTTTCGTTTCTTGTCATGCGTATAGGTGTTTCATAAAAATTGAAGAATCCGCGCACAACACCTGTAGCGGTTCGCGCGGTATTTTGGCTCAAGTCTTTCTTTTCGATTAACCAACTTTTGAAGGCTAAAAGTTTAGACTTCCACTTACCGTTTTCTTCTTTCTTCTTGGATTCCAAAATTTGGTCTGTAGTCATACCAGTAAATTCTTTGAAATACTCCCAGTCTCTTTCATAGATGCGTCTAGAACTTGCAGAAAGAGACTTTAGCCAGTTCTCTTCTATGTTCATTTTGTTTTTCCTTCAGTTTTTATCTGAGAAAACTAGGGCAATCTCCCTTATAATAGTTGCGGTTTTTTCACGGAAAAAATCAGTTAAAAAGATTGTTTTCAACAATACACTGTTATTAGTCTCCTAATATGCTGGAGGCGTTCTAATCGCATCTTTTCTGTGTCTCCCAAGTTTTGCGTTTGTGTATCCGTTTCCTTCACCAAAACGGTGATTACGTCGTCACTTTTTTGGCTGTAAAAGGTGCCGAACAGTTTTTATGTTATATCGTGATGAAGTCTGATAACAAATTTTAATTGTTTAATTGTCAAACTTTACTAACATTAGGTGTTGAGTCTAAGTGAAGTATAAGATTGAGATCGAACGAGAGGGATGCATCGCCTGCGGTACGTGCTACAGCATAGATCCATCTCATTTCGAACCTGACGACGAAGGAAAGTCAACCGTGATAGGGGGAGAAACCGACGCCAACGCATCCTCGGGGACCTTCGATGATGAGGAGATTGAAAACGCCAGAGAGGCAGAAGATTCCTGTCCCGTATCCGTAATCACCGTAACCGAATCATAGGCATCTTAACTGAGTGAGCCAAAATAGCGTAAAGTTTAAGGGTTTGCAAACGGTTTTCCCTCTAAATACTTATCTAGCTTGAGGAATGAACAGTTGAGTTCTAAAGAAACATTGGTAGAGAAGAAAACCAAAGTTCTCATAAAACTTCGAGGTTACAAGGTAGTTAAAAAGGAAGACATAAAGAACGCCATCAGCTACAAACTCAAAATGAAAGATGGCAAGAATACGATTCTGTGGGCTATTACCACCGACGGAACAGTGGGAGTCGCATACGTTACACAACTCAAGAAAGCCATGGACGACGCCAAAGTTGAAAAGGGAATCATCACCACCATCGGAAAGTACACCCACACCGCCAAGACCCGCTCTAAAAAACACGAAATAGAACTGATTCCCCAAAACTTTCCATCATTCCAAATTTTCGACCACGACTTCGTGTCGAAACATGAACTTCTCACACCTGAGGAAAAGGAAAAAATTCTGGAAGAGTATAAAATGCAACCTTACCAGTTGCCTCGAATCAACGCTTACGACCCAGCCATCATAGCTGTGGGCGGCAAACCAGGAGACATAGTTAGGGTCATCAGAAAAAGTCAGACTGCGGGAAAATACGTCGCCTACCGATACATCGTTTAGAACAAAAAGTTTTGACTTAGAAAAAAAGAATCTTTGCCATTCATAAACCACAATGGCGGTTATTCGACTGACATTGGCGGCAATAATAGGCAAAGGGTATGCTGCACATCTAACGTCTTGGCTCAAAAATCTTTTTAGATTAATGAATAATAGAGTTCAATAAGCCCGTGTTTAGTCAAGGAAGGATCAACATAAACGTAAAAAAGGTCGTAGTATACATTGGCGTTCTGCTAGTAACTCTGAGTATATTAGCAATAATTCTTGAAAATACGGTATATAACAACAGCAGCGCCAACTTAATCCGTGTTGCATGTATTGGCGACAGCATAACAGAGTTACCTGACTACCCACATAATCTACAGATTCGTCTCGGAACCAATTACACGGTGGGAAACTTCGGCGCCGGCGGATCAACAGTTTTGCTCGATACAGACAAACCCTACATCGATCAGGTTGAATTTGTCAGAGCGAAAAACTTTCTACCTGATATTGCTATTATCATGCTTGGAACCAACGATGCACGAACAGACCATTTCGAGTCAATTGAAAATTTTGTTCCCGACTACATGAAACTGATCAACGAAATACAAGCACTAAAAAGTAATCCGAAAATTTTTCTCGTGAAACCGCCCCCAATTTTCGATAATGAATTTGAACTGAAAAATGTAAATTTGGTGGAGGGGATAATCCCTCGGATTGAACAGATAGCAAACGAGGAAGGGTTACTCATTATTGATGTTTACGCCGCATTAGAAAATCACCCAGAATATTTCTGGGACGGTGTACATCCCAGCAGCGAAGGGGCAACTGTTATAGCCAATGAGGTTTACGAGGTAATCATTCTTTCCACTGAAAGCTCTTGACGTTTACAATGCTTTTTAGTATATGCTTAGCCGATAAGTGTCTTCAAAACAGGCACTTTTTTCATGAGAAGAATCAATCCAAACGTAATGAAAAGGGTAACCACGGTCATAACAGGGATTCCGATAACCGGATTCATGACCGTAAGACTCAATTTAAACCCTAAGTAGCCTCTCTGAAGGGTTTCCATAACAATTAAATGGAACATGTAGATCGGCAAAGTGTTTCTGCCAATTGCATGCACAACACGATTGACAAGAGGATGAATGTTCCTTGACCAATTGACTGGTAACTTGCTCAAAAGCATGAACATAGTAACCGATGCCAGTATCACATTCACAGACAGATAACCAAAAAAGAAGTAGTTTTGGCCTATAGAGTCAAAATGAAAATGCATAAACCAAGTGCTGACTATTGTAAAAATGAAACTCAAGAAGAAGAGCACATGCAAAACTGAAGAACGTACCTTTACCCTCTGCAAGTAGACGCCCAAAACAAAGTAACCTATGAATCCGCCAACTACAAAAACAGTGTCGTTCAGAGAATATCCTGTAATCATTTGTATAAGGGGCACAACGGCTACATCTACAAACCACAGGAGTACTAGGTACTTGAGAATTTTAGGGTCCTTAACTGATACTATTTTACGCAAAATAGGCGTAAGCAAGTATAGACCGGCTATCAGATAAAGAAACCAGAAATGATAGTAAGAGCCAGAAAATAAGCTGTAGAGTGTCCCCTCGATAACGTTGTCGAAAGTGACTGGCGTCTGGGTAACTAGGAATGCCCACACCAGATAGACTGCACTCCAGAACATGAAAGCTAAACCGATACGGTTAAACCGTTTTTTTAAAAAAACTCGGATAGGCTCGTTAGTTTTGGAGGGCTGAAGCAGCAAGGCGCCACTCAGAATGACGAACAGTGGAACGCAGGGCAGAGCGAAGGACTTGTAGATGGTAGATGACCACCAATACACTGGCGATTCAAGAGAGGTTTGCTGTATGGTAGTGTAGTATTCGTTGGATGCATGAAGCAGCACTACCAAGATAATGCCGAAGGTGCGAATCAGGTCTACGGGAATAGAAAGACCGCTTCCAGTTTCATTATCAACAGTTTCAGAGATTACTACCGTCACACACTACCCAAACGCGAATACCGACCTCGACCCACTTTTCACTTATTAATATTGCTCTAAATTAGAAAGAGTCCGAAATTTTTACGTTAAGATTCTAGCTCAGAAACGTTTTTAGGTGTACGCTTATTCACAAACTACAACTCCAAAAGTGAAGCCGAATGGACATAACAATACTGCTGATTGCTTTAGGATTGGCAATGGACTCGTTTTCGGTAGCCATAGCAAATGGATTGACAACTAAAAAATTCAAAACCTCTAACGCCCTCAAAATAGCCGCCTTCTTTGGCTTCTTTCAGGCAATCATGCTCATCATCGGATGGTATGCTGGCGTGCATATTCTAGACTTGATTTCAGATTATGATCATTGGGTAGCTTTTTTTCTTCTAACCTTTATTGGCTCCAGAATGATTTACGAGTCCATCAGAAAGGAATCCGCTAGACTCGTCAGCTCACTCAGCATCAAAGTACTGCTAGTATTATCGGTCGCCACCAGCATTGACGCTTTAGCCGTTGGTCTCAGCCTTTCTCTTCTCAATGTTTCAGCCACAATTCCTGCAATCACAACTGGAGTTGTTACCTTTTCCCTGTCCTTTTTCGGCGTCTATATTGGCGGCAGATTTGGACGCGTACTAAAACACAGAGTGGAATCATTAGGCGGTCTAATTTTGATAACTATAGGACTGAAAATACTCCTCGAACACCTAGCAATCATTTAGCAGATTCTGCACAAAAAGAGCAAACTTCTGTTGCGTCGAAGCGACCTGAATTAGAAAATTTTTGGTATATTCTTTTTTTCGTAATATGTTTTCTAAGGAAACACAGTATTTTAACCATGATAAGTATAGAAGAAAAATACTGAACAGAATTAGCGAGGAATTGTATTGATAAACAGTGCTGCGCAAAAAGTTTGGACCCGTAGAGACCGTCTACACATAATGGCGGAAATAATAGAAGCAACAAAGGAAAGCCAACTGAAGACCCGGATCATGTATAATACAAATTTGAGTTTCAGCCAAGTAAACGAGTATCTTTCCTTCCTAACTGAAAAGGGGTTCCTTAGAGTCTACGTAGAGAATGGAAAGAAGCTTTACGAAGCAACTGCTAAAGGTAACCAATACATCGAAAATTACAGGGAAATGTCAAACCTTCTCAGACAAACAGAACCTGTTGAAAAAGAAGCTTTATTGAGGTGAGTTCTCGTGGAAATCCCAAACCCAGAGGATTATAACATCTTTACGGCGTTGCTTGAAACCATCCATAGAAAAGACCGGGGAAGACTCCGGTTTGCTAAATGCCGAAGATGTGGGCGGTTGACACCCTTCAGGCTAATTTCCATGAGCAGTGTTACAGTTAAATGCAAAGAATGCGGAAATACCGTTCCAATAAAGACAGAAACTAATTCTGAAAAAAAGAAGTATCCTAAGATCATCTCTACTTAAAGAAAACACACCGTAACATTAGATCAACACCTAAATCGGCAATCACGGGAACCAGTTAATTGCATACAAAAAAAGCCAGCGCTCCTACTCAAGTGTATTAAATCGGCAATAATTTTTAGATGATTGTGCACAACTTTATAAGTAAGTTTAAGGTAAACATTTCCGAATTAGTGTTCTGACAAACTAATTCTCTTAACGAATAGGAGGTGCGATCCGAATGTCTTATGGTAGACCAAGAGAAATGCACGATGCAGTCTGCGCTGAATGTGGACAAAAATGTCAAGTTCCATTCAAACCTGACTCAAGCAGACCCGTCTATTGCCGAGAATGTTACGCCAAACGAAGACCCCCGAGAAGAGATAGATATTAAGCTACTAGCTAGCATCTATTCTTGACGCGTGATCTTTTTCACAATATTTTTTTCTTTTTATTTTTTTGTTACATACCCGCATGTGCGTATGAAAAGCATCTTTTAAACAAACATTCAAAGAAGTAGGTGAATGCGTGCGTGTTGATTCTGGCACCAAAAAAGAAGAGGATAGATTGGTTTCGGGTATCTTTTGTTTCTACTCTTCTTCTCCCTCTTTCGGAGGCCACTTCTCTTTCAGAAGTTTCGCTATTCCAGAAGAATCCCTTGGACCTACTATAACACGCCAACCAGACAAGCCAACATTATTCAGTTCGTCTTCCGTCTCACCGCTTAGCCTAGCAGCCATGCCGGGTAAAATGAGGTACTTATGCTTAACCTTCTCTGCCACTCCTGAGCTCTTAACAGCCTCTGCGATTTTTTCTGCTGTGAGGTACCTCCCAGCTACGGCGCTTTCGACGCTGATCCCTTCAGTGTCAACTACAATTAGGTAATAGTCGCCGCCAAAACTCTTAAGGTCAGACTCAACCGTGAAGTATGTTAGGGCATAGTTTGTGGTCAGCATCACCGGTGACATCTCATCAGGCTTACCGAATGCATACAGTTGTGCGTCAACCGAAACTGGCTTCCTAGGGTCTGTGTAAATGTTGAATCTCCATATGACGGTTGGCAATTGAACCCATCCATCGAGGCTACGCATTATTAGCACGTCAGCATATCTGGACATTAGCATAGAAGCAACGTATGCTTCCTTCCAAGCCAGCATCTCCTTTGAATCTTTCTCGCCGACCCATGCTGTGATGGGCGTCCCTATAAGCGGGAAGCCTAACAGCTCATCCCCGCCTTTGCACGCATTTCTTCTAACCATAGTGAAGTTGTTGAGCGTGTCTGATACTCCTTCATTAGGAAATGTTCCTGGATCGAGCACCAAGTCCTTAATCCCATACTCGATCAGGGTCTTCGCTAGAGATCTCAGAAGATTAAGGTCGTTCGGGGCAAAGATGGCTAATGGGCAGCTGTACATCAACGCCAGATCAGCCATTTCTTTCCAATTGTCCTTTGTTGCAGCGTAAATTAGTGGCTTCCTTCCTGAAGCCGCGATTAGTCCAGCCTCCATAACGCTAGGGTCGAACGTGCATAAAATCAGTGGCAGGTTCGTGGTTTTGGTAACTTCCTCCACAGCTTTCTTGAAGGTTGTTGGATCATTTGACGTTGATCTGATGTTTATCATATCGAGCTTAAGGTCTCTTCCAATGTAATTGTATAGGAAATTCTCAACTTTTTTCACTCGGTCTACGATTGCTTCCTCTCCAGAGAATCTAGCGTGTAGTGGCATCTCGTCGGTTACATCCAAAGCTATGGGCACTGGATTGTGGTAGGTGAACTCATGGCGGTACATGACGAGTTTGCCGCCTATTTTAACCGCATGCTCTCCTGTGCCGATGGTGATCTCTTTAATAACCGGCGCCAGAATCTCTTGAAGTTGGTTGTATGCCTTTTCATTTTCCTTTTTCAGGAGTGGGGGGCACTGCTCCAACGAGACTTCTCTATTGACCAGCTTGGCTGCGAATGCCATGCAGTTTGTTTCTCCGCATTCCTTACAGTTTGTTCTAGGAAGCAGCATATAAACGTCGATGGGGCTGAGTTCCTTTATGCCTCTCTTGATTTGCCTCTCCGTCATGTTCATTATCTCCTATATTTTTGCGTTGACCCAGTTAGCTATCTTCTCGGGTTTAGCCTTGCCTCTAGTCATCAACTGCTGTATGACTTGCTTCATGGTTCTGATGGCATCCGGGTGCATCATCATGAACAAGTCGATCCCAGCTAGGAGTAGACTCAGCGCGGTTACTGTCTCCCATAAAGGTCCCCTGAGACTTCTCGGCTCCCATTCTGGACCCAAATTCAACCAAGCCTCTCTTGCAGCCCATGCGTTCGTTGTTCCGGATAGCACTGGGTGCTGAAGCTCTGTGTCTCCCATTAACGCTGCCATCCTAGCTCGCTCATGGATAGTGAATGAGTACTCAAGTCCGTAACCTAGCGCGGCTGTTGTCAAGTCCATCAGTATGTCACCCTCGGGCAAGTAATCGGCAATTTTCCTGTTTAGTTCCTTAGCCCGATTCAAGTCTAAAGCCGTGAATCCCAAAACTAAGTGACCATGTTTTGCAGCTGCTTTCGTTACGCCTTCGAGAACGCCAGCTTCGTCCATGTCCAATGTAACGGAGCTGAGTAGAACCCTCTCGCCCTCAGCCATTTCGGCAACCTTCGTGAAAACTGCGGCATCCTTCTTTGGATCGCCACAGCCTCCAATGATAAGTGGGACATCTACTGCTTGCAGTACCTCCTCTACAGTTTTCACAGCGTCGGCTGGTGATGTATCCTTGATAAGCGGGTCTGTACTCAGCAGATGCAGCGTGAGCACTTTCGCTCCCCATTTGTTAACTGCTCGCTTTGCCCATGCAGCCGTGTCTTCCCAAACATCCTCGACTTGCGTTCGTATTGCCTTTGGGAGCGTTACCTTCATGTCGAATACGTCCACGGAGATTACAGGCGGGTTTGGAGGAGCCTTCTCGAATAAATAGAATGCTGGGGTGGTTGCACCCCCGATTGTTACTGGCTTGCGGCTGCCTCCCTTGCTTTTGGTAGCCCCAAGCGTTACTTCCCTAATTTTCCCAGGATATTCTTGGATAAAGGGGGTGAAGGGGGCTTCCAAAATTGTTGTAGGTTTCAAAGTTGGTGGTGCAACAGCTTTCATCCTTGAAGGCGTGATAGCTTTCAGTGCAGCTGAGGACAAAACTGATGGGTCTAAAACGATTTCTCCTATATCTAGCTCTACATCTTCGAGTTCAATGTCTCTGTTGGAGTCTAACCCTAGGAGCTTCAGCAGTTCAGCAAGTTTGGTGTCAGGCTTTTCTTCCCCACCCAACGTTTTCACTTCTCCACTCTTCGAATGATGATTTTCTTGGCATGAATCTTTGCGTCTTTGAGAATTATTTTGAATCCTCCAGCGGTGATGGGTAGCCCAGAAATGGGAATTTCTAGAGGAGCTCCTGCAACCTCTACCTCCTCCGCTTCAGGTGCAGCTTCAGGAGGTTTAGCCTTCCATCGTTCGACAACTGGATGCGTCTTCTGTTCGAGAAATGCTTTCAATTCATCGATTGTGTGCACGTCGCTTTCTGTGGCTACTTTGTCAACCATCTCTTTTGGTATGAAATCTTTAATTCGTTCCTTGACGCTGGATGGCATCCAAACTATGCGGTTCCAGCCTCCATCAACCTGGAGAAACTTCGGGGACCTCATATACTCGATGGATAAGCCATGGAAGCCGTCTACCTGCCTCCCTCCAGCGGTTGCGTCAGCCATGGTTGAGAAAGGCAGCCCATTAACGGTTCTTTCTTTGAAGCCTCTGTCAACGATTCCTAGACCATCAACTTCGGGGATGTAGAAAGCTATAGCCTCGAAGCAGCCACAGGAGGTGTGGGGATATAACTGCTGCTCAGGTTTGTGTTGTCCAGTGTAAAGCTGGATTCGTTTTATTTCTCCCATCGTCTTCTCTTTTACAGCCTGATTAGCCCCTGACCATTCGCCCTTGAAAGCATCAACGCACTCGCCTCTTTCGATCTTGAAGATTGGACCCTTCGGATCCACCCGCGCTGCAGCTCTGCCGTCGAACCAGCTGATGGCTCCGCAGTTCGCGTACCTTTGGGGTGTGATCACGCAGCAGTGGGTTGGAGCAAACGACTGGCATAAACTGCATCCGTAGAATTCCTCAACATCTTCATCCTTTAAGCCTCTAGCCCTAGCGTCTCTAGCCTCATAGATTTCCATAGCCTTGTTCATCATTTCCTTAGCTTTTTCTGGGTCCGTGACGAAGGTTATCTGTATCTTCTCGATGAAGGATAGATCGCTTTTGAACAGCCTATACAGGACCTTGCCTATAATTTTGAAGCTGTTCAATCCTTTTTCGAAGGATTTTTTGCTTAGCCTAATCCATATGTCGTATCTCTGATTCAGGTGCATGAAACCCTCAATGAAGTTGCAGAATTCGTGGATTCTTCTTTCTATAACTCCTTCAAGTTCTTCTTCAACATCCTTTCCCGCAACATCGATCCAGATTCCAAAGGGGTAACTTTTTCCAGGCTCTAAGTCCTTGAGGTCGGGGCCGATCACTGTTATTTTTCCATCTTCGATTTCGTCTAGTGGCCTGCTTTTCACAACCTCAAACTTCGCTTCTACCTTTGGACCTCCAAGCTCAACGTGCATTTGGTTTTTTCGAATCCTTTCTCCTTCATAGATCACACCAACGTCGACTGGTATGTCCTCAAACATTGACATTTTAGTTTCCTCCTAGCTTGTTTATTATAGTTTCAAAACTTTGATTCCAAGCCTCAACCTTGAGGTTCGGAAAAGACCAGCTTGCATGCGGATTGTAATATCGATCCAAGCTTATGGTCTTTAGATTTTTGGAGAAGTGTTTTAGTCCTGCCAAAATCACGAACTCCATGTAATAGGGTAATCCCATGAACAAAGCGAGATCGTAGGGACCTTTTCCGTCTAAGCCACTCCAGTTTGAGTCCTTGAGCCTGTTGCCGATGTCCATGGCTGACATTGAAGCAGCGGGTTGAAAGCCTTGTTTCACAAATTCGTGTGCTGTATGTGCCGTGGCGACCACGGGTATTCCGGTGGCTTTGTTTAGGCGGATGACGTAGTCGACAGAGTTTTTGTTTTCTGTGTCGGTTTTGGTGGATAGATGTCCGACAACGAGGATGGGGCGTTTTGCCCGTTTTATCATTGCCACAACTACTTCAGGTTTCATGATGACGAGAGCCTTTTGTGGCCCTGCAATCTCTGCTGTTTGCCAAGGTTCTGCTTTTGCGCTCATTTTAATCAACCTTCTTTCTAATCATTCTCTTTAGAAGAGTTGGGTCTGGAATTTTTGTTTCTTTCCATCCTTTCTCTTCGAGGATTTTGAGGATTTCAGGTCTCATGGTGAGGGGAACATCCATCTTGTTTCGGACAAAGAGGTGTATGTCATCTGGCATAACCCCATAGTGGCGTTTGTGCAAGTCAATGTAATGGGTCAATTTTACGCTGCGACCTTTTGTGGTGTCATTGGGTCTCATACAAAGCTTCGCGATCATCACCATAGCCTCTTCTTTGGTTTCAGCCGTGGTGAATAGGTGCTCAGGAGTTGGCCCCACGTAAACTTTGTCGCCGGTTCTGGCATCATAGACGTACCAATCTTCCTTTTTGTCTGCTCTTCCAAGAAGCATACGCCTATACTTGGATCCATGCGGACCAACGATTACGGGTATTCCAAGCCTCCAGAAACCAGAAGCTATCGACGCTGCCTTCTGGGACATGGCGCCCCAAGCGAGTCCTACGGCTCCAACTCGGTTGTGAATGTAATCAGCGATTTCCTCGTAATTAGCTCGTAGGTTCCGTTTTGCGAAGATGCTTGCGATTTTGATTGCTGCTCCTGCTATGTGGGGGTTGGAGACACATGAGCCCACGTTTAGGATACCGCCAGCTTCAAATCCGCCTGGATACTTTTCGTAGAGGGTTTTTCCATCTTCATCCTTCACCATAGCTGCGGACATGGCTGCGCATCCTGAAGTGACAACTATGAACCTGCGTTTAGCGAATTCTTCAGCAATATCTGCAACATCTTTGTTGCCACTAGGATAATTGGCACATCCTACTAGAGCTACAACTCCAGGAATTTCACCGAGAACTATGGGACCGCCAACTTCTCTTATCTCCACATCTTGGATGGCGCCTCGTCCTGCGCGCATCTTGAACTTCTCTTCCCACAAATTCTTTTCTCCCGCCTTCACCATGAAGCTGTGGAGGGGAAAGTCGTTGGGGCATGCACTGTCACAGCGGGCGCATCCTACACATTCTTCGAGGATTGCAGCCAAGGGGTTAAGGTCACCTTTTGCTGCGGCTTTCATGGCTTCAGGGATAGGTTGGTTGTTAGGACAGGCTCGAATACACTCATTACATCCAGTGCAAGCTTTACCTGCCGCAATTATTTCCTCTATCTCTGGAATTATACTGAACTTGTTTCTTTTCGGGGCGACAGCCATAGCAGTTTCAACTGCAACTTCTCCAACCTTGTCAGGATCAAATATAAGCACGCCAGGAACCTTGCCTTCCACTAAAGCCGATACGAGTTCACTCGCAGGTTTATCAGTGCTGTTTT
>Ga0315548_1001831_pt1 | contig 17224 bp, 10 predicted proteins | sample SalMarSW160110MG_2_FD_202540 | JGI IMG/M metagenome (GOLD analysis project Ga0315548, IMG submission 202540) | Salt marsh sediment microbial communities from the Plum Island Ecosystem LTER, Massachusetts, United States - Salt Marsh Sediment SW1601-110 ...
GAAGAAGTAAGAAATACTGCCGGCTCCTACCTTTTGGATGAATATTCCGGAGCATCAACAAATAGAACTGTACTCACTTTAGCCGGTCCCCCCAAAGTGATTAAAGAAGCAGTCTATAAAATATTCCGAAAAACCTCGGAATTGATTGATATGAGAAACCACAAAGGGGTTCATCCGCGGATAGGAGCACTTGATGTTTGTCCTTTTATTCCCATTGAAGACATCACAATGGAGGAATGCATTAAAATTACAAAAGATTTAGGGGAGAAAGTCGCCGAAGAATTGGGAATTCCGGTCTACCTTTACGGCGAATCGGCAACGGATGAAAAGAGAAAGGATTTATCCTATATACGTAAAGGCGAATATGAAGGGCTTAAGAAAAAATTAGAAAAACCCGAATGGAAACCGGATTTCGGGAAGGCAAAATTCAACAAAAAATCAGGAGCAAGCATTATAGGTGCTCGAGATTTCTTAATCGCTTTCAATATAAATCTTAACACAAAAGATAATAATTTAGCAAACAGGATAGCAGAAAAAATTCGAGAATCCAGTATAAGAAAGACTGACAACAACGGAAAGAAAGCGAAAATCCCGGGTACTCTGAAAGAAGTAAAAGCAATCGGTTGGTATATCGAAGAGTTAAGTTGTGCCCAAGTTTCTACAAACTTAACAAACTTCAGAATAACACCCCTTCACCGCCTTTTCGAAGAAACTAAAAAAGAAGCTAAAAAATTAGGCCTTGAAGTTACCGGCAGTGAATTGGTGGGTTTAATACCAGAAAAAGCTATCCTTGAAGCCGGTAAATTTTATCTTAAGAAAAATACCTCCCTGGGAAAACCTTCAAAAGACGAAATAATTAACACAGCCATTTCTCACCTGGGTCTTTCCGACAAAGGCGAATTCAAAGTAGAAGAAAAAATCCTGGAATACAAAATCAAAAAGGAGTTATTATGAATATTTCAATCTCTGATTTCTTAGAAAGACTTTCTTCCGATTCCCCTACACCTGGCGGCGGTTCTGTAGCTGCCCTTGCCGGAGCTCTCTCTTGTTCTCTGACTTCTATGGTCGGAAACTTAACTTACGGGAAGAAGAAATACGAAGAACATTGGGAACAGTCTAAGAAAATTATAGAGGAAGCAAAAAACCTTAATGAGGATTTTCTTTCTCTCTTTTACGAAGATATGGAAGCATTTACAAAACTTATGGCAACTTTCGGACTTCCCAGAGGTACAGAAGAACAAAAACAAAAAAGAAACGAAGAGATTCAAAAAGCAACAAAAAAAGCCATAGAGGTTCCTCTTAAAGTAATGGAAAAAAGCCAGCGCGCTGCCGAGCTGGCGCTCGCGATGGCAAAAATCGGAAATTTAAACGCCATAAGCGACGCGGGAATAGCCGGAGAAATGGCTCTCTCCGCTTGCAGAAGCGCATCCTACAACGTACTTATCAATTTGAATTTTTTAAAAGATTCTGATTATTCTAAAAAAATAGAGAAAAAACATAGGAATATTTCAAATAAAGTTAAATCTCTCCAAGAAGAAATCGCTTCACTGGTCAGAAAAAAAATAAAAAAGTAGCCAATAAAGGGTTGATAAATTTAGATTATTTCATATAATTATATAATTATGTAGTCCGGGTCGTTAGCTCAATCGGCAGAGCACCGCCCTTTTAAGGCGGGGGTCGAAGGTTCGATTCCTTCACGACCCATAGTAAAATAGATTGATTTTTAGGAGGGTATAATAAATTTGCTGAACTATTTTCATAACAAAAATGTCTTTATTGAAGAGCTATCCGTAATAGGGAAAAGCAAAGGAGAGTTAGTAGTCAAAGAAGGCGATTCCGGTGACTTTATGTTTATCATAGTCGAAGGCAAAGTAAAGGTTCTACTCAAAAGAGGAAAGAAAGAAATCGTTCTCGCCACTCTGGAAAAAGGTAATTTTTTCGGGGAGATGAGCCTCTTTGGGAAAAAAGCCCGCAGCGCATCAGTAGAAGCAATAACCGATTTAAAACTTCTAAAGATAACACGAGAAGATATTGATAGACTAAGCGAAACCAATCCTAAATTATTAAGTGAATTTACTATGGGTTTATGCACCGAACTATGCCAGAGGGTATCTCGTACAAGCACCTCATTGGAATCTTATTACCATATAAATAGAGCAATCCTAAAAAATCCTAAATTTAGAAACTTTTTACAAAAAATGTGGAATGAAAAGGAGGAATAAATGTCTGTAACTTTACTTTTATTGTTTGGTTTTTCGTCTTTTTCTTCAGGCAGTGGCACCTTTAATCTTTACTCGGCAAGAACCCTTCCGTTTGCGACTCTGAATTTTAATGCAAGTCCTGGTGGAGCAATTCAAGAGTACGGTCCCTATAAACACGTTTTTGCTAATTCGAGAATCGGTTTTACGTACGGAGTGATAGATCCTCTTGAAATATATATGGGAACTACAATATACGGCAAATATGCATACAGCAACACTTTCTTCAGTCCGGACGAAATAGAAAACGAATTCGGTTGGCAAAACCTATACGGCGGCATAAAATTTTATATCCCTCTTACAGGGTCCATGGAAGAAGGGGAACAATCTTTCAAATGGTTAGTTGGAGGACACATAGGAACTTCATTTAACCCGTTTAGTCCATCCAATAAAACCGAAATAATAGGTTTACCACATATTTTCTACCCGACTTATAAATATAACCCGGATTTAGCATTAGATCTCTTAAACGATTTCGAGATTTACCCTCTTCTCGTTCATGTAAATTTGGGCTATGTTCTAAAAGGTGATACCAAGGAGACCGGCGGTCTCCCCGGGTTTTCCAGACCGAACGTGATACGTATCGGTGGAGGTCTTGAAATTGCAGCCGGACCGTTTACACGTTTTATTTTTGAAGTAAAAGACATAAGACCTGAAGATAATTTGCAGGATACTCTGACCGGTACTTTTGGTATCAGGTTTGTGGTTCCTAAAAAATTCTCTTTCGACATAGCAGTTGACCACGTTTTTAACGATTCAACTGACTTTATCCCCGATCCACTTTTTGATGAAAGTGGTCAGTGGAGATACAAAATTGGGTTTACCTTACAGAGTACCATATTAGAAAAGAAAAAGGAAGAAGAACCCAAAAAAGGTACTATAGTTTTGACGGTAAACGACTTAAACACAAACGAACCTCTCGTTGCTGCGGTAAATTTCAAGGACTCCCCACTTAGTTATGAGACAGGAGAAGATGGAAAAGTCACAATAGAAATCCTTCCGGGGATCTATAATTTAGAACTTTCTAAAGAAGGTTATCTCCCAAGAGAAGCTGCCATTACGGTAAAACCTTCTTCAACTCTAAACATTAATACTGTTCTCCGGAAAGCAGAAAAAGAAACAGGTGTTTTATCGGGCACGGTAAGTTCTTTCAGAGAAGAAATACCCCTGCAGGCAACAATCGAATTTTTAGGAACAAAACTTGGCAATGTAATCTCGGATCCGCTTAAGGGTATTTTCCAGGAAGAAGTACAAGCAGGTACTTATAATATTCGTGTCTCGGCCGAGGATTATCTGCCTGAGACTTTCCCTGTAGAAATCACCCAGGGTAAAACTACAATAAAAAACGTTAAACTGGTGAAAAAGTTAAAGAAGGAAGAAAAAATTGTTTTAAGAGGTATTAATTTTGCAACCGGTCAATCAATTATTCCTCCATCCGAATATCCTGTCTTGGATCAAGTCGTACAGGTTCTCAAAGCAAACGAAAAAGTAAGAGTTGAGGTAGGGGGACATACAGATGCAGTGGGCGGCGATACTTATAATCAGGGTTTGTCTGAGAGAAGAGCTCAATCCGTTAGAAATTATCTTATACAAAGAGGAATAGATGCTATGCGCCTTGATGCAAGAGGGTACGGAGAATACCAGCCCGTAGCTTCCAATACAACTCGCGATGGTAGAAGCCAGAACAGAAGAATTGAATTTAGAGTACTCTCGGTAGAATAACGGGATAGCAACATAGATTTGGCTGCTTGATTTTTTATCATTGAGCTTTAAAAAAGATCTTAACGAAGAACAGGAAAAAGCAGTTACGCACACTTCCGGCCCCGCTCTGGTACTAGCCGGGGCCGGAAGTGGCAAAACAAGAGCTATAACTTACAGAATCGCTCACATTCTAGAACACAAAAAAGCAAAACCCAACCATATACTCGCAGTAACTTTTACAAATAAAGCAGCTGATGAGATGAAAGAGCGGCTATACTCACTGGTAAGGGATTCAATGAAAGGAATCTGGATCGGAACATTTCACTCCGTATGCGCTCGTCTCTTGCGTGAATTTGCCCCTTACACAACTTACTCAAGGAATTTCGTTATTTACGATACCCAGGATCAACAAAATCTTATAAAAAATATTATAAATAACTATCAAATAGGAGAAAGAGATCTTGATTTTTATCATGCTCACCGCACCATATCAAATCTAAAAAACAAACTTATTGATGAAGACAAATTCAAGCCGTACAATTATAAAACAGAACTCCTTAAGAAAGTCTATCAGGAATACCAGAGAAGACTGAAGGAAAACAACGCGATGGATTTTGACGATCTCTTATTTAATCTCTATACACTTCTCGATTCTAAAGAAGAAATCAGGAAAAAGTTAAATAATCGGTTCAGACATAAACTTGTGGACGAATACCAGGATACGAATCTTTCGCAATACGAAATATTAAAAAAATTATCGGAGAAATATAATGATATTTTCGTGGTGGGTGATGACGATCAATCCATATACGGCTTTAGAGGTGCGGATATAAACAACATTCTCGACTTCGAAGATGACTTTCCCAACGCAAAAATTTACAAACTCGAAAGGAATTATAGATCTACAAAGAGAATTCTTGAAGTCGCATCAAATGTGGTTAAAAATAACCGCCTTCGAAAAGGAAAAACCCTGTGGACGGAACAGGAAGAAGGGGAAAAGATTACTCTCTTCTCAGGTCTTACGGAAAAGGAAGAAGCCGGCAAACTCATAAAACTCCTAAAAGAAGAACTTAAAAAACGCAATAGTAAGGACATACTTATTACCTACAGAACAAACGCACAATCAAGGGCAATCGAAGACGTTCTCTTAAAAGAAGAAATACCGTACGTAATAGTAGGAGGAATAAAATTCTATCAAAGAAAAGAAATAAAGGATATTTTATCCTATGTCAAATTCATAATCAACAAAAAGGACACAATTTCTTTTTTCAGGATTTTAAACACTCCGCGAAGAGGTATAGGAAAAATAGCAAGAGAAAAAATTGAAAATGTAGCCCGAGAAGAAAATATCTCTCTCTGGGAAGCCTCATGTAAATTGGCTGAACAAGAAGTCCAGATCGCAAATTTTGTAAATCTTATAAAATATCTTGATGAAATAAAACGTATTGATGAACTTATAGTGGCAATAGTAGAGAAAACCGGATATGCGGATATCCTTAAAGAAAAAGACACGATAGAATCCGAAAGCAGGATTGAAAATATTCAGGAGTTGCTGTCAGCGGCATATGAATTTACCGACACATTCGAAAAGTGTACTCCCGAAGATTATTTAACCGAAGTGGGATTAAAAACCGATATCGATAGTTGGAACCGAACCGATTCCGTCAATTTAATGACCCTGCATAACACAAAAGGGCTCGAATTTGAAGTGGTCTTTATAATAGGAATAGGAGAAGGATTGCTACCCCATTACAGAAGCATTAAGGAAGGCAATATAGAGGAAGAACGCAGACTATTTTACGTTGGAATAACAAGAGCAAGAAAAAAATTATATCTATCTTATTTCCTGACACACGGAGCGGGATGGGAAAGAAAAAGACGTCTTCTCCCCTCTCCCTTTCTAAAAGAACTCCCTCCTGCGGCTATTCGTACCCCGGGAAATTTTGTACCTGGCATAAATGTCAAGAAACAATATATTTTAAAAGATACCAGAGATAATAACAAATGGGTAAATCATCCAATATTTGGCAGAGGAGAAATATTGGATGTTGTAGACGGAGATAAATTATTAATATCATTTAACGGCATGACAAAAAAAATAAAACGGAGGTTTTTCGAATGAAAGAAGTTGATATAAAACATCTTTCTAAACTCGCAAACATTCAGCTGGACAAGGAAGAAGAAAAGATACTTCAGAAAGACCTTGATAAAATTATAATACACATTAGAAAAATTCAGGAAGTCGAGGTGAACAAAACCCCAAACACTACTCACCTTAGTATCGAAGAACTACCCTTGCGGAGTGATAAAAAAGAAAAACCTCTGTCGGTAAAAGAAGTATTGTCAAACGCACAGAATCCAAGCAAAAACCATTTTACAATAAACAGGATGATAAATGAAGACGATTCTTGAATATCAGGAACAATTCAAAAAAGAAGAAATGACGCCTCTTGACCTGCTTGAGAAAAGCCTAGAAAAAATAGACCCGTCTCTTAATGCCTATATAACAGTAACAGAAGAACTCGCGAGAAAAGGATTAAAAAAAGACATACAAGGCAAACTTAAAGGCATACCCATTGCCATTAAGGATAACATAAACATCAAAGGCATTCCCACAACATGTGCTTCAAATGTTTTAAAAGGATTCATCCCACCATTTTCCGCTACTGTGATTGAGCGAATCCAGAGAAGCGGAGGTATCTTTACAGGAAAAACCAACCTTGATGAATTTGGAATGGGGTCATCAACCGAAAGATCGAACATCGGCCCAACCAAGAACCCTTATGATTTGACAAAAGTTCCGGGCGGGTCAAGCGGCGGTTCGGCTGCGGCTGTAGCCTCGGGAAGTGCTGTTATTTCACTCGGCTCCGACACAGGTGGTTCGGTGCGCCAGCCCGCTTCTTACTGCGGACTCGTAGGTCTTAAACCAACCTACGGAAGAGTTTCAAGGTATGGTCTGGTTGCTTTCGGATCTTCCCTCGACCAGATTGGAATTATAGGAAGAAATGCCGAAGATGTGGGAGTTCTGCTTAAAGTAATAGCCGGTTATGATCCTAAAGATTCAACTTCTTCCCAATCAAAAGTTGAGGATTACGGTAACCTTAACGATACACCAAAAAATTTAAGAATAGGTATACCGGAAGAATACTTCAAGCAAATAGACGAAGAAGTTTATACTTCCGTTATGAAAATAAAAAAAGCCATCGAAAAAGAAGGCATATTATTCAAATCGGTTTCCCTTCCAACCACAGGCTATATTATACCAACTTACCAGGTTATTTCGTACGCTGAAGCCTCTTCAAACCTTGCAAGATACGACGGAGTCAGATACGGTTTACGTAAGGACGGAGAAGACTTCCACGACACAATAAGAAAATCCAGAAACGAAGGGTTCCTTTCGGAAGTAAAAAGAAGAATCCTCATCGGTTCGTTTGTTCTTTCCTCGGAAGCCATTGCCGAATACTACGAAAGAGCGGACCTTATAAGGAGGCTAATCACCCAGGAATTCAACGATGTTTTTAAAGAAGTAGATTATCTTCTAACTCCCGCCACACCCACTCCCGCTTTTCCCATAGGAGAAAGAACTGATGATCCGATAAGAATGCATGTGCCCGACCGGATGACAGCCGGCGCCAATTTAGCCGGTATTCCCGCGGTAGCCGCACCGGCGGGAATGATTGGTAAACTTCCCATCGGCTACCAGTTAATCGGAAAACCTTTTGACGAAAAAGGACTTCTATCCATTGTCCGGCTCGTAGAAAAAATCGTCCCATTTCAAGGATTTATAAAGGAAGCTCAAGATGGCTGAATACAAAACCACAATCGGTATTGAGGTTCACGCTCAGCTTAAAACCGTTACAAAATTATTCTGCGGCTGCCCGGCAAGCTTTGGAGAAGAAGCCAACACAAACGTATGTTCTATTTGTCTCGGTCTTCCGGGAGTTCTTCCTTCCCTGAACAAGAAGGCTGTAGAACTTACCGTAAAAGCCGGTCTTGCTTTGAATTGTGAAATCCATACAAGATCGATTTTTGCGAGAAAAAATTACTTCTACCCGGACCTGCCAAAGGGTTATCAGATTACACAGTACAGATTTCCCATCGCAACGGGGGGAAAAATTTCACTAGAAGGTAGGGAAATTAGAATAAAAAGAGTACACCTTGAAGAAGAATCCGCGAAATCAATACACGAAAAAGACAAATCTCTTATCGATTACAATAGATCAGGTGTCCCTTTAATTGAAATCGTAACCGAACCCGATATAGATTCGCCGGATATGGCGGTAGCTTATCTTAAAACGTTGCAGAAAATATTACAATTTGAGAATATTTCCGATGCGGTAATGGCAAGAGCTGAATTCAGGTGTGAACCGAATATATCCGTCAGTAAAGAAAAAGGAATACTTGGAACAAGAACCGAAGTTAAAAATCTTAATTCTTTTAAAGCGGTTAAAAAATCCCTTCTCTCTGAAATCGACCGCCAGACAGAAACTCTCGAAAAAGGCAAAACAGTAGAACAAGCTACGATACATTACTCCGAGGAAACGGGAAAAACCTGGGTAGCCCGGATAAAAGAGGAATCGTCGGATTACAGATACTTTCCTGAACCGGATCTGCCTCCTCTTTTAATCAGTCAGACATGGATTGATGAAATAAAAGCTGCCGTAGGGGAATTACCGGTACGGAAAAAAGAAAAATATTTAGAACTGGGACTTAATGAGAAAGACGCTAAAACAATTTCAAGTTTCACTACTACTTCTCGTTTATTTGAAGAAATTTTGAAAATAATTGACGAGCCCATCGAGGTAAGCAAATGGATACTCAGAGATTATAGAAGTCTCGGGGAACCCGACATTTCCGCAGAAAACTTTGCGGAGATGATAAAAATGGTTCTTCATGGGGAAATTTCAAGAAACGCGGGAGCGGAAGTGCTCGCGGAGATGGTAAAAACAAATAAAAACCCAAAACAAATTGTAGAAGAAAAAAATCTTTCTCAAATATCCGACACAAATGCTTTAGAGCGAGCTGTCAGAGAAATTTTCGAAGAGAATCCCGACGAATTAACTCGCTTAAAGGGCGGAGAACAAAAACTAATTGGTTTTTTCGTTGGTCAGGTAATGAAAAAAACCGCCGGTAAAGCGGATCCAAAAGAGGTTTCCCGGATAATATCCGAGTATGAAAAAAAACATTGAGATCAAAAAAGCGTCTGTTCACAATTTAAAAGAAATAGATGTCGAAATACCGCGTGATAAGTTAGTGATCATAACCGGTATTTCCGGTTCGGGTAAATCTTCACTCGCCTTCGATACAATCTATGCTGAAGGACAGAGAAGATACGTTGAATCCCTGTCAGCTTACGCAAGGCAGTTTTTGGGGGTTATGGATAAACCGGAAGTTCAATCGATAACAAACCTTTCTCCCACAATTTCAATAGAACAAAGAAAACTCTCTAAAAACCCGCGTTCTACTGTAGGCACGGTAACGGAAACATACGACTATCTTCGTGTACTTTTCGCAAGAACCGGAACCGCATACTGTTACAATTGCGGTAAAGAAATATCCTCTCAAACCGTAGATGAAATTGTTGCTCAAATTTTATCCTACCCGGAGAATTCACGTCTCTACATACTTGCCCCTATTGCCAGAGGGAAAAAGGGCACATTTTCTAACGAGCTAAGAAGAATCGGAGAGAAAGGATATGTCCGGGTAATAATAGACGGTGAAATCTTTGATATAGAAAGCATCCCCGACCTTGATAAGAACAAACCACATAATATCGAAATAGTGGTAGATAGAATAAAGGTAAAAAAAGAAATAAGAAGCAGGATAGCGGACTCTGTCGAAACGGCTCTGGAAGAAACCGAAGGAATATTAATAGTAAGAGATACCGATAAAGATTCGAACAGAATATTTTCTACAAAATTTGCCTGTGCCCAGTGCGGAATAAGTTATCCTGAAATTTCTCCGAGACTATTTTCTTTTAATTCTCCTTATGGGGCTTGCCCAAAATGTCAGGGTATAGGTACCGAGATGGAAATAGACCCGGAGAATATAATTTTTAACAAATCATTATCAATTTTTGAAGGAGCTATCGCTCCCGTAGGAGAACCCCGGGGGAGATTCCTGCAGGAATTAAATTCTATTGCATTAAAGTATAATTTAGATTTAAATATGCCCTGGAAAAATATTAACGAAAAAGAGAAAAATATTATCCTGTTCGGCGCCGATTACTGGGAAGGAGTGATTCCATACCTGAACAGAAGACACTTAAACACAGAGTCTGATTGGATAAGAAGTGAAATAGAAAAATACATGGTAATAACACCCTGCGGGGAATGTAAAGGTGCACGGCTGCGAAAAGAAGCTTTGTCTATCAAAATAAATAATAAGAACATACACGATGTTACAAAAATGAACATCACTCAATCCAGAAAATTCACTGAAAGCATAAAATTTAATGACGAAAGGCAGAAAATTGCTTCCGAATTAATAAGGGAAATACTTCATCGTCTCCGTTTCTTAGAAGACGTAGGAGTTGAATATCTGACACTGGAACGATCTACCCAGACACTCGCCGGAGGAGAAGCCCAGAGAGTACATCTCGCAACTCAAATCGGATCAGGTTTAGTAGGAATTATTTACATACTGGATGAGCCTACGATAGGGCTACACGAAAGAGATATACTGCGCTTAATCAAAACTTTAAAATCTTTGCGAGATATCGGGAATACCGTAATTTTGGTAGAACACGATTTCAAAAGTATTTTATCCGCAGATTGGGTTATAGACCTCGGGCCCGGAGCCGGAACAAAGGGCGGAAATGTCGTTTTCACGGGGACCCCTCTTGATTTGAAAAAAAACGGTAAAACCATAACAGGCAAATATCTTTCCGGTAAAGAAAAAATCCCGATCCCGGCTACAAGGAATAAAAGGAAAGAAAAAAAGATTATCAAAATTTTGAAAGCTTCCGGTAACAACCTTAAAAATCTTAACGTCGAAATACCTTTGAACTGCTTTGTTTGTATAACCGGAGTTTCAGGCTCCGGCAAAAGTACTCTCTTGATCGATATTTTATATAGAGCTCTTGCAAGAGCTTTTCACGGTTCAAGATATTTACCTCTTGAACACAAAGGAATCGAAGGAATCGAGAATATAGATAAAGTTATAAATATAGACCAGAGCCCCATAGGTAGAACACCTCGCTCAAATCCTGCAACTTATACAGGAACATTTGACCCGATAAGAGAATTCTATGCGGAACTCCCTGCTTCGAGAGTAAGAGGATACAATAAAGGAAGATTTTCTTTCAATGTAGAGGGCGGCAGATGTGAAGAATGTAGTGGTCAGGGGCAAAAAAAAATAGAGATGCACTTTTTAGCTGATGTTTATGTTACCTGCAAAACCTGCAAAGGAAAAAGATTTAAAAAAGAAACTCTGGAAGTCGAATATAAAGAAAAAAATATTGCGGATGTTCTTGAGTTAACCGTCAGCGAGGCACTTGCCTTTTTCGGTGATATCCCTAAAGCGAAACAAAAATTAAAACTTCTGCAGGATGTGGGTCTCGGCTACATAAAACTCGGCCAGCCCGCAACGACTCTCTCGGGAGGAGAAGCGCAGCGAATAAAACTTTCAAAAGAACTGTCGAAAGTTGCAACAGGCGAAACTCTTTACCTCCTTGATGAACCCACAACAGGCTTACATGCTCATGATATTCGCTTGCTGTTAAAAATATTGAAACGTCTCGTGGATATGGGAAACACGGTCGTGGTTATAGAACACAACCTTGATGTTATAAAATGCGCGGACTGGATTATCGATCTCGGACCTGAAGGCGGAGAAGAAGGCGGAAAACTTATCGGGGAAGGAACCCCTGAGGAAATCGCAGAAATCAAAAAATCCTATACGGGAAAATTTTTGAAAGAAATACTACAAAAAAGTTAACCACAGAGTACACAGAGAGCACAGAGACCCACCACACACCCCAAATTTTATTGTGTTTATTTAAAACCCAACTCACGACCCCAATATTTAGACAGGATAAAAAAAGGATTTACAGGATTTTTCTATTTGTTTTTTTAACTCGGAACTAAAGACCTATAACTCAAAACAATAGATCAATCTACCCCTCAAAACATCTTAGCTAGACCAAAGCCCATGTAAAAGTTTTTATTCTGATTATTATATGTGAAATCGAGACGGGCTAATGGGAAAAGAGGAATAACTTTGTTTATCGAAAAACCGACCTCGCTCATATAACCATCATAATATGAGGGGGTATAGCTCAAAGCGTTTAGTTTTTCCTCTGAAAACCAGGTTCTTCCGGCTGCCCCATAAACAATTATTTCTAACCCTAAATTAGCTATAAAGTCTAACCCTAATAATTCGAAAGGCGAAGTACGGAAATTATGCTCCGCTAAAATGGCGGCATATTTTTCACCCTCGAGTGGTAAAGGTCTCAAGCTCCTAAATATTCCGAACTCGCTAAAAGAACCAGCAGTACCATAAAGCATTACATGTTTCTGTATTGGCGGATCGCCATAAACACCTCCTGCCATCAGTTTCAAATCGAGAGTGTTGGACATCATCCTCCTTTTTAAAAAGGTGTTAAACCTCCATCCGAGACTTATTTCACCTCTTGTAAATGAATAGTCCGAACTAAATATGTTAGGCGAACTGTGTTCAACTTTAAAAGAAAAATTCTTTTCAAAAAGCTTGAATGCCGGACTGTTGTTTCTTTTTAATTCGCTTTGCTTGCCTATATGTAAAACAGAATCATTGTCCACCGATAACTCGAAATTCAATGATCTTAAATTCCCTTCCATGATGGACGGATTAGGTCGTGTGTCTTCTTTCTCAGGCATGTTGCTCATCGATGAGTGTTTTTCCACATTAACACCAAGAGCTAATCTTGTTTGGATTTTTTTAATATCGTATTTTAATTTTCCCCTTATGCCTTCATTCCAGTAGTAGTCAAAATAATCCGCTTTTGAGAGGCTTCTTAAACAAAGTACCGTTATAAAACTTGAGAATGTATTCGATTCGCAGCGAACATCAGTTCCCCTGAAGTAATTTACATCTAAATACTTGCTTATCAATCCTACTTTCAAAGGATAATCGGAAAATTCTTCCGCAAGGTTGGTTATACCAAAACCTAATTGGAGTCCTATCAGATTCTTATAATAAATGATACCATGAGCTCCGTAATAATTACCTTCTACTCTGTTTTTCCACCAGGCTGGAGAAATTGAATAATCGATGGTTTTTTGAGTCGTATCCCCAAACATTTCTCCGAGCGCTTTCCTGGCGAGCGGAGCGAATAGACCTTTTGGGTTGAGCATCTCTGCTGCCGTAATAGAGCTGTCGCTATTCTCATACGCTTTTTTTTCCTCTCGTGCAAATGGAACCTTATCTCCTTTAGGAATTAATAAGGTGTCGGTTTCCTTTGAATAAATTTTTTTATCGCTTTCGTATAAACTATCGGGTATCGGTATATTTACCTTATAATTTCTAATCTCAAAAAGAGTCTTGCCGGTTAGTTCGGAATAACTGACTAATAGATCTGCTATTTTTTCCTTACTTTCTTCGAGCAGCGAAACAGGAAGCCAGTAATCTTTTCCAAAATTGCTGAATTGTTGTTTCGCGTTATATATAAAATTTCGTACCTCTGGAGGCAACCTGAAGCCTCCTGCCGGTTTTAAGTCAACACTCAATAACACATAATCCGGGGTCTGAACAGTTACTTTCCCTTCAGCCAAAGGCTGTAATTTATCCTTGGGCTCTACGGATATCTCATAAATAAATTTATCTTCCGTTTCACGCTCGGATAAGAGTTTGAAGTCGTAATACTTAAGAGCATCGGGATGAACTATATTAATAAATTTAAAACCCATAACTTCTATTTCTTCATCATAAAAATTTAAGAATACATCAAGTCCTACTTCAGGTAGTTGGAGTTTTGCCGATTCTTTTTTTGATTTTATTATCTCTTTAAATCCTCTCTCTTTATCCCAATAGATCTCAGATACGGTTTCGAGCATATGGGTTAGACTGTCTTCGTTGGAAAGAAATGTTCGCATATAAACATCAGCCTTGAACGATTTAAGTTTATCTTTCATTTCCTGTTTTTTCTTGATGACTTTCCGCATTATATTTATCGCCGGATCCTGCCCTGTAACAATAACCCCTTCGCTCTCTACAGGGATAGAAATTAAATCTATCTCTATATTATCTTCGGTGCTATCTCCGACCATCAATTTTCTTGTTTCATATCCTATGTATCGGATAACAAGAGTTGCCGGCAGGGAGTCTAATCTAATCGAAAAATTACCATCATCGTTTGTAATGGTTCCTCTGTAAGTCCCTTCGATTTGAATGTTTGTCATCGGCAGTGGTTCCTTTGTTGCTGAATCTTTTACTGCCCCGTGGAGAATTTTATAAGCAAACAATTCGGGGCTGGCTATTAATAAGAGAAAAAGAGTATAAAAAGTATATTTTTTAAACATTTTAATTAAACTCCTTTATGTTTAATGCTTATTAAGTTTATTTTTTGATTTGTATTATCAAGAATTATTATTACTTAAGACCTTTTTTCGCTACAAAAAGTTCCCCGATAATAGGATTTAGACGAATGCAGACTTTTCAAGTTGTTAGTATTTTAGGCGGTTAAATCGTTAGGTGTTTTAAAAGGAATTTCCAAACTAATTAAACAACTATTTGACTATTTTTCAATTTGACTTAGTTTTGGGGACTTAACTTAATAGACATGTAGTGTCTGTATTGATTGTAGATTTTTTTCACTAGTTTACTAATAAACAAATTAACCGATCCGAAGGATTTTTTCCCCTTGAATATTTAGGCAAAAATGCGCATAATTATACTAACGGAGTAAAAATGAAGTGTCCTAATTGTAAAGAGAGCGAATTAACTCCGGTAATGACTAAAAACGGAGTGCTTGTAGATTATTGTCCTAGATGCGAAGGTATCTGGCTGGACAGGGGAGAAATATATTATTTCACAAAATCTCCCGAATACCTGCGCCGGAGGATTAAGGATGGGTTGAAAAATTCCAGACTCTCTAAAAAATTAAACCCCCACACCCAGACTCCCCTCACGGCACTTCCCCTCAGGGGAGACAAAACGATAATCTACTACTGCCTTAAAACAGGCGGCATCTGGATAGATAAAGAATTATTGGATAAATTTCTTAACGAAAAAAATTTCTTTCTAAGAATCGAAATAGATAAGAACACTTTCCCATCCGAACTCACCCCCCCTAAAGGAATACCGGTTCATTTGCCTAACCTGGCTCTTACTTCCGGGGTAACTCTTTTCTTACTTTACGGATTACTTTCGCTTATTCTCATTACCCTGGTAAATCTCGAATACCTTGAGCCAATCATAGCTTTAATTATCGGAATCGGGATAGCATTCATACAATTTACGCTGTCTCCTTTCTTAATGGATCTCACTTTACGGTTTTTGTATAATATGAGATGGACTTCGCTTGAAAAACTCCCTTCCCATCTTCAGAATTTTCTAAAAGACCTTTGTCCTAAAAATAATATCAGAATCCCGCGTTTTGGAATAATTTACGATGGTTCACCAAACGCTTTTACCTACGGACATGCTCCCAATAACGCGAGAATTGTAATCACATCGGGGCTTATGGACTTACTCGGTGAAGAAGAACTCGAAGCAGTAGTTGCACATGAAGTAGGTCATGCCGTACACTGGGATATGCTGATAATGACTATAGCATACGTCGTACCTTTGATTTTATATTATATTTATCGTACTTTAATTCGAATCAAAACAAGAGGAAAAGACAAAACCGCACCCTTTCGTTACGCGATTGCAATCGGTTCATATATTCTTTATCTGATCTCAGAATACATTGTCCTTGGATTCTCACGTATAAGAGAATATTTTGCCGATAGATTCGCGGGTAATTATTGCAATCCGAACGATTTAGCCTCCGCTTTAGTTAAAATCGGCTACGGTCTCGCGGGAAAGGGTAAAAAAGATAATGACAGAAAACCACAGTTAGAATCGATAAAAGCAATGGGAATATTTGACCCAACATCGGCGCTCTCTTTAGCAATTTCATCATATCATCCGAGGTATATGGGAGGAGAAATCGATAAAGATACCTTAAGAAGAGTTATGAGATGGGACCTATGGAGTCCCTGGGCAATGTATTATGAACTACACTCGACCCATCCTTTAATCGCTAAAAGACTGCTTGCTTTAAGCAGACAGTCCGAAACTAAAGGTAAACCTCCTTACGTTATTTTCAACGAGAGACGCCCGGAAAGTTACTGGGATGAGTTTCTGCTTGACTTTTTAATAGTATCACTACCTATCCTTGCTGTTGTTTTAAGTGCGGCACTTTTCTTTATAAAACAGGATTTCATGTTTCTTAAATTAGGTGTTTTCTTGTTAGGTGGAACTTACCTGATCAGAACTGTTTTCTCTTACAGTTTCTCGTTTTTCCCTGAGATGAGAATCTCATCACTTTTAAAGAAAGTTAAAGTTTCCGGCGTACGCGGGGTACCCTGCATGATAAAAGGTAGAATTATCGGAAGAGGTGTACCCGGACTCATCTGGAGCGAAGATTTTGTCTTGCAGGATAGTACGGGAATAATGTTTCTTGATTATCGTCAACCTCTTGGCATATGGAATTTTCTCTTCGGACTGCTAAGGGCAAAAAGATATACAGGTGAGGAGGTTAAAATCACCGGTTGGTACCGACGCGCACCCATCCCTTATATAGAAATAAAAACATTAGAAACATCCACAGCTAAAAGCAAATGCTACGTTTTTAACGTAAAAATCGCCTGGGGAATAATTCTGATACTTCTTGGCGCAGTCCTTCTTGTTTTACACTCAACCTAAATCAAAAAGGAGATATCATGAAAAGAATTGTATTTTTGTTGGTCCTATTTAGCCTTCCATATCTTTTATCCGCTCTTATAATTGACCATACCTGCGTTGATATAACACAAATTCCCGAATCTGCGATACTGACAGCCAAGGATTCGCTTCACATAGCCTATGGGCATACTTCCCATGGCAGACAAATAGTAACTGAAGGAATGGCAGGACTTGTTGACTTTGCAAATAATGGAGGGAAGGGGCTTTTCTTAACAGATAGTATCTTTGCATGGAATAACGGCGGAAGTGAAGGAGCTCTCGATTTGCATGATTATGCAATGAGTGGAGACGTCGGATACTATCCCGATTGGGTTAACGAAACCAGGACGTATTTA
>Ga0315548_1001833_pt1 | contig 17211 bp, 12 predicted proteins | sample SalMarSW160110MG_2_FD_202540 | JGI IMG/M metagenome (GOLD analysis project Ga0315548, IMG submission 202540) | Salt marsh sediment microbial communities from the Plum Island Ecosystem LTER, Massachusetts, United States - Salt Marsh Sediment SW1601-110 ...
CAATATGCTTCTTTCTGGATGCCGCCCGAATCGGTCAGGATCAGGCGAGCATTCTGTTCCAGCTGTACTATATCCAGGTAGCTGACCGGTTCGATTAACTTGATATGGTTGGCAATCGGGTAACCCAACGTCTGGATGGCTTTCCTGGTGCGTGGGTGCACCGGGAAGACGATGGGCTCTTTGAGCGCATTGAAGGCTGCCAGGATATTACGAAGCCGGGATGGATTGTCGGTGTTCCCAACTCGATGCACTGTTGCCAGCAGGTATCCTTTTGGTTTAAGCTCCATCTGCGTGATGATTTTGGATCGGTTTCGGGCGCGCTCGACGGCGTAACTCAACGCCTCTGCCATCACATCACCGACAACATGAACGCCTCGGGTGATCCCTTCCCGCGATAGGTTGGCCGCCGCGATTTGGGAGGGGCAGAACAGCAGGTCGGCGCAGTGGTCGGTAAGCACGCGGTTGTGTTCCTCAGGCATTTCCCGATTGAAAGAGCGCAATCCGGCTTCGACGTGGGCAACTTTAATGTGGAGTTTGGCGGCAGCCAGGGCTCCAGCCAGAGTAGAATTGGTATCCCCATAGACCAAAACCCAATCCGGCCGCTCGGCCAGCAGCACTTCTTCGATGCGCGCCAGCATCAACCCGGTTTGTGCTCCATGCTGGCCTGAACCCACTTCCAAATTGTAGTCTGGAGCAGGGATACCGAGGTCTTCGAAAAATATAGCGGACATATTGTCGTCATAGTGCTGTCCGGTGTGAACTAGGACTTCTGTGGCCGTTTGGCGCAACAGACGACTGAGCGGAGCGGATTTGATAAACTGAGGCCGTGCTCCTACAATCGATACGACCTTCATCAGGTTTGTTTGCTCAAGCCTACCCCCCAGTAATCCAGGCCAGCCTCATAAACTTTCTGTGGCTGGTAAACTCCCCTTCCATCCACGAGAATAGGCAGCTTGAGAGCGCTTTTTAATCCCCTGAGATCCAGTTGCTGGTATTCCCGATGCCTGACCATCACCACCACTGCATCGCATCCACTGGCCTTGTTGATAATGTCCCCCTGATATCCTGTGACAAATGGGTCATGGATAATCACCTCAGCGCCCATCTCGAGCAGGCTTTGCGCCAGGGTTTCACTCGGGCTATTGCGGGTGTCATCCGAATCTTCCAGATAGGCGTAGCCCATCACCAGCACTCGAGCGCCAGCGATTTCCTTACCAGCTGCTTGAAGTGCCTGTCCCACCAGGTCAGCCATGTGACGGGGCATAAAGTCGTTCACCCCACGCGCCGCAGGGATCACACGCAGGGGCACCGGCTTATCCTTTACGCCATAAGCCAGCAACCAGGGGTCTTTGGGAATGCAGTGACCTCCCACGCCAGCTCCAGGTAGGAGCATATGGCGACCAGGACTTTTGTTGACTAATTCCCTCACTTTCCACACATCTCCCCCCACAGATTCACAAATCAAGGCAACCTCATTAACAAAGGCGATTTGGACATCGCGGTAGGCATTTTCCACCGTTTTGACCAATTCAGCTGTAACACAATCTACCGGATCCAGGTCTGCATGGACAATTTTCCGGTATAAGTTCACCATTATCTCAGCTGTCTCAGGAGTATCGCCGCCGACTACTCGACTCATTTGTTGCAGGTTTGCAATCAATCGACCGGGCATCACCCGTTCTGGGCAATAACCCAAGAAAAAATCTTGACTTACTTTTTTCCCGCCACTTTCGGAAAGTATAGGCTCAACAATCTCATTGATCGAACCAGGGGCAACAGTTGATTCGACAATAATCAAAGCACCTGGCTTCATTACTAATGCGAGTGAACGCAATGCCGCTTTAAGAGCTTCGTATCGAGGTGTCCTGGTTTCGTCAACTGGCGTCTCAACCGAGATTATGATAACATCCCGATCTGAGAGGTCGTTATATTGAATTGAAGCTCTCAACTTCTTCGAATCCACCACCCTGCTTAATAGATCAGCGAGGCCAGGTTCTTTACCTTTGATAGGAGATACGCCTGCGTTGATCTGATCTATACGGTCCTTGCGAATGTCTATCCCGATCACATCGTATCCGGCTTCAGCAAAGAGACAGGCAACCGGTAACCCGACATAGCCCAAACCGATTACACCCATACGAGCCTCATTGTTCTCTATCTTTTTCAGCAAATCAGGCAAAGGCATTGTCTACCTCAATGACGCGGTGTGATTTCCCAGACTCGACCATCGCCAAAGCTAGCCTTAATGCTGCCAAGCCATCCTCTCCGCTCACTGGCACAGGCGAATTCTCACGGATAGACTTCAGAAATGCTTGAAGTTCAGCTTTTAGCGGCTCATAACGGGGCTGGGCAAAACGGATCATGCTGCCCTCACTGACACCTTTTAAGGTTTTTAGAGCACCCCAAAGATTGCCGTTTGCCTGAGCGTTCTCATAAAAGTAGAGGTCCTGAGTCAAATCATCCACTCGAAACATACCCTTTTCCCCTAAGACAGTAATCTCCCTAACTTTGGTAGGGGTAAGCCAGTTGATCTCGAGCGCCCCGGTAATATGCTCGGGAAAATGGAATAACCCAAATACGAGGTCTTCATGGTTGGTATGAATGCGCTGCTCCGTTTCAGCGTAAACCCGTTCTGGATCCAAGCCGGTGAGGAAGCGCATGATGTCTATATCATGGGGAGCAAGATCGACAACCACACCTACGTCTCGAATCCGAGGAGGGAAAGGACCCACTCGGCGGCACGAAATCTGGAAAATCTGACCTAAATCCCCACCTTCGAGCTTCTTCTTGAGGGTTTGGATGGCGGGGTTAAAACGCACAATATGCCCTACCATAAATTGACGGCTAAGTAATCGAGATCTTTCAATCAGACTTCGTCCTTCATCCAAGCTGGCGGCAATAGGCTTTTCAACAAGCACATGAGCCCCAGCTTCCATGGCTGCCAATGCTACTTCTTCATGAAAAACCGTGGGAACCGCGATCGAAACGGCTTCAGGTTTTTCGAGCTCGAGCATTTTTCGATAATCGGTATATGCCTGCACACTGTAATGGTTTGCAATTGCATGTACTGTTTCTGGGCTGCTGTCGGAGACAGCCAGCAATTCGGCTTCGGGAAGCTCGTTGAAAACCCGTACATGATTTCTGCCCATAGCTCCCACACCGATAACTGCAACACGGGTTGTAATATTCTCCATGAAATCGACCGCCTAATATCCCATGAACTGATTGGCAGCAGTAACAATATGCTCCAGATCGGAATGCGATAGGCCTGGATGAACAGGTAATGAGAGTACTTCAGTCGCAGCTCTTTCAGCTTCTGGCATTTCGATATGGTAGTTAAATTCTCTTTGGTAAAAGGATTGCCGATGAACAGGTACAGGGTAATATATCTCCGAGCCAATGTCATGATCCGCAAGGTAAGAACGTAAACTATCTCGCTTTCCATCGGGTACACGAACTGTGTATTGGTGGTAAACGTGTTGGAATCCTTCCGGCTCGCAAGGTGTAATTACGCCCCGTAGATTCGCAGTGAAGAATTGGGCATTTTCCCTGCGCTGCTGGTTAAATTTCCCTAACTTCTTCAGCTGTTCCAGACCAATCGCAGCGTGAACATCAGTCATCCGGAAATTGAACCCCAATTCATCATGATAGTACCTTGTTCGCATGCCATGTTGGCGTATCACCCGGCATTCCTCATCGATCTCGGGATTATTCGTGGTGATCATACCTCCCTCGGCGGAGGTCATATTCTTAGTTGGATAAAGGGAGAACGTTCCGGTACCGTAGGATCCTGCTCGTTGCCCATTATAGGTTGCTCCATGGCTCTGACAGGCATCTTCGATGATGAGCAAATTGTATTTTTGAGCGATAGCTAAAATCCTCTCCATATCACACATTAATCCGTACAGATGCACTGGTAATATGGCGCGTGTGTGCGGCGTGATGGCGCTTTCGATCAATTCGGGGTTGATATTAAAGGTGACCGGATCGATGTCCACAAATACAGGACGAGCGCTGGTATAGAGAATACTGTTTGCTGATGCTATAAATGTGAATGGGGAGGTGATGACTTCATCACCCTTACTAATATCATGAGCCAATAACGCCGTATGTAAAGCCGTAGTCCCTGAAGTTGTTGCTATAGCATATTTGACCCCAACCATATCTGCAAATGCTTGCTCGAATGCTTTTACGCGTGGTCCCTGGGCAATAATTCCAGAATCCAATACTTCGAGCACAGCTTGTTTTTCTTCTGCCCCCATTTGAGGTTTTGCCATAGATATCATATTGCTTTCTCCCACATCTCCTTATCTATTTTAATTGTTTCATTGCAGAGAGGACACCTGGCAATCATGAAAGAGCTTTGTTCTACATCTTCTTGATGGCCATCGACCTCCAGCTTGGAACCACACGGGCAAACAAATCCATGCAATCGGGCCGGATTTCCCCACGCCAGACCATAATCGGGGATATCCTGGGTTACTACGCTGCCTGATCCAATCATTGCCCATTCCCCAATTGTGACACCACAACGAATAGTTGAATTTGCACCCAGCGCAGAACCCCGTCGAATATGTGTCTCGCTCAAGATCCAATCATCTGCTGCTTTTAAAGAGCCATCAGGGTTAATCGCTCTTGGTCGTAAATCATTTGTAAAGCATACATGAGGACCAATAAATACCCCATCTTCAATTTCGACGCCATGATAAACCGAGACATAATTCTGAATTTTTACTCTCTTTCCGATAGCCACGTTCGTGTCAATGAAGACTCCTTTACCAATGATGCATTCTTCTCCTATTCTTACATTCTCACGAACCTGTGCTTGATGCCAAATGGATGTGCCTTCACCGACAATGGCTGAATCGGAAACTTCTGCTGTCGGATGAATTCGAATCATATTCTGTTCCTGAGTGCCTTTCTGTGTTGGATGGAACTTTATTTTGCCGGTAATGCTGAATGCCTCCGCCGAGCTTAGTGACCGCGGCGAAGGCCAAATTAATTCAAACGTTGATCTCACCATGATCGTTTGCGCGATTATCCATGGTGATCACCTGATCTTTCCAACGGTGCCATTCTCCATGATGCTTTTCTAAGATTCGCTCGCCTTCACCGGGAGACTGGAGGCCAGCCAATTCCAGGTCTGCGTCCACCATGATATGGACCAGGTCGTGGAAATAAACGCGTGGTTCCCAGCCTATGACTTGGCGAGCCTTACTTGCATCTGCCAGGAGATAATCGACTTCGGTCGGTCGAAAATAGCGTGGATCAATACGAACGTAATCGTGCCAGTCTAGATTTACATAGTTGAAAGCCTCATCCAGGAATTGGCGTACTGAATGGGCTTCCCCCGTACCAATCACAAAATCATCCGATTTGTCAAGATGCAGCATTTTCCACATGGCTGCCACATAATCCGGAGCATAGCCCCAATCGCGCTTTGCGTCCAAATTTCCCAGGTAAAGGTATTTTTGTTTACCGGCGAGGATGGCGGCTATTGCGCGGGTGATCTTCCGAGTCACGAAAGTTTCACCTCGACGTGGGGATTCGTGGTTGAATAAAATTCCGTTACAAGCAAAAATGCCATAGCCCTGGCGGTAATTTCTGGTTACCCAATAGGCATATACTTTAGCGGCTGCGTACGGGCTCTGAGGTGCAAAAGGCGTGTTCTCATTCTGAGGAGGAGCAGCGCTGCCATACATCTCACTGGATGAAGCCTGGTAGAAGCGAGACTTGATACCACTCTTACGGATGGCTTCTAGAATTCGTATGGTGCCCAAACCGGTCACGTCCCCGGTATATTCTGGCAAGTCAAAACTGACTCGGACGTGACTTTGGGAGGCCAGGTGGAAAATTTCATCGGGTTGCACGTTATAAATCAAGTCGACCAGATTGCCAGTGTTGGCAACATCTCCATAATGGAGAAAAAGGTTGGCCTTATCACCATTATGGGGATCGCGGTAAATATGATCAATACGCTGGGTATTGAAGGTACTGGCGCGTCGAATCAAACCGTGTACTTCGTATCCTTGCGATAACAGGAGTTCGGCTAAATAGGAACCATCTTGTCCGGTGATACCTGTTATAAGCGCTTTGGGCATAGACTCAATCCTTTTCTTGACCTTTCAGCATCTAGGCACGCTCCGCCCGACCGACATCGAGAGATTTGTGTTTCAATGTCAGGATGAGCGTAGTGAAACTATAAATTTTACTGCCCCCGATCACCAATAAGTAATTAGTTCTACTGCTTAAAAGAACTGGTTAATTTTATAAGCAATCTACTTGAATATTTCAGACCTGGTTTCCATGCCCCCATTTAAGCACGTCAAAACTTTTTTGAGTAACCAGGAATCGGATGCGCCCCTTCTCAACGATTAATCGTACTTCGCCATATTCGCCGACAGTTGAAAGGGCTTCGTCAATTAAATCTATTTGTTTTTGATCTAGAAATTTAAATTTCTGCGGCCTGAAGCCTTGGACTGTGATTTTCGTCTCAGTGCTGTTCATGAATACCCTCCCTTGCTTGGAAACAGGCAAAAAAAATCACTTCGTGGGATTTTTCACCTCTACGAAGGGGATAAGTCCATTGCGGAGCAATCATACAACCTAAAGGAGATAACGTCAAGTACGCAACTACCTGTCACCAATCCTATGACCACCGCGAGAATCTTTAGAAAAATCCTCTATTTGTTATCGGGTTTATCTAAATATGATTGACATTCATCTCAAGATTCTATATACTTGAAGCAGCCTTTCACAATTAACCTCGACCAGCGATTTGGTGGTGGGAATATTGGAAGATAAACCTCTTACGATATTTAATAACCTGATCCAATTGTATAAAATGAAGGGGGGTAATATTCGACTGTTTTAATATCAATCGTCTCTTATGTGTTTACCAGGCAGCAATTACCTATAACGTCTCAATGGGAGAAATCATATGAAGAAAATTGGTTCTATTGTCTTTAACATTGTTGGGATCCTGGCGCTTTTCGGATTGAACATTTCTCCGGTTATCGCCCAGACAAGCCGATCACCTTCCCAGGTTAATCCTGCGGACCAAACAAAGCTGACCCAGCTACAAGAAGTACCGGAATCTGCCCGCCAATTGTTTGAAGGCGGGATGAGCGTAGATGAATTCTTAGCGCTAAGCCAAGGTCCCGTGCCCCAGGCGCTAGCAAACCTCTCTGATACCCCCGCAGCATTTATCATCGAGATGGATCAGGCACCTTTAGCGCAGGAATACGCAGCCCAATTGGCAAATAACCAGCTGATGTCAGGCATGTCTCAGCAGGCATACAACACCAGGTTAAGAAAAGCGCAGGAAGCCGTGATTGCTGGTGTGGTTTCGCTTGGCGGTATGGTCATCGATCGGTATACCAAGGCCTATAATGGCTTGCTGGTACGGTTACCCCTCAGAATGCTTGGATCTGTAAGACAGCTGCCTGGGGTTAAAGCTATCCATCGCGCCCCACTCCATAAGCCGAGCTTGGCTGTAAGTGTACCTTTGATAAGAGCAGATAAGGTATTGGATGATCTCCATAACGGGGGTAAAGATATTACCATCGCAATCATTGACACCGGCATTGATTACATCCACGCAGCTTTTGAGGGGAGCGGTGATCCTGCCGATTACGCCAGCAATGACCCCGATATCATCGAACCAGGCACCTTCCCAACAGGAAAAGTTATCGGCGGATGGGATTTCGCAGGTGCAGATTATGATGCCAGCGACCAAGCCAACGATATCCCGGTTCCGGATCCTGATCCCTTAGATGGAGACGGACATGGTACCCATGTGGCTTCAATTGCAGCTGGCGAAACGGTTAAAGGTAAGATAGGAAATGGTGTCGCGCCGGAAGCAAAACTTTACGCCCTCAAGGTGTTTGGAGAGCCAGCCGGTACTACTTACCTGACTGTAAGCGCCATCGAGTGGGCCATGGATCCGAATGGTGATGGTAACCTTTCGGATCACGTCGATGTCATCAATATGTCCTTAGGCAGTGATTACGGACCTGCTACGGATTCGGATCCTGATATTGTCGCATCTAATTTCGCTTCGAATATTGGAATCGTGGTGGTTGCAGCAGCAGGTAATGCAGGCGACACAGCCTACATTGCGGGATCACCGGCGGTAGCTTCTACGGCTATATCGGTGGCTGCGAGTACTACAGGCTTTACTACCGGACCCACAGTTAGCATTTCGAACACCAGCATCCTGACCAATACTCAAATCATTTATCAAACCCCGGCATTTGATAATGACGCCGGACATTTCACCAATTCGATCACTGCTACACTCGAATATGTGGGTGGGCTGTCAGGAGCAGCAGACGATGAAATGTGTTCTACAGATGGCCTCTCCGGTAGTGCCCTGACTGGTAAATTGGCATTAATTCAGCGTGGGAGCTGTGCCTTTACAGATAAGGTCAATAACGCAGCCTCCCTAGGAGCGCTGGGAGCGATCATATTCAACCATGCTAGCGGGGGGAACGACCTTGTTCTCATGGCCGGTCCTCCTGTTAATATCCCGGCGGGTTTCATAGCCCATGATGATGGCATAAGCCTGGCTTTAGACAGCGGCATGACCGCCATGGTCACAGCTGAAGATGGAGTCTCGACTGTAGCGGATAAATATATACCGGCTGACACAATTGCGGGGTTTTCTTCCCGGGGTCCCCGTGGATTCGACTCGATGTTGAAACCGGACATTACCGCGCCTGGGGTGGGGATCTTTGCGGCGAAAATGGGTGGTGGCACAGAAGGTACCAGCAAGAGCGGTACGTCGATGGCAACCCCTCATATCGCTGGAGTGGCAGCCCTACTCAAACAGGCTCATCCTGATTGGACCCCGGAATACATAAAAGCCGCAATGATGAATACAGCTATGGATCTGGTAGACGAGACCAGCACAGAAGTACCTCGCCAGGGATCAGGTCGGGTTGATGCCTGGAATTCTGCTACGACTACTTCTATAGCAATAGGTGATACCGATTTAGTGTCGCTCAATTGGGGCGTGATTCCCATCGCCGATGATCTCTATGGAGATGAGAAATTTATCACCATCAATAACTTCTCCTTGATCTCCAAGACGTACAGTGTAACCTGGGAGTTCGGTTCTGGTTCGTTCACGGATGGATTTGATCTCACCCTTCCTGATACGGTCGAGGTGGATGCTTCACCAGGGTTTGCTTCTGTGCCTGTAGATCTAAGCATAGATGCTACTCAGGTCCCTGCTGTTTTCAGCCAGCTCGAAGAATACTACGGATATATTATCTTCACGAATACAAGTGACCAGGATGATCTACTCAGAGTGCCATTTTATGCCGTACCTCAACCCTACAGTCAACTCGCCCTCACTGGATCGAATTTCATAGGTTACTCGGGTGACGTGACACTTACTCACAGTGGTCCTATTTCATCGAGTCTGTGGGCTTACCCGCTATATGAGACGGATGACAACCAGCCTTGGCAGGGAGACGAATCTGACTTGCGCATGGTAGGAATGGACTATGGAGGAACGCACCCAACTTATGGGCCTATCATCGTCCCAGCCATTGACGTGTATGGTTCCTGGCATACGCCCCAACCCTACTTTGCAGAGTTCGATCTTTACCTGGATGTGGACCAGGATGGCAATAATGATTTCGTTGACTTCAACTATAACTATGGCTGGCTAAGCGGTTCTGATGACAACGACGTTTGGGTAGTCATCCAAGTCAATTTGAGTACCTCCGGCGTAGATCTTGGCAGTCCCTTTACGATTTACACCGATTACAACACGGGTTTTATGGAATGGTATTTGGCAGCTGACTGGCATGATCTGTCAACCGGTGTTGACAGCGACTTTGACTATCAATTGCTGGCATTTGATTATGACGCCAATGTAGAATTCGGGCAGCCGGGTTACTTTGATTACTCTAGACCACCCTTTGGCTGGGATCTTAACCGAAATCCTGGACCAGATAACCATTCAGCAGGGTTGTCCTTCTGGGTTAATAGCCCTAGCGGTTATCAGGATTCAAACCCATTGGGCTTGATGATTGTAGACTACAACGGTAAGGCTGGAACAGGACAATCCTACGTTCACCTGTTCACGATCGATAAACCATTTTTTGGATTTTTCCCGGATGTAGTCCGCTAAGTCTAGCTAAAGTTACTCGTAAGAGTTCCAGGGTTAGATCAAACTCTGGGACTCTTTTTTTCCCCTAATAGAAGGATTTCCCTATCAGAGAAATTACTAACCGAATTGAAAACCAAATGGGTGAACGTGAAAAAAGATGCAGGCAGGCTAAATGATATAATAAAATGCTTTTGAGGCTATTGAGCTGCCAGTTTAAATTGTATAACGCTCAAGCCGCGATCCTCCAGATGAACTATGCCTGAAATAAACGAACTCAGCGACCGAGAACGTGAGATCTTGTATCTTGTAGCGACCGGGGCGAGTAATAAGCAAATCGCCCATGAATTATATATCAGTACAAATACGGTAAAGGTACACCTGCGTAATGTTTTCTCTAAGATAGGGGTTAACTCTCGCACTGAAGCAGCCATGTATGCTGTCAGTGTGGGTATGGTAGAACCCGTTAGCGCTCCTGGTAAGGAGGGCGTATCGATCCTCTCAGGTGCTGATGGGGGGGATGGGGATAGTGCTGGCTTGCTGATAGGTCTGGATGCCCTGGACTTGACGGTTCAGCGTAGGAAGCGTATGGGTTTAGTCTTCGCCTTTATCATCTTGCTAACAATAGGGTTGGTGGGATTCTTTGCCTTACGCCCTAACGGGGATACAACCCTCACCTCAGTTGGTCCACCTTCACCTACAGACTCACCACGCTGGCAAAATAGATCCCCTCTTCCCACACCTAGAAGCGGTCTGGCAGTGGTTTCCTACGAAAATAGGATTTATGCTGTCGGCGGAGAAAGCGACCAAGGTATTACCGGACAGCTTGATCGTTATGATCCGATTATTAATTTGTGGACCACCTTATCCCCCAAACCTGTCCCGGTGAGGGATACTGGAGCGGCAGTAATTGGTGGTTTGGTTTATGTTCCAGGAGGGCGAACCAGCTCCGGGGGTCTTACAAATGTGCTGGAAGTTTATGATCCACTCACGGACAAGTGGGAACAGTGCCAGCCTTTGCCAGTGGCGCTCAGCGCCTTTGCTACCGCTTCCTTTGAAGGAAACCTTTATTTGTTTGGTGGGTGGGATGGGAGTGAATACCTTAATAGTGTTTACGAATATGATCCTGCTCAAGATAAATGGAATGAAAAAAAAGCCATGCCAACCGCACGTGGATATGCCGGTGCAGCGGTCGCTGGTGGAAAGGTCTATGTAATGGCAGGCTTCGATGGCCAGAAAGCGCTGGCTGTCAATGAAATTTATCTGCCGGAACGTGATGATAATGGTCTCTCGGATCCTTGGAGTATTGGTCAAGCGTTACCACAAGGACGTTATGGCATTGGAATCGCCAGTATCGCTGATATCATCCATGTGGTTGGAGGTCAAGACCAAGGAACTGAAGCCTTGCCTGCTCTAGAATATTCGCCTCAATCAGATGAATGGCAGATGTTTGAGCGGCCCGCTGTAGGTAAATGGTCCTATTTAGGTATGGTAGCTTTAGAAACCCATCTCTATGCATTGGGGGGTATGGTCAATGAGGCACCAAGCAACTTGAACATGTCGTATCAGGCAATCTATACCATCAGCATCCCCTTAGTACGTTGAACTGACTGTGATTAACCCATGTGGGTTAATAGAAAAGTGCTTTCAACCAGGCTGGGGGGTGTTTTTTCATAAAGTCATTAGCTGAACTACCCTAAAGTGTTATTGACCCAAGTGGCAAGGATCTGATAACCTTATGCCAGATTATGATATGAACCCTTCAGGGGTGGGATTGTATTTGTGTTTGAGGAGGTGAATCACTGGTCGAGAAAACCTGGTAGTAATTGTGACGATATTTTAGATTTTCAATAAACCTTAGGAGGTTGAATTTCATGAAGAAAGTGACATATTTCGTAATCGCATTAGCTCTGATGATGACCTTATTAGCTCCTGGGTCATCAGCATTGGCGCAGTCTGCAACATCGCAGACCTGGACATCTTCAATAACATACTACACACCCAGCACTTCCAGCGGCGAGCTCAGCGTAACATATTACCAAGGAACGATGTCTTATTCAGCCGGTCCTTTTACGCTTAACCCGCACAAGGCTGGATCCCTATTTATTGGTTCCACAACTGTTCCGGATAACTTCGCTGGTTCAGCGGTTCTAAGCGCGGATGTCCCGATTGTAGCGACTTATGTGCAGTTTGCTGCCGGGGCGGAAAACTCGAACTATGGACGTATGTTGTATAATGCCTTCACCGCTGCAAATGCCGGTGCGAAGTTTTATGTGCCGACGGTACTCTACCAGACATTCGGATCAACCTCACGTGTGGGCGTGCAGAATGTGGAATCTTATGAAATCACAGCTACGCTCAACTTCTATGCAGTGGGAAGCACCACAGCAACAGCCACTAAAACCCAGGACATCAAAGCTTATGCTTCCTATGTGTTTACACCCGCAGATGTCACTGGTTTGAGCCCGGGATTTAATGGCTCGTTAGTCATCACTGCCACCAAGAAGGGTGACGCCAGCACAGCAGGTAGGGTGGTGGCATCCGCAGAGGAAACCGATGATGCGGGACGCGGTGCTTATGCATTTGAAGGTGTTGCCAGTGGCTCAAATACAGTATACATGCCAAGTGCCATGTGCAATTATGGTAGCGAAATGCAAACCTCATACTTCGCTATCCAGAACGCTGGCACTGGTGATGCCAGTGTGACTATTGATTACTACAACACCTCAGGCACAAAAGTTGCTAGCATGGCTGCAACGACGGTTACCCAGGGTGGAAAGCTCAGCCGCAGCCCATGTAGCGATTCAGCATTGGTAGGAGCTCTCGGTTCGGCAGTAATTAACAGCACTGGTGCGGCAATCATTGCCATCGGCAAGATCAAGGCCAATAACGGCATGGCAACAGCTTATGTTGGTCAGGGTTCAGGCTTCACGAAATTGGCAGCTCCCTACATCCGCTGGGCTGCTGATCCCAGCGCAGAATTCCAGGCATATGTTGCCATCATGAATGTCGACAGCACAAATGCCACCAACATCACAGCCACTTACTATGATGCTAATGGAACTGCCCAGGGCACTCACAATGTCGCTACCGCAGGCAACCCGCTTGGCAGCTTCACCAAACGCAACACCACGCCGGTATTGGCTGGGGCGCTCGATTCCAGCGGTAACTTTGGTATCAGCCCATTCGGCGGTGCAGTCGAAATCTCCAGTGACAAACCTGTTGTGGTAGTGGTCCGCCTTCAAAAGAACGTCAGTCTTGGAGCAACCACCCGTTTTGCTGAGGACTACAACGGCGTAGACGTTTCAACACCATAGGATTCACTGAAAGATAATTTACCATACTCAATGGGAGCGGGGAACACCAGAAGTATTCTCCGCTCTCATTTTGCTTTCATAAATATAGATGGGGATACACTTCTTACCTTGAATCAGCTCCAAATTGATATATAATTCAACAAATTCGTTTTTTATACAGGGACATAGAACATGCCAAGACTTAGAATAACGCTTTTTGTTATTATCCAATTATTGTTGTTGGCATTTTTAGCATCTTGCGGGGCTACTGGGAATGTGAATCTATCAGCCTTGCCGACCTCTATCACACCTGCTCAAGGCACAGGAGGGATGAAAGGAGTCATTGGTAATATCACCAATTTTTGGCAAGGTGGAACGGTCTATGTATTTGCAGCAGAATACCATGGAGATGAAAATGGGAAAGGGATTTATGTCCTGGAACCTTCCATTCACCCCTATACGACGGTAGATGTAGGCGGTATTTTCCAGATCAACGATATGCCAGTTGGGGAATATGTATTAGTGGTGGGACCCAGTCCGGAGGAAGCAATCGTCGTTCGCCATAATGGGAATGCCAAGATATTTAAGGTCGCAGTGAATAAAGTTACCGATGCAGGCTCGATCACCCTGGAATGGTGATTACCTCTCCAACAGGTTTTGGTAAAGTAATTCGTATTGTCTGGCAATGCTCTCGATACGGAAATTTTCTACCGTTTTGAGAGCACGCGAAGCTACTTGGAACCTTCGGGTGGGATTTTGCAGTAACTCGATCAGCATGTCGGCAAGCGCTTCAGGTTGACGGGGAGGCACCAACCAGCCATTCTCACCGTCTCGGATTAATTCATCGGTGCCGGGGATATCTGAAGCCAGGACTGGCACTCCACAGGCCATACTTTCCATGATCACGGTTGGCAAGCCCTCATAGATTGATGGTGATACAAAAATATGCATGTGTCTCAACAAAGAGATAGCATCTTCCCGTTGACCGGTAAAAAGAACATGTTCTGAAATCCCCAATCGATTAGCCTGTGCTTGTAATTCTTTCCTCAATTCACCATCGCCGATTATCACGAAAAATGTATCAGGCATTTGGGCCATTACCCTAGGTATGGCAGCTAACAGATACTCGTATCCTTTTTGTTTGGTTAGCCTGCCTATACTTCCAACAATGGATTTACCTTTGGATGCTGCTAATAGGGGATGGTCGCTGAGAGGTTGCTGGCGGGCTTTGAATATTTCTGGATAGATAGCATTATAGATAAGGGTGGGGCGTTTTTGGGAGATAAGCGTTCCCGGATGGTGGCCAAGATTATTGACCACTGCTTGGGATACGCCTGCTTCCTGATCTAAGAAAAAAGGATAAAGCCAATTGGTGAAGACTTGCCGGCAAACCCAAGAGGTCAATCCCCGTCCCCATTCTGATGAAACGTGGGCTGTGCGCATAGCCACATTGGTTCGTCCAAGTGATTTGAGAAGTAAAGCTGCAAAGGTGCCCATCTGGAAGTGGCTGTGGATTATATCAACTGATTCCGATTGATATCTCCTCGATAATCGCCGGATGGCGCGGAAATATTCTTGAAGGTTAAAACCATCATCTAATTCTCCTGCGAAAATTACTTTGACCTTATCATCAGTCAATATCTGCAGCCAATAAGACTCAGCCTTACTGGCATGTTTCCAGAAGGCGCATAGGGTAATATCAAATTTATCTTTATCCAGATGGCGGCTCAGTTCTAAGCCAAACCTTTCTGCTCCACCATGGGCCCCGCCTATGTCCAAGCCAGAGATCATGATTAATACTCGTAGGGGAAGGCTGGAGGTAGATTTAGCCATTGTGATAATCCTGCGCGATCAAATGACCAGATTGACGTGATTCCTCGATAATTTTGGGCATCAATAATTTTAGTTTGGCTTGGATTTCAAAGCGTTGAAGCCAGAGTTTTTCCAATTTTCTCAAAAGTTGAGGTTCATCTAGATTTTCAAGTTCAACCAGCCATTCTTGAAGCTCAAGGGTTTCTAAGATATGGCGAGTCTTTGTCAGGTAGCCAATGAACAAGGTAGGGATATTCATACTGAGTGCGAATATACCAGAATGAAGGCGGGAAGCGAGAAAAAGATCCATATGACTGTAAAGCGATTTTAAAGTACCTGGATAATACGGCTGATCAACGAGGACGATTTTTTCTCGTATCTCACCCATTTTCCCGGCAATAATTTGAGCAGCTAACCGATCGTCTTCGTTTTTTGTGGGGCCTGTCACCTGCGGGAAGAAAATTATACTGACGCCATACTTTTCCACCATACTTCTCAATGCCATCGCCATAGATTGGTAATATGGCTCGAATCTCTCGGCATCTAGCGAACGAACCATTCTGGTAATGGCTGTGACGCCGATAGCACCTATTTCATGACCAAGACCCAGATCTCCAATAATCAGTTTGTTTGATAGATTACTTTGGATTGAAGCGGGGAGGCCGAAAGCAGGGTCAGGTATATATCTAAGGATCGCGGAGGGCACCCCCAGGTTTTCTGCCAGCATAAGAGAGCCTTTTTCACGAAGCAGGATCAAGCGAGCCCGGCCATATAGCCATTTCATGAGCGTTCTTTCCCAGCGCCGAGAGAAGGGACCGATCGATTGCGACATGACATAAAAGGGTTTGCTGTAAAGGTGGGCAAGAAAGACCCCAAATCCGGAGACTATGAGAGGCCATCCATACCTGCCCATGCTGAAGTATTGGTTACCAGGACAACCCACCACGAGATCGGCTTGTTGGTATGCTCTTAATAAAGCACGCCACTTGGAAGGCAAGATGGGCAACCAGTTTTGACCCAATACCCTCAAGAGAAGGCCAGAAATCATTCCAATAATAAAGGAGAGGGCTTGAAGACCAATCCATTTATGGGCGTGAATTACGGCAGCCGGGGAGGGGACAACTTCAATATCAAGAGTGGCCAAATAACCTTCAGCAGGGTAATTGGCGGAGACGACCAGATGAGGTCGATCAAAAGATCCCCTAAGTTGGGTAAGCGCTGTCTCCAGGAGGGCAGCATCGCCGGCGTTTTGGCTGGAGTGGAAGTTTACAAGCAAAATGTTGAGGGCTGGCATCTTAAGCAAGGATTGGGTTCGATCTAAACCAACGGGCGGTCTGGGCCAAGTATCCGGTAGTAAGCACAATCTCGCTGGCAACATAGACACAGGCGACGCCCAGAACCCCAAGTTGGGGTATAAAATAAAGATTCAATAATACGTTTACGAGAGCAGAGATGGCCTGGGGAGCGAGCCGGTATTTCTGCCAACCGACTGCCACCAATATGGCAGCGCTAGCAAAACTAAGCGCTTTCAGGAATAAGATTGGACTCAAAATAGAAAGCAATTGACCGGTAGTCGAGTAGGAGGGACCCAGGAGAAGGTCAACCAGAAAATGCCCACCTAAACCGATGGCCAGCCACATCAATAAACCCAAGGCAATGAATCCTGCGTACATAATGCGCACATCACGGTGAAAATCCAACTGACTTGATTCCATCAATCTGGTTAATACTGGGATCATGACCGCATAACCGGCTGCTGGAATGATAAATAAGGCGTTAACCAGACTGGAAGCGGGTGAATACAAGCCCACAGCCATCTGGTTGCCCAGGATAATTGCCAACAAGGTAACGTCAGCCTGAAGGTAGATCGTGGCTAATAAGTCAGATAAGCCGTAAGGAATTGAATCTTGAAATATTATTACAGCGTTTGAAATCAACCCCGTGATGAATTTAGGCTTGAGGATGATAAGGATTAGGGTCAAA
>Ga0315548_1001839_pt1 | contig 17170 bp, 11 predicted proteins | sample SalMarSW160110MG_2_FD_202540 | JGI IMG/M metagenome (GOLD analysis project Ga0315548, IMG submission 202540) | Salt marsh sediment microbial communities from the Plum Island Ecosystem LTER, Massachusetts, United States - Salt Marsh Sediment SW1601-110 ...
TTCGGCGATTATCCAGTTTATATCGGCTCCCGTGGCATCGATACATCTGCGTGTTGCTTCGGCTATTTCCGGCCCGATTCCATCGCCGGTTACTAATGTTACGTCGGTCATTTCAATACTCCCAAAAGCTGCAAATTCAGCATGTTATCTAATAATGTCCGGATTGTCAAGAATCAGGTCTTCAATTTGTTACATAACCGGTGAAGACGCATCTTATAAGAAATTGTTGAACTTCTGATTTGTGTTATAATTACCTCAATTAATTCTATTGATGGGAGATATAAAATGAAATTGTTTCTTGTCCAGCATGCAAAAGCGGCTTCGGAAGAGATTGATCCGGAACGGCCGCTGACCGAAGAGGGACGCCGGGATATACAAAGAGTTGCTTCGTTTATTGAATCCGTGAACCTTTCAGTTGATTATCTCTGGCACAGCGGCAAAACTCGTGCCCGGCAGACAGCCGAAGTTTTAGCCGAAGTTATAACAGTCGGAAGTGAAATTGCCGCTCACGATGGTCTTGCTCCGAACGATAATGTTAAAGCGATTAAGGATCAAATCGCTTCAGCTCAAAATGACATTATGATTGTCGGCCATATGCCTTTTGTGGCCAAACTGGCTTCGCTACTTCTAACCGGCTCCGAATTCTCCGGTACAATAGCCTTCAAACAGGGTAGTATCGTGTGCCTGAACTATTCAGATGAATGCAAATGGCAGGTAGAATGGATGATAACGCCTGCTTTTTTCTTCTAAATTCTTTGGAGACCTCAATTATCCATGTTTCCCTGGGCCAGGTGGAACAACCAAAATATGCCGGGGCCATCCTGAATGGAAATCTGGGGATTTTCCGCAATAACCGGCTCGATGAATTCGTTATCAACTTGGTTGATATCCTGTAGATATGAAAAGGACAACAGTCCTATGGGTGTTCCGTTTATATCAAATCTGATATTACTGACGATATCTTTTTCCATGTCGATATTGTATATCAAGTCGATATCTCTGTTTTTGTCCTCGTAGGTTAGTGTAATAAGTACATTATTTTCGTATTCGAGCTGTTCGCTAAAGAACCATACCTTTTTGTCAACGGCGTCACGGCGGATAATATCTGCGGTGTGCATACCCATCCATGGTCGGGACAGGCCTTTGAAGAATGCTCCCGTAGGATAAGTGGTGATAACGGTTCCGTCGAGTCGGCGTAACTGCGCTCCATCACTGCAATCGACTATCTCAAGCTCGTTCCCTATATTCAATCTCATCCATGCGGGATTTTTTTTGATTGTGTCATATACAAACGGGAATCGTCCACGGCCGGAAATATTTTTATCGTTCAATTTGCCGTTGATATAAAAATACGTCCAGCCTCTTGTGTGCATCTGGTCACGCTGGTCGATAACGGGGATAGAAGCCGGCCAGTCGTATTGGAATTGGTCCGACTCTATCGTATTGTAACGATATTCCGTCAGGAAATTTGGAGCGTTAACAAACCTATAATCCTCGGAACTGGTCAAAAAACCGGTTTTTTTATCACGGACATTTTCACAAAGGACAGATAAATCACCTTCGACTTGTGAAAGAAAATCTGTAAATTCTTTAGTGTCGGTTGGTAAATGGCAGACTTTCAAACTACTCCAACATACGCGGAAGTTGTGCAGATAAATCTTATTTTCGCCGCTGTTGTGGTAATAATTACCTTGGCCGTTCTCAAGCCAAGAACAGAGTTTTTTGTCCTGTTCCGGTGTCCATCGCTGCATCTGCATAAACATCGGCCCGTCAATTCCGTCAGGGAAATAGAACCATTGCTCATAAGCTCCTTTACTCAAACTTCCTCCTGCGTTTGGATTGTTATCTTCTAACTGAGTTGTAAAGTAAATGCTTTTAACTTCGTTTCGATTGGGTAAAATTGATGCAGGGGGAGGAACTTGTGGTTCTGGTAAAGGATTCCTGGAAAAAACAGTGAAGCCGATACTTGCCAATGCCACTACTGCCGCTATTGTTGCGATGCCCATCTTTGAACCGGCTGTAGCCAGTGTCGCTGCTGTGAGGCCGACCTTGGTAGATGCGGCCGTGACTGTGATAGATGAAGATGCTGCTTCTGTAGGCGCGGTCAGCTTGCCGAACAAACCGATGCACATTAACAGCAGGCCCTTACTTAAACCCTGCTGGGCCAGTTGCTTTTTAATTGCCTTCTTGGCACGGAAGAATAAAACGCGGGCGGTTACCTCGTTACATTGCATAGTCTCTGCGATATCAGAGTAAGATAACTGTTCGAAACAGCGTAAGGACAGGACCGCTCTATACTGTTGTTTTACCTGTTTCATAGCATCCATTACTTTTTTGGAAAGTTCTTCATGAAGCATTTGTCTCAATCCGTCTTCTTGGTAATAATTACGTCTGTGTGAGATAAAATCCTTGTAGAAAGCCGATTCGGAGATCATTTTTTTCCTCTGTTTTGATTTGTAATGCTCATATATTTTGCTTTGTGCAATCCGGTACATCCAGGGCCAAAAGCGATCCGTCTGATTCAGACTATTAAGTGACTGCACCATCTGCATCAGTATTTCCTGAGACAAATCCTCAGTCACATCATGATCAAGGGTTACACGGTAAAGATAAGCGCACAATCTGTCCTTGGCGTCATGAACCAGTTGACTCATACAATCTTCCCGGCCATGCTGTGCTTGTTGTACCAGTTTACACCATGTATCTTCTTCAGCCATATTAATTAAGCTCGCATCCTGATAGACTATAATAGAGGAAATTCGTTACAGAATTTCTAAAAAAAAGTGGAATTTCAATAATTGCCTTAAAAATCCGCGTTAGTTCCTGCTATAACCGATAAATGCTATTTCGCTACATACCAGTATCTTTTGCCCTTAATGAAGGCGGCAGGGCCTTGTTTTTTGATTTTTCGCAGGTTTTTCTGCATGGCAGCACCGTGATGAGGCTCCAAGATTTTGAGCTTTTCACATGTGGGAAAATCATCGCATTGCCAGCAGCCGTCGAGCTTTTTCTTTCTGGCACAGTTACGTATTTTACAATCCGGCGGTCCGCCGTTACCTTTACACGTCTTTTTGCAGCGGAACTTCATCATGGTGCCAAGCAATTGATAGCATTTGTCATAGTCCTTGAACTCTTTGAAGATAGGCACCTCGCCAAGCGCATCAGCCATCAAATCAAACCTATAGGTTCTAAGCTCTTTCCGAAGGTCTCTCGCCAGGTCCGCCACGGTCCCTTTATATCCAAAACAATCTCCGCAATATAGGCCGCAATAGGCAATCAAATCCTGTTTTTTCTCCATTCCAAGCCTCCTAAAAGAATGTTATTATTCAAGTAGAATCTACCAAAATCATCTTAAAAATAAAGACAAAATAAATATAAAAAAAGCCCTGTTCACAAACAGGGCTTTGATATCAAGTCACAATATTTTTATCTTACTTCTTTTTTCTTCGCCTTTTCCAGAATATAAGACCGACAGGGATAATTCCCATCGCGGCAGCGCCGGCCTTGGCCTCTGCTGGAACCACTTGAAGGATATCACTGAGCGTTAATTCCGTATAACCTTCGGGTGGGGCGATATCGAAGATGTTTTCATCAAGCTCGATATTATAATCCCCAAATGTATTGATTTCATGGAGGCTCAGTTCTTGAAACATGGTCATAAAGCTCTTGCCGATGGCCAGGTCACCCTCTACGCGGACCGGCATTTGCTCTTTAATTGCAATCCAGACTTTACCTTTTATATTCTGAATATCAGCAATTACCTTGGGCAAGAGTTCCTTGAAGGTACCGGGATCTTGATACTCAAAAACCTCAGCTTCGACGCCGTTGATATTTTCTCGTCCCAACTCCTTATAATCGCCCGCCATAAGCAAGTTGATAATACCTTTGGGAGTCCCGTTCTCCAGCAGTAGCATTTGTTTGTCCGTAGATGCAAATATCCCATACTTTTTATAAAGAGGAAGAATAAGAAGGGTTTGTCGCTTCGGCCGATTGAAAGTGAAACGGTAAATCAATTTGTCCCCGATGTATCCTTCCTCAACCAAGCCATATTGCTGTGAAAAATATTTCACGAGATCGAATTCCCATTTCATCCCGCCGAATTCTAAAACGCTGTTGGGCTCGTCCGGACGTGTAAAGGTTTTTGTACCTCGTATTATCATTGACTCAATACCGGCGACTTTTTGCTGGACATCAGCAAGGACAACGCCGCCGTTTCCCGGCGTTGCAAAGGGACTAAGTAGAACCAACGTTATTGCCAGTGCGACGACCGCTGCTGCTGAATATCGTGTAACTTTATTTTCCATAATAAATCTCCAGATGTTTTTATGTGATTTAATTTTTACATTTAAACGTGAAGCTTCATACGATTCGTTCGCTAAATATTTTTCGTTCCATTTTTGGGTATCGAATTTAACTTCGCCGATATCAACGGCTCTCGATATATTCTCATCAAGCCAATTTTCATTTTTCTTATTTTTCATAAGTCCACCTCTATAAAATTCTGGTGGTGTAATTTTTTGGTAATGCTCTTTTTTGCTCGTTTTAGTCTTCCATTGACGGCTTCCTTTGTAATGCCAAGCATGTTTGAAATCTCTTGATAACTCAATTGATTATAATACCGCAGATAAATCACTTCCTTCAGCTTGATGGGCAGTCCGGCGATAATATTTTTGATTGCTTCAACGTGGTCATCTTGTTCGTTCTGTTCTTTGGAGACCGAATCACAATCTTCAATCGGAATATGCTTGTCCCTTTTTCGTGCCTTTGCCATATCACTTGATATGTTCCGGCAGATTCTTACCAGCCAGCGGCCGAAAAGATTTATCTTTTTAAGTTTTGAAAGATCACGATAGGCAACGAATAATGCTTCCTGGGCGGCGTCTTCAGCCAGAGATCGGTCGGACAGTTGCGAGTATGCTATAGCAACCATGGCCGGATAATACCGCTGACACAATTTGTTGAAACTGTCGGTGTCACCGTCGACTGCAGCCGAAATCAGGATTATTTCATCTTCTTGCTTCACGTTTCTATTATACAAGTCTGGCAAGAATAAAGAAATGGGGCGCAAAAAACCGTAAAATTCAGTTTTTCCCGATGTTTTTTGAAAATTATTTAATCACTATCGTGTGCTTGTGCCTTGCGAAGAATAAGTTCGACAATTTCCTTTGGTGCTTTGTCCGGCGAACCGGATTCGAACGGCGGGGCGGGATCGTATTCGAGGGCAAGCTGGATTGCCTTGGCTGTGGTTTGGCCTGCGATGAGACTTGTGAGAGTCAGTGCCATATCAATCCCCGCCGAGACACCTGCACAAGTGATGACCTTGCCGTCGATAACTACCCTTTTTCGTTGCAGCTTTGCGCCGAAATCTTCCAGGCAGGGCAGACGGCTCCAGTGGGTTGTGGCTTTAAGTCCTTTGAGAATTCCTGCCACACCGAGAAGAAGGGCACCGGTGCATACCGAAACTGTCCATTTGGTGGTTTTATTACAATTTGTAATCCAGTCGATGATATCATCATCGTCAATTATTGACTTTAGGCCCTGGCCTCCGGGAATAAGAAGGATATCCGCTTTTGTTATATCAGTCAGAGCGTAGTCCGCGATTAATTTGAGCTGGGCATCTGTGTTCTTAGGGCCTGATTCTTTTGCAACATACTTAATGAAAGTTCCCGGAATCTTCGATAAAACCTCACAGGGGCCGACAACATCAAGGGCGTTTACATTATCGAATATCAAGACCGCAATTTCCATAAAAATGCTTATAAATTCCGAAAAGAGAATAGTCAATAAAAAAGTCACCGGTGTATAGCCGGATTGTAATTTGAATAGAGTTATTATATCAAAAAGTGCAGCGGTGATAACCTTGCTGTCACCATGGAGAACCGGGACCAAGCGAGGGGGTGGTATAAAAAGCTTATTTATTCCACTTAATCAATGATTAGTCTATGTAGATTTTCTACCTTATGGTTTTTATGAACCATCCGTATATAATCCGTGTATATATAATAAAAGGCATAATTTTGTTCATGTCCTTCTTTAAGGAGTACGGAAATGAATGCTGTAAAAGGATTTATAAAAAAGCGGTTATTTTTTGTGATAACGATTTTATCAATCGTATTAGGCGGCGGATTGGGAGGATGGTTAATTAGTGCGGCCCAGAACATGCCTAATCCGGTTAGTAATATAGTCATTGATGATTTCGCAACAAGAAAGACCGATACCCCGGGAAACTTCAAATGGTCTCTTGCTATTGGGGAGAATCCCGAAAACGAAAAAGACAAATTAGAATTTATTAAAAATCAGGGCAAAACCTGCCTGCATATAAAAAGAGATGTTTCTTCGGCGGATAAATGGACCATTACCGGTTCCAGGACCGGTTTGGCCAATTATGGGCAGGGTTTGCATACATCTGCGTATGAGGGTATATATTTATTAGTTAAAGGGACACCCGGCGAGTGGAACGTGGGACTCTGGATAGAAGACGAGCAAGGTAATGTGAAACTCTATCAGGCGCCAATCGAGCTTAAAAAGCAATGGCAGGATATTCAGTTGCCGTTTCGAATGTTTCGTGGATCCTCGGTCAAGAGACAACAGGATAGCCCGGAATTGATACGTCTTGGCAGCGTAATGACACGACAAGGTAAAACCGCAGAGATTTTCCTTGATGAGATTGGATTTTATAAGGAACGAAAGATGTATAATAAGCTGACTCCGGCTGAAGAACAGGTCATAATTCACAAGGGAACAGAGCGTCCTTTCAGCGGTAAATATAACGACTATTTTGAAAAGGGAGTATATACCTGCAAACGATGCGGCGCCGAGTTGTTCGAGTCCGATACGAAATTCAAATCAGAATGCGGCTGGCCCAGCTTCGATGAACAAATAGAAGAAGCCGTGAAGTGGCAGCTTGATGCGGATGGTGTTCGGACTGAGATTCTCTGTAATCAATGCGGTGCACACCTGGGGCACGTTTTTTTAGGTGAGGGACTTACAGACAAGAACACACGTTATTGTGTGAACTCTGTCTCAATGAATTTTGAGCCGGCTCAACAAAAGCAAACCGAGACGGCGATCTTCGCATCGGGTTGTTTCTGGGGTACTGAATATTATTTTCAAAAAGCACCGGGTGTCATTTCGACGACGGTGGGATATACCGGGGGACATGTGGACAATCCGACATATAAACAGGTATGCACGGACGAAACGGGCCACGCCGAGGCAGTCGAAGTTGTTTATGATCCTTCGAAGACAAGCTATGAGCAATTGGCTAAGTTGTTTTTTGAGACGCACGATTTCACACAAATCAATCGGCAGGGACCGGATATGGGGACGCAATACCGGTCCGCCATTTTTTATTTGGATGATAAGCAAAAAGAAACGGCGGTGAAGCTGGTCGAAGAGCTTAAGAAAAAAGATTATGATGTAAAAACGGAAATAACAAAGGCCGGTAAATTCTGGCCTGCCGAGGAATATCACCAGGAATATTACGAAAAGACAGGCAAGAGTCCGTACTGTCATATATATCGTAAGATATTTTAAGAAGAATTTTATTGAAGAGCCGGAAGACGGAGACGAGGAAGTAATATCTTCCGGCTCTTTATGCATACAGCTAAAGATAAATCGTCATCAAATTTAACCAGCTAAGCTATTGAGTTCATTCTGTCTGTAATTTTTATCCTTAACACTTGAACGACTTTTTCCTTGTCTTGGTTTCTCAATCCATACATAATATTGCTTCTTAAGAGTAAAAGCATTTGATATCATCAAAAAGGAGTATATTATGAATATCAGACAGATGCGACTTTTTATGTTTCTGACTTCCATTCTGTTAAGCGGATGTACGAACAGTGTTTTTCAAAAGCAAGACGGCGGTATTATGATCAAACTCCAAAAACAAAAGGCGACAGACCCCGGCATCATAAAGGTAGATGTTTGCACTGGGAATGTTTTTCATGTTGCGGCCGGCCCCGATAAATCGTTTTCCACCAGGGAAAGCCTGATAGTTGAAAAACAAAATTGGGGTTCTGTGCCGTACAATGTAAGAGAGCTGGGTGATACCATAGAGATTTCCACGGCAGAGGTTACTGCTAAAGTTTCAAGGAAAACAGGAGAAGTTGCTTTTTATGATAAAAACGGCCGATTAATTCTGCAGGAGAAAAAGGGCGGTAAAGTTTTTACTCATGCCGAAGTCATGAGTGAGCAAACTTATCATATCCAACAGATTTTCAAGTCCCCGGCCGATGAAGCATTTTACGGGCTGGGTCAGCATCAAAATGACATTATGAATTACAAAGGTCACAACGTGGATCTCTGGCAGCATAATATGGTGGCCTCTGTCCCGTTCCTGGTTTCCAGCAGGAACTACGGCATATTATGGGACAATAATTCGCGCACGAAGTTCGGCGATATCCGCGACTATCAGCCGATATCGTCTTTGACTTTGTATGATGATGAGGGCAGCAAGGGCGGATTGACTGCTGAATATTTCCGTACACAGGATTTTCAGACTTTATTAACGGCGCGTAATGAATCAGTCATTGCTCACGAGTCACTTGATGAACAGGATGGTTATCCAGAGGGCTTTGATACCGGTAGAGGCAGTGTTCGCTGGAGCGGCCAAATCCAGTCCGACCAAACGGGCATTCATACGTTCCGATTCTACAGTTCCCATTACGCTAAGGTATGGCTCGACGGCGAGTTGGTCGTCGATTCGTGGCGACAAAACTGGTGTCCCTGGTCGCACATACTTCGCCTGCCGATGGAAGCCGGTAAAAAATATCCCATTAAAATCGAATGGATTCCAAACGGCGGTTATATAGGTTTGCGTTATCTGGGTCCGAATCGGGAGCAAGATAAAACGATGTCACTCTATTCCGATGTGGCCGACCGGATTGATTATTATTTTATTTTCGGCGAAAATCCGGACCGGGTGATTGAAGGTTATCGCCAAATTACCGGAAAAGCCCCCATGATGCCTAAATGGGCGATGGGTTTTTGGCAATGTCGCGAACGCTACCAAAGCCAGGAGCAGTTGCTCTCGGTCGTAAAGGAATTCCGTAAACGTCAAATCCCGCTGGATAATATCGTCCAGGACTGGTTCTACTGGCCCGAGGACAAGTGGGGCGATCATAACTTTGATCCCGACCGTTTCCCCGATCCGTCCGGCATGGTCAAAGAACTTCACGATGAACTCCATACTCATATTATGATTTCGGTTTGGCCGAAATTTTATGTCGGTACAGAGCATTACAACCAGTTCAGAGACAAGGGCTGGTTATATATGCGTAACGTTGAAAAGAAAGAGCGGGACTGGGTTGGGCCGGGTTATCATTCGACGTTCTATGACCCGTACAGCGAAGGAGCCAGGGAATTGTTCTGGAAGCAGATAGAAGAGAAACTGTTCAGTAAGGGATTCGACGCATGGTGGCTGGATGCGACCGAACCGGATATCCATTCAAATCTATCACAAACAGAGCAGCTTTTACGAACAGGTCCCACGGCTTTAGGCACTTCCGCACGGTATCGCAATACGTATTCTTTGATGAATGCCAAAGGCATTTACGAAGGCCAGCGGAAAAGCAGGCCCAACCAGCGTGTGTTTATCCTGACTCGCTCGGCCTATGCCGGGCAGCAGCGATATTCTGCCGTTACATGGAGCGGAGATATTGCCACACGCTGGTACGATCTTAAGGCGCAGATTTCTGCTGGATTGAATTTCTGTCTGTCCGGTATTCCATACTGGACGATGGACATAGGGGGTTTTGCCGTAGAACCACGTTTCGAACGTAATGTTAAACGTCAGGATTTGGAAGAATGGCGTGAATTGAATACCCGCTGGTTCCAGTTCGGCACGTTCTGTCCTATCTTCCGGGTGCACGGCCAATTCCCATACCGTGAAATGTTTAATATTGCCCCTGATAACCACCCGGCTTATCAAACGATGCTGGCGTACGATAAACTGCGTTATCGTCTGATGCCGTACATTTATTCTCTTGCCGGTATGGTGACACATGATGACTATACGATTATGAGGGCACTGGTAATGGATTTCGGCGGTGACAGGAATGTCCTGAATATTAGTGACCAGTTCATGTTTGGACCGGCACTTTTAATCAATCCGGTTACCGAGTTCCAAGCCAGGTCTCGTAAGGTGTATTTGCCCGCTGGTACGGGCTGGTACGATTTTAAGACCGGCAAATATTTCCGGGGCGGTCAAACCATCGAAGCCGAAGCTCCATATACGGACATCCCGATTTTAATCAAAGAAGGCTCGATAATTCCGTTCGGCCCCGCCATACAATATACTATGGAAAAGCCTGCCGATCCTATTCGTCTGATTGTTTATACCGGCAAAGATGCCGCATTTACATTGTATGAAGATGAAAATGTAAATTACAATTATGAAAAGGGTGCTTTTAGCAAGATACCCTTCAAATACAACGAGGCAACTAAAACACTGACTATCGGTGCTCGGCAGGGTGAGTTTTCCGGGATGTTGCAGCAGAGAACTTTTGAAATAGTCTGGATACAAAAAGATAAACCTGTTGCTTTTAATCTTGAGGCTAATCCGGACCAGACAGTGACCTATAACGGAAGTGAGTTGATAGTACTGCAAAAGTGATTAAGATTGGTTCAATTAATTATCGATTCCGTATGATGGAGATTAAGGTCTTATGAAGTATGGACATTTTAATGATAGCGACAAAGAGTATGTGATAGAAAATCCGAAGACCCCGTATCCATGGATTAATTACTTGGGTTCGGAAGAGTTTTTCTCGATTATATCAAATACCGCCGGGGGCTACAGCTTTTACCGCGATGCAAAGCTCAGGAGAATCACAAGGTATAGGTACAACAATGTCCCAATTGATGAAGGTGGAAAATATTTTTATATCAATGACGGAACGGATATCTGGTCGCCGGGTTGGAAGCCTGTCAAGACGGCCCTTGATTATTACCAGTGCAGACACGGCCTGGGTTATACGATAATAACAGGTGAAAAAAACAAAATAAGAGCGGAAGTGCTGTATTTTGTGCCCATTGGCAGCAATTGCGAGATTCAGAAAGTAACGCTTGTCAATAAAGGTGACACTGCAAAAAAGATCAAGCTTTTCTCCTTTGTCGAGTTTTGCCTCTGGAACGCCCTGGATGATATGACCAATTTTCAGAGGAATTTTTCGACCGGTGAGGTGGAAGTCAAGGGCTCCGTTATTTATCACAAGACCGAATATAAAGAAAGGCGGAACCATTACGCCTTTTATTCCGTCAATAAGCCCGTTCAGGGATTCGATACAGACAGGGAATCGTTCATAGGCCTGTATAACGGCTTCGGAAATCCTGATGCCGTGGCTGAAGGTAAAAGCCGTAATTCGATTGCTCATGGGTGGTCGCCGGTCGGTTCACACATGCTGGAAATCGAGATTGCTCCCGGGCAGGAGAAGGAATTGGTTTTCATTCTTGGATATATTGAAAATGACGAGGACAATAAGTGGGAAAGTCCGGGGATCATTAACAAGCAAAAGGCGGAAGCTCTAATCGCAAAGTATAAAGACTCAGATTCTGTTAATAAGGCGTTTAATGCATTAAAAAAGTATTGGTCGGAGCTTCTATCGATATATAAACTAAACAGCCATGATGAGAAGCTCAATAGAATGGTCAATATCTGGAACCAGTATCAATGCATGATAACTTTTAATATGTCACGCAGTGCATCATACTTTGAATCAGGCATCGGCCGGGGAATGGGATTCAGAGATTCCAACCAGGACCTTATCGGATTTGTGCATCAAATTCCAGAAAAGGCGAAAGAAAGAATTTTGGATATCGCCGCAACGCAGTTTGAAGATGGCGGCGCCTATCATCAGTATCAGCCTTTAACGAAAAGGGGTAATAATGAAATCGGGGGCAATTTCAATGACGATCCTCTCTGGCTGATTTTGGGAACCATTAGCTACATCAAAGAAACCGGCGATTTTTCAATTCTCGAGAAAAAAGTCCCGTTTGATAACGACGAATCCAAAGCAAAATCCCTGTTCGAGCATTTGAAAAGGTCGTTCTATCATGTAGTTAATAATCTCGGCCCGCACAGTCTGCCGCTCATCGGCAGAGCCGACTGGAACGATTGTTTAAATCTCAACTGTTTCTCAAACAATCCGGATGAATCATTCCAAACCACGGAAAATAAACAGGGTGGCCTCGCCGAGTCGGTTATGATTGCGGGGATGTTTGTGCTTTACGGTACCGAGTTTGTGGAATTATGCGAAAAACTCGGTAAGAAGAAGGAAGCGGATGCGGCTCTTTCCCACGTGAAAAAAATGAAGAAAAACATCGAGGAGCATGGATGGGACGGAGATTGGTTTTTACGGGCATACGATTATTTCGGAAAGAAGGTAGGCAGCAGCGAAAACGATGAGGGCAGGATTTTTATCGAATCGCAGGGCTTCTGTGTGATGGCGGGCATGGGAGTTGAAGACGGCAAAGCACAATCATCTCTGGATTCTGTGAAAAAATATCTCGATTGTGAATACGGTATTGTCCTGAATAATCCCGCGTTTACAAAATATCATATCAATTTGGGAGAAATATCAACGTATCCCGCAGGTTATAAAGAAAATGCCGGTGTTTTCTGCCATAATAATCCCTGGATTATGATTGCCGAGACGGTTCTTGGCAACGGTGACAGGGCGTTCGAGTATTATCGAAAGATCGCCCCATCTTATCTTGAGGATATCAGTGACCTTCACAAGACAGAACCCTATGTTTATTCCCAGATGATTGCCGGTAAGGATGCATTCAAGCCCGGAGAAGCAAAGAATTCGTGGCTGACCGGCACGGCTGCCTGGAATTTTTATGCTGTTACCCAATATATTTTAGGCATCAGGCCGGAATATGATGGATTGCTGATTGATCCATGCATTCCGAAAGTCTGGAATGGTTTTACAGTTCAAAGAAAATTCCGAAATGCAGTTTATAAAATAACTGTGAAAAATCCGGAGCACGTTTCCAAAGGTATCAAAGAAGTCTCGGTTGACGATAAAAGTCTCGACGGCAATATCCTGCCTGTCTTCGAGGACGGCAAAATTCATAACGTCACAGTTATTATGGGATGATTCGGCAGTTCCTTACATATCTACGATTTTAATGCCGTATGGTTCCAGACTAACATCTATGGTCTTTCCGTTTGCATCGAATATCTTTGTCTTCTCAGCTTTTTCGCTTCTGTTTATAACTACCAGTTTTTTCCCTTTCGGGTAATAGGCACAATCTGTATAGATGTTGCTGCAAGTCCATAGCTGGAATTTGTTTTCACTACCTGCGGCCCAGAAAATCGAACGGTGCAGGAGCCGTGTATTTTGCGGCGTAAACTTAAAGCCGGACAAATAAATTGATTGTCCCTTGCCGAAGCTGTGGACGGCGATTCTCGGCGATTCGCCCCGGTCGGCGAGCACCTGTATATCTTTATCGACGATGTAAACGTTATCAATATCATCTCCGAAATCGAGCTCGCCTTCGGCATCCTCAAGAATAAAATGCTTCCGGTCGGCCACGGTGTACTTTCGTTTGGATTTACCGCAGGTCCGGCCTGTCTCGTGGTCCACGCCCAGGATATGCGCAAGCTGGAAATACTGGCTGCTGTGCCGGCAGGCCGAGGGCTCGCCAACGCCGATGAATCCTCCGCCATTGGCGACCCATGCGGTGATTGCCTCGATAATCTTATCGTTCTTCCAATGCTCACCACCGGTCCATGCGTTTCCCTCCCTGCCTGCGTTGATAATGACCTGGATGTCTTTGGGGATACCGTTACGAAGAATATCGTCAAAACTCAGGAACGTGACATCTATCGGCAGACCAGCCAGGGATTCGGTTAGCTCATACAATTCCATCCCAGCGATGAAGTGGCCGACATACACCCAGGAACGTAACTTCCCCCAGGCCGTTAATAAAGCTACCTTGACGGGGGCGGTGTAAGGTTTGTCGTTCTGATGAAATCCGCGCAGAATTCTAAATTCATCTGTAATTTGTTCCACCGTCTCAACGAAATCCGGAAAGTCCTCAACTAAGTGCAGATAGCCTCCGAGGCCGATTCGGTCCACCGGCTCGCGAAGCAATCCTCGGCGGATGTTGGCCCAGAAACACATGGCGTCACGTGCCGGATCACCATTTTCCATGAAGGTGGGTTCGCCTTTTAGTCCGGTCGGGAAAAGATAGGGATGCAGACGCAGCTCTTTGGTTTTGACTCCTCTGACGCCCGCACATAACCTGGCTTCGAAGGCATTGAACACACATTTGATCAGGCCGTCGAAATCGAAGTCTTTGAATCGGTCGCTGTAAGGCTCGGTGCCGACCCAGTGATCGTCGTAGAACATGTAGGCCTGCTTGTCGGCTGCATGAACCCGGTCGATGCACTTTCTCCCGAAGCTTGTGACAAATTCGTTCATGAAGTCCATCCAGTCCAGCAAACGCCGGGATGGTACGTTGTGACTGGAGCAGTAAGAACCGTTGTTGACGAAATCTTCGCTGGTAAGCTCGTAGCCTTTGGCCTCGGCGAAAAGACGCATTGCATAGGGGCTGACAGTCATCTCATAAGAGCCCCAGTCCGCATAAGTGAAACGCAGTTCGGCTGAATCTCCCCAGAACCATGCGAAGTTATAGAACATCGATGTAAAGCGCACGATTTTTGTCTTCGGGTGGTCTTTTAGCCATTTTTCCAGATAGCCTAAAATAAATTCCTGCGTTTGGGGATATATCGGATCAATCACCATCAGGTGTTCTCTGTCCCCCCAGTTGTTGGTGATATGATTGTACATCGAAATGGCTTCCCAGATTCGATAGGCCAAAAAATTTACGGTATATTTATGCCACTTCTGTGTGTCTTTTATAGTGACGGTACCCTTGTCCGGATTGAAGCTCCATTGTTCGGCGGGGATTTCCTTGCCGGTTGTCCTGTCGAATACCTGCCACCATCTTTTAGGGTCGTCGTTTGTGTTGATTTTAAACTGCTCTTTGAAAAAGCCGCTTAATAAATCTATTTTTACTTTGTCACTTTCTGCAATGACCGGATAACTCATTAAGTAATTTTGCTGGAGTTTGTCCATATTCGCTTTTGCCCATTTGTTATCGATGCGAACGAGGCAAATGGTGGAGTAGATATCAAATCCTGTGGAAATGATTTTATCCGATAGTACGGTTCCGTCGCTATCTCGTATGGCGTCGGCTCCCCATTTTTTTGCAAGCTCCAGCGTCAAATCTTCGTAACCGGCCTCACCCGGTAAAGTAAAATTTCCCTTTTTCAATATGTTATCAGTCATTTCTACCTCTCAATTACATAAGGTGGTCTTAGCCCACTGATTTAACTCTATACTTCGGATTCTTTTCTCTCTTTCAGGTCCGCTTCTATCTTTGCCAGCAGCTTATCGTTAATAGGATAGAAGCAGAGGATAATACCACAAACCAGTATAAACCCAGCCGGGATTATACTGAACAGAAGTTTTATTCCATCGATTGTTCTCGGGGTTATCGGTAAATCTTTGTTGTAACCATACTGTCCTAAAATATACAAACCTAAAAAGCCGCCGATTGCCACACCCATCTTGATAGCGAACATAATGCCCGCGATAACCAGCCCCGTGGCCCGTTGCCCGAACTTCCATTGATGAAAGTCTGTTACATCGGCGAACATAGCAAAGATGAAAACCGGCATGGCACCTGCTATGATTGACCAAATAAAATTCATAATTCCCAGCAACACAAAGTTGTCCGACGGCAATATATAGAAGACCCCGCCAGTGACGACGCTTGCCAGTGATAGAAAAATAATCACTTTTTTTCTGTCAAAGTATTTCTTAATAAACGTACTGATTAAGACTCCCGCCATCATACCGAAGGTGCCAATCGTTAAAAAGACAGTTGTTTGGTCGAAATCCAGATTCTGAGCTCCCAGCTTCAGCGTAAGAAGCACCTTACCACCGTTGCCGTTTACATAATTAAAATAGTACGTTACCATCCCATTGCGAATCATGTTATGAATCAGCCAGAATATTGATGCAATAAAGATCACGATCCAGGGCACATTTCGGGCAACGCTCCCGAGGTCCTGCGCAAATGTGCTCTTCTGGCCTTTCGGAGGCTGGACCCGTTCGCGTGTGGTTAGAAATGTAATGAATAACAGGACAATGGCGATGCCGCCAAAGACCGCCATAGCCGTTTGAAAGCCCAGAGCCTGGCTATAACCTAATTTCTCACTGTAGCCCGGATGAGATGGATTTGTTCCGAAGAACTTGGCTAGCGGCAGTGTAAAGGTAGTTACAAGCAGCATACCCACGAAAGCAAAGAAGAAGCGGTACTGTGACAGGGTGGTTCGCTCACGCGGGTCCGGCGTCATAACGGCCATCATGGAAGAATATGGGATGTTAATCGCTGTATATGCCATGGTTGCCAGGATATAGGTGACATAGGCATAGACGATTTTCATATTCTGGCTCCAATCAGGAGTAATGAACATCGCGCACGCCAGAATCCCGTAGGGAACGGCTACCCATAACAGGTATGGCCGGAACTTGCCCCAGCGAGTGTTGGTGCGGTCCGCGATCATGCCCATTACGGGGTCGTTTATCATGTCCCATACACGCGTAATGAGGAACATAAAGCTTGCCACTTTTGCATCGATCCCGAAGACATCCGTGTAGAAGATCATAAGAAAGAAGCTCCACGCCTGGTACAAGATATTGGATGCTGTATCCCCCAGCCCGTAGCCTACTTTCTCAACCATGGATAGTCTTCCACCCAATGGGGCAAAAGTCCAGGCCGTTGAATCCCATGCGATGACTTTTGAGGTTGAATTATTATTGTCTTCCATAGTGATTTGTTCCTGTAAAGTGTATTATTGATAATTAAGATTCTGCCAATAAACACATCCTGTGTTACCATATATGTCACGGTCTAATCCGAATGGGCATTATTGAACAGTAAATGCACCTTATCTGCAAGATAAAATTCTAAAAGATTTATACGAGCGGTTTTACATTTTTTTCTTGATTTTCCGGCAACTTTGAGCATAATGTATTATAAAGCGACAGGGCCTTGCAGCCTTGATTTACTCTTATATGCCATAGAAGCCGGAAGAATCTTTTTGAGAGGTGCATATTCTATGCAGAGAGTTCCGGAGAAAATCGAT
>Ga0315548_1001841_pt1 | contig 17166 bp, 14 predicted proteins | sample SalMarSW160110MG_2_FD_202540 | JGI IMG/M metagenome (GOLD analysis project Ga0315548, IMG submission 202540) | Salt marsh sediment microbial communities from the Plum Island Ecosystem LTER, Massachusetts, United States - Salt Marsh Sediment SW1601-110 ...
AGAAGAATGTCAGTGTTTGCATGAGCTTAAATCAGATGAACACACATGGTAAGAGGGATAAATTTCTTATGCAAGCAATAAAACTAATAATGTAATATGTAAAGTATGTTAAACCGTATAACAATAGGCTTCACCCGACCGAAACTAGGGGATTTTTCGGTCCTTTGAGAGCCAGTTTTGTAGGAAGTTAGTCACTCCGCTTGAAGACAGTGCGTTTTGTTTCGGCGGGTGAGCCAATTGTTAGCCGACAGAAGACACAGTACGAAATGTGCATTAATAATAACACCTTGACAGAGACCCTGCAGGGTATTAAATTAGAGAAGCCTTCCCCTTGGGTGTTCTGCAAGGAGAACGGCAAACCCTACACAAATGTCAGGCAGTCCTTCAAGACGGCAAAGAGGAGGGGTGGCATTGAGGACTTTCACTTTCACGACCTACGGCACACCTTTGCCTCAAGGCTGGTTATGGGAGGGGTTGACCTGACCACGGTGAAGGAGCTTCTGGGTCACAAGAGCTTCAAGATGACCCTCCGTTATGCGCACCTCTCACCGAAGCACAAGAGGTTTGCGGTAGAGGTTCTGGATCAGAATTTCGGCAAAGTTGACCAAAATCTGACCAAAGCCGAAGGTGGAGATTTGGTAAGTCGTTGATGCGCCTGTAGCTCAGTTGGATAGAGCAGTGGATTTCTAATCCAGAACAGCCATAAAAATGCGGTTTTTGTAACCCATTGCTATCAGAGGATTTGTTTGAATAACAAGAGGTTACAGAAATCACTCGTAGTTCTCCATCGTAGTCAGTCGTAGTAGAAAGTAGTAGAACCTGGCCCAAATCTGGCCCAAGGTTTGCTTTACAATTATTGCAGGAGTGAGGTAAAAGCTCAGAATGGGGCTTGAATCTCTCTCTGGCGGTCCTATAAGATCAGCGGGGGAGTTCGGCCCCATTTTGTTTTGCGGATGGACACTATTTGGACACCAAGCATGGGGGCCTCGGGGGTGTGGTCTAGTATAACCTCCGAGGCCTTTATGGTCAAGCCCAAAGTCACAAAGCTGGGGCAATCCTTGAATAAGATAGTGTTCGAATCGCTTACCGTTGGTCCGCACCGGGAAAGCTGAATCTAGCGGCCATATGCTACCCTCTGAGGGTAGGAAAAATATCCTTGCTACCGGCTTAACCGCTCAATACTTTGTTCTCAAATAACTTGCGTGGGGCTGTGCCTTTTGCATATCGTCACAGGTACCCCCGCGCTTTCCTTTTACGAGCTGGACCTTGCCAAAGGTCTATTGCTTAAGAACCCAAGGAAACTCTCAGAAGCTGGTAATCTTGCTGCTTTTCAGTGAGGTTATCTTGCAGTTTCCCTTATAGGGAAAGTGCAATCTGTTATCATACTCGTGCAGGAGAATTATAAGAAGATGATAGGAGAGATGCTTTAGATAGATGGTAAGGTTCGTTCAAAAACCTGGTTATACTGCAGAAATTGCGGTATTTGCCGTATCGTTTGGGCCGTATAATTCTGCAGGTTGGGCAGAACGCCTGAAAGGATAGAAGAAGCCAATCCTGTCACGCATAATCGAAGTCGTACACGAAAGGGGGGCGTTTCGTTGGAGCATCACGACCAAGTGACTGTTCCTGAGTTGAGGATCGCCCGCGAGGAGCCCGAAAGCTCTTCTCGGAACGCGGCTTGCCCAAGGCCCTTATTGACGTGCACGGTGTGGTCAGCACTCTCTCAATAATTGACTATTTCGGGTTCACCGAGACTCATTCTGCAGCCGGTATCCCCAGACAGAAATTCGCTCTGATCGTTCGCCCAGATCAACAGGAGAACGTGAGATTCATCCAAAACGTGGCTCTGAACAGGGGACTGCGAATGAAGACTTCCGTGACGAAAGAAGACACCCTGCAGTGGCTATCGGATTAGGTATTACCCAACAACGGGCTGCAGCCGACGCGTCTTGACACATAGAAAGCAGTGGCAGGTATCTAAAGATCCAGAGACGAATGAGAATTGGAACTCTCCTGGCTTTTCTTCCAAACATTTAAGAGAAGAATCCTAGCGGATATCTACGACTTTAAAGAGGTTCTCAACTCCGATTGGTGGCAATTAGAACGTTTTGGGAATCGCATTCTACCAATGATTGCTTCTATTTGCTTTTTAGGATCTCGTTTCATCTGGATTCACCTTCCTCTCATCTTCAACAACGAGAATCTGTGCTGTAGTTACCTATTTCACCTTAACTCTAATTATAAATTTTGTCCCTTCGGTTCTATCCAGCTCAATGTTCCCATGAAGCTGGTCCTCTACTAAAATGGTCACCAGGCGCAATCCCAATGACTCAGTATCTCTGAAATCCAGATCCTTCGGTATGCCCACCCCGTTATCACTGACCACCAGCTCCAGCTTGCCTTTACCCCTTGGGTGAAGTGCGATCTCAATTTCTCCCTCCTTCCCTTCCGGGAAGGCATGTTTCAAAGAGTTGGAGACCAACTCGTTAATGATCAATCCAAGCGGAATAGCAGTATCAATACCAAGTGAGCTATCCTTAACATTCACCTGGAACGCAATCTTGGCTTTATCGACTGCATAAGCCCGAAACAAGGCCTCTAACAGATCCTGGACATATGCATCGAAATCAATGTGTGTCAGGTCTGAGGATTGATAAAACTTCTCGTGGATAAGTCTCATGGATCTTATCCGATCCTGGAATCCTTTGAGTATCTGGATGTCAGCCTCATTCTGCATATAGTCGGTTTGAAGGTTTATCAGGCTGGAGACAAGCTGCATATTGTTTTTCACCCGATGGTGAATCTCCCGCAGGAGGACCTCTTTTTCTTTGAGAGAGGCCATCAACGCTTGCTCCACCTGCTTGCACTTGGTGATGTCCTGCAAAATACCCACTAAGCGAACGGTCTTGCCATTCTGCTTCACTGTGAGGCTGATGGAAGAAAGTGTAACATAGCCTTTCTTGGTTCTGAAACGGTATTCAGCCGTGGCTCGGTCTTTCCCCATAGCTTCCTGGAGAATCGAAAGGATCTCCTCTCTATCATCGGGATGTATTCTATCTGTCCACTCCTGAATATCCACTTTGGCGAATTCTTCTCTCGTATAACCGGTAATCTCTTCAATTGCGCCACCCCAGTCTATCTTACCAGTAGCGATATCGTAACTAAATGTAAGAGCTCTTGCTGCTTCGATTGCAGCTGATGCTTGTCTCTCACTCTTGCGCAGTGCCTTCTCGATTCCCTTGCGCTCGGCGATTTCGCGTTGAGCTTCTTCGTACAGTTGGGCATTTTCAATGGCCACTGACACCTGCCTGGCCAAGGTGGTGAGGAGCATAATATCGTCCTGCGAATAGTAGTCGTCCGGATCCCGTCGACCAAATAGCCAGACCCCCACCGTTTTCTTTCGTATCTCGAGCGGAATCACCAGTCGCACCCAGTCAAACCGGTGTCCATCAGGGTATGTGTCCTGCGCCTCGCTGGGGACTGGCTGGTACTGGCCAGTCCCCACCAGCAGTTGTTGAATCTGTTGGAGAGTTTTGGGGGTCCCACTCAGACTGACACCGCTCGCATAGACAAGCTTGACGTCTTCAGATGCCAGCAGGTAAAGCGCCGATTGGCGAATGAGCAGACTGGGGGCGACTTTTTCACTCAACAACTGAGCCAAAGCTGTCAGATTCAGAACCGTGGGGATCTGGTTAGTGAAGGCGCGGATGATGTCATCCGGATTGTATGCGGTGCCATAGACCAGTCGATCCACTAGCCGCTGAAAGCGGACACGCAAAGCTAGCGCGGCGCCGACAAATACTATTGAAACGACCAGGCTGAAAACCACCGAATAACCAGGTAAACTGAGCCATAGACTTCCGATAAAGAAGATCAGCACAAAGAGGGTTCCATACAGCAAAACAAAGGTGTACAGACTGAGCAGCCGATTGGCCCGGAACTCCAGGGGACCCAGGTTACGTTTGTAAATGACATAGGTGTAGGACAGCGGCAAAACAGGGATCGCCAGCAACGCAACTCCAGTCGCCAAGACCCCTGGCGCGGGAAGACCTAGCAGTTCCGGAATAAGCCAGAGCACGAGGCCGGGCCCTAAAGCTAAGCCGATGCCAGCCAACATCAAGCGCGTCGCCAACTGGGCCGCGGGTGACGATTCCTTGAATAGGCGAAAGACCAACAATCCCAAGCTACCCGGTATGGCCAGCAGCAGACCCAGAAAATATGCGGAGTGACGTAGAAATTGGAGAAGTTCAAGCAGGGCCAGGGTGGTGGCGACGGCGTAAAGGAAAGGCAGAAGGTGGCGAGAGCGTCTCCCGAGGAGTGATGTTGGTACAAGAAGATGCAGATGGAGAATGGCGACAGCGAACAGCCAAGTGAGCGCGTGTAGCACCAATGAAGATGCCACCACGTGTGATTGGGACGCCATCCCCGTTGCTAGCCAGAGGGCAACCAGGTAGTTACATGATACCAGCAACCACCAGCGCTGATCCCGTGGACGCAGGAACAGCAGTACAACGGTGCCTGCTAACCAGAAGGGTAGGTAAAACAACAGACCGCTCAGGCTTAGCGCTCGATATGCTGCGCTGATAGTGGGCATCTGCCAGAGAATCATATGCTCAAGGCCATTTCGCAGCAAGGTTATGGGCACATTCTGACTGGGACCGTAGCCGTCAAAGGGGACACTTCGCCGGTCTTTCTGATAGTCCTCATAGGTCAGACCGCCGATGCAGATCAATCGATCACCGACCTGGAGGCGATCCTGGTTGACCTCACACCATCCTGGATGGTCCTCACAGGGATCGATTTGCATGACCGTCCACCTGTTATCGAGGGTAATACCTGGGTAAGGAGTTAGAAAAACATGAGAAATGGTGAAGAAGAGGCAGGCCAAAACCACTAAAACGGAGATCGGTATGAGCGCCCAATCTAATCGGCGCCACATGTTGGCAGGTCGGTCGCTCACTCCAGCAAATCCATAAGTTCTGTAGGGATTTCCGCTTCGCTGGATGCGGATTGGAGTTTATCCGACAGCAGCTGGATCAAGGGCTGCATCAGTTGTTTTCGCAGATCGATCATAGGGGTCGGATCGGGCAGGGGGAGGCTATCGAGTAGTTGCCGGACCTCCTGATGGCATTTGGCTAAGTGATAAGCGCAGTAGCTGGCCGCTCCGCAGTGAATGAGGATCTGCTGGGCTTCCCGCAGGGCCTGGGGATCGTCAATCTGGGGCAGCAAGTTCATGAACCGGACGCGATCCGTGTGATCCGCTGTGCGGCCGTACAGGATGAGCAGATTAGGCCGGCCCTGTGTCCAGTCCGGGGTGGCCGGCGCTTGAAAGGCATCGAGGAGATCGTCGTGGATCTGGATGATCTCGCCAAACAGAACGCCCAGGTCTCGCAGACCCTCGGCAACTTCCGCACTGGCGTTGCCCAGCAGCGCGCCCAGGTGGAGCGCCGTGCCGTAAAAAGGGGTGCTCTTGGCCCGTACTACTTTCCAATAGTCTTCCTCACCGCCCAGGCGCTGCACGTCCCGGTGTTGGCCCAGAGCGGTGGCCAGGGCCAGCCGGGCCAGGCTGGCTGTGAGGGCAGCACGCCGCTCCGCACTCACGGCAGCTTGTTCGACAACACGAAACGCCGCCGCCTGAAAGGCAAGGGCCATGTTGGCCGTCGGGCCATTGCCGCTGCGAAGATGCTCCCCCCGGGGGTCCTCATCGAGCATGTCGTCCACCAGGATAATGCTGATATACATACAGGCAATCGCCGCGGCGCCAACCGTTGCCACTTCCACGTCACCGCCAACCGCCTGGCAGGCCAGCACAGGCCAGTCCCAGTCCGGGCGAGGCTTGCTCGCCGCCCGTTCAAAGAGGCTGGCTATCTCTGGCCAAGCAGCCATTTCCGGCAAGGCCAACACGTGTGCTTTAATACTTTCCATGTTGTTCATCCGATACCTCGACGTATGGCGACTCATAGCGTGCGGAGAGTGGTCACACGCTATGAGTCGCTTGTGTGGCGCCAATCACTCTCCTGTAATGGATGACTAACTCAGGAAGAGGGGGCATCGTGTTAGGGACCCGTCCATTGCGTCCAGACCGGCCGGTCAGGGTCATCGGCAAGGGCAGTGATGTCCTCCGGTTTTCCAGCCGTGAGCCTGCGCAGGGCCCTCAGTAATGGGCCACCGTGCTTCTCCGACTCTAAGGTCAAAACAGCGTAGAACCCTTCAATCGTCATCGCTCTGTTCATTATGCTCACCTCCTTTCCTGTAGGATTTGCATAACACACTAAACCTAAACATCATAAAAGTCAATGATTTTTTCCCTAGCTTTTGGGGTTTTAAAGGAAAAATGGTATAAAAAAAGCCCCACCCTCAACATTAAACCGCTTTATGCTCGTCAAGGGTGGGGTGCGACTCACGTCGAAGGCCCGCTTTCAACAATTAAATCTTCCGCTCATTAGGCACAAATTGTGCACAGTGTTCCAAACTGAATCGCCATCCTCAATAATCTCCCCGTGGCTGAGAGACATTTCCTCAGAAGTGTCTTAATCTTATCCATCACTCTCAGTCCTCGGAGATTTAGGAGAAATTCAATGACAAATACATAAAGGGGTAAATATCGCTACATATTCACCCTTACTGCGATTTACTGTCTCATGAGTATAACCAAAAGCAGAAAGGAAACTTAAGCACTATACTCATCTGTGTAGATAGTGCTTCCAGGCTTAATATAGCTTTGAACCAGAGGCTTAATTGTCTCTTGCCTCACATTCTTGGTCACTTCCAAACGAACTTACCCCTTGCGTTGCACAAAGCCTATCACAGGAGAATTGTCAACATCCCAAGACCCTCCTCCTCTCGGTTTGAACCCCCTTTTCCTGGGAGACCGGTCAAGATCTGTAGAACATTTAGATCCACTGATGATGTAAATCTCATCGGCCTCAAGCGTATCCTTAAGTTTACTGGATATACGGTTGGTATAGATTGAGCCGTGGATAAGTTTGACCATATGGCTGGCAGCCTTATAGCCAATCTCAAGCTCGTTGGCAAGCTCAAGGGTTGATTGCTTTTTATTCAAAAGGTAGATGGCAAAGAACCACTTAGTAGGTGGTATCTTAGAGTGTTCAAAGGTTAGCCCTGTCTTGTCATTGAAGGTGCGATGATAGTGACCACAGAGATATCTGGAGAAAGATCTCTCATAATTTCCATGGGAATAGACATCTGTGGATCCACAATAGGAACAGCGGAGACCTTCTTCCCATCTGATAGATGTTAAGATCGGGACACATATCTGTTCATTGAAAGGGTCGGCAAGTGTCGCCATATTCTTCCCTCCTTTGTTATGTGCTTCGGAAATGAGAAGAATATAGCACAAATTTCGATGTTTGCGTGAAATAAGATCAACAACAATATGTATATCAAAATGTTTACCCCATGAGCGTGGAAAATTATTTGCAGGAGGAGGTCTTACCCGTCTAATAGGTGGCCAAGCACCTTCAGGTGACCACTATGACCATCTACAATCTGATCAAGAGAGGTAAGCTTCTCAGCTTTTAAGGTGGGAAGGCTTGGCGGTTGATTCTGAGGATCTGGCCTCTTTCATCGAACATCAAAAGCAAAAGGCTAAGGGGGTAAGCGGTAAAGGACTTAGAGACTCAGGTCTTGCTGAAGCCGTTTTCCCGGTTTTCACTTGAAGCCAGGGAGGAGGTCATTGAGTACGCCTAGTTCTTCAACCAGCTAAAGGAATCCTGTGGCCTGAGAGAGGCCGACAAAAAAAGGCTCCAAACAAGCCCTCGATGAGCCTTTTCCCCCTGTTGATGGTTGTTTTTCTCATGTGCCTTTGGGTAAAATCTTCGCTCTATGGGCTTGTATGGAATGCTTTCGGCCAAGAGACCAGTAGGAACCGAGGTGGTGAGTCGGAATCTTGGACTATACTGAACTGGATTCAGCGGGAAAAAAGGGTTCCTTTCGCTAAAAGGAGAAGTTCTATTTGTGTTTGATGCCTATGGAACTCTCTCCAGCTTGTTATTGGGTTAGAAGCACGCAACTTGAGAGAGGTTGGATTCTCTGTTATTCCTCTATGATATAGCAGCCCTGCTCATCTTTGTGAAGTTCGGTTATCCCCGGGTGCTTTCTTTCCAAATCGGAGAGGAATTGGGTCTGCCTTCTCACTGTACTGAGAAGCTTCTCGTTCTCCTCCATTAACCTGTGATGCTCCAAAGCCCTGCGGATGGTCACTCTCAGCTCCTCTGAATTCCATGGTTTGGTGATAAACCTATAGACCTCCCCTTCGTTTATCGCCCTGATAGCCGTCTCAGTATCAGCCTGGCCGGTAAGAAGGAACCTCATAGTACCGGGCCAGCGAGTTTTGACGATAGGGAGAAGCTGAATCCCGCTCATCCCTGGCATGCGGTTGTCGGATATTATCAGGTCAACCTGAGCTTCACACAATTTGGTCAAGGCCTCCTCGCCGTCAGAGGCGGTAAGGATGCGGTATTGCTCCGAGCTTAGAGCTCTGACTAAGGCCTTTATCACCTTTTCCTCATCGTCAACGATAAGTATCGTATAAACTTTCATAATCTATCTCCTTTTTTAGTGACAATTTTCTATCCCCCCCCTGCTCAATCTATTAGCAGGGGGAGAAAACCACAGGCACTCTCCACCTCATCGTCAATCTCCCTCAGCCATCTCCCAAAGACGTCCAAATTCAGCCTCAGACCATCCCATATTCTCCTATCTATCGGGGGAACAAGCTCGTCCCCTGAGTAGCCAATCCCCAATCCCTTGACTGAAGAATCGGCCAGGTGCACCGCTGAGACAAGCTTAAGGTGGGTCTCTGCCGCGGTGGGGTTATGATGGAAGGCAATGGTTTCCTCTAAAGCCTGAGGGAGATTCCACTTTTGGGACAGGCATCTACCAACTTCTGGGTGGGTGGTCGCCAGAACCACTTCCTCTGCCTCTAATATGGAAATGCCCATATCCTTAACCAGATGCAGAACCTTAACAAACTCATCAGGTAAAGACTGCTCCAAAACCAGTTTCCCTATGTCATGGAGAAGACCCCCCACAAAGGCCTCCTCAGGATCCTTCACTCCCAGGTGCTTACCTATCGCCCTGGTAGCAACCCCACAGGCTATAGAGTGTTCCCAGAAGCGGTATTTGTCAAACCCGTCAGCCTTGGAATCCTTGGAAAAGGCCTCGAAGACGGAGACGGAGAGAATTACATTCCTCACTGTATTAAATCCGAGGATGACTACCGCCTGGCTGATGGTGCTTATCTGCCGCTGGCAGCCGTAGAAGGCAGAATTCACCAGCCGAAGGACCTTTGAGGCTATAGATTGGTCCTTGATAATAATCCTTCCCACATCAGAAGCAGAGACATCAGGGTCATCAAGCATCCGGGTAGCTCTATCCAGAATCACTGGCAGTGCAGGCAAACTGGATGTGCCCTCAATTACCCTCTTGATTACTTTTTCCTTCATTCTGTCTTCTTCCGAACCAGGTAGTCAAATATTCTCTTCCTTAATCCCCTCATGATCGGGTCTTGAGCCACCAAGTGAAATCTCTTATCCAGATCCTCCCTGATCTCCTTTATAATTCTCTCCTTCTCCTCCTGGGTAGGCGCGATCTCCTCTTCATCGCTTTTTACCCAGGCCACATCTACCCCTCTGTGGGCTAACCTGGGGATTAGTGGCTCATCCAAGGTGGTACCTTCTACTACCAAAAGTTTCCCAGTAATATCCAGAATATCCTTGGCCACCACCATTCCTGGTTGAAGCTGTTCTGTTCTTAATTTCTTCATTTTTAGCCTCAATAACTCCTATGCCACAAAGGCACCAAGCCAAGAAAGTCTTGATAAAATTCAGATTAAAACAAAGGTTCACGGACTAATACAGAATGACTCAGTTTACAAACAGACCTGCTCTTATCTTTTATTACTCGGGGCACATTATAGTTTGCATGCTTCTATTTGAAGTGTCATTGCGAGGCTTGTCCCGAGCACAAGCGAGGGAACTGGCCGAAGCAATCCCGTTGTCTCAACCCTCATTTAGAGTTTTTAGATTGCTTTGCTGCCCCCTCACTTCATTCGGGGCTACGGCTCACCGCAATGACATGTAACCTATTTTGCGCTCTCAGGAATATATTCTTCGTGATTTCGTGGCCAAATTTTTACGAATTATTCAGGTTAAAAGGCTACCAGGATGACTCCCTTTATCCCCTCTTCACCCTCGAAGGGGACACATTTAAGCGTCAAAGAGACACCATTATGAGCAACACCTGCCAGATCAAGAGGTCTCTTTGAGCTTAAGGTCTTCTCTATTGAATCTGAGGTCTCCCGGGGAAGGATATCTTTAGCTCTTCCGCCCAAAGCTTTTACGCCAGCTCGATCGAGGTATTGAACAGCAACTTTGTCAACAAGGATAATCGCGCCTTCCTCGTCTGTTTTCATAACCCCTAACGGGAGGCGATCGAGGGGCTCCTGGGAGAGAAACGGGGCCTTGTTTCTGATCACCAATTCCTGCGCCCTCTGCTGAACTCCCCTCTCCAGATCTTGATTCAATATCCTCAAATTCCCGTTCTGTTTCCTCATCTTCAATCAGCTTCTTGTTCTCCATCTGCAACTCATACTGCTCTAAGGCCCTTTTAATGGTAATCTTAAGCTCCTCATCATTCCAGGGCTTGAGGATAAACTGGTAGACACGGCCTTCATTAATGGCTGCAGTCACGGTATCTACATCTGTGTAACCACTCAAGATGATCCTTATGGTGTCAGGACAAAGCTCCATCGCCTTCTTCAAGAACTCCACTCCTTGCATTCCCGGCATCCTCTGATCGGAGATGATGAGATTAACCTCTCTTTGTTCCAGGATCTTTAAGCCTTCCTCAGCCGAAGTGGCGGTCAGGAGCTCATAGTTTTCCCTTCTTAGCAGACGGCGAAGGGAACCGAGGATGTTTGCCTCATCATCTACCAGTAAGATGCTGCCTTTTCTCTCCTCCATTCTCTTACCTATGGGACAATTCCCCAACTTGGTCTTAATCGCAGTTTTATACTTGGGCTCTTTCCATAGGAACTCTGCGGTATGTTATTGAATTTTGACCGATTCCATATTAGTCTGCAATGAACTTAGCTCGCTTCGCTCGCAAAGTTCCCATAGGGTCTCACGACCCTCTGGCGCTCCGCAATCCTCCGCTCGCTCGGATTACGGAGCTGTCACCCTTGAAGGGGGCCTACCCCCTTCAAATCCCCCTGACATTACAGAATTTCTTAGAAATTCCGTAATGTCAGTGTTAGCTCATCATATCGTGGCCCGTTTGTTTATGATGTGCTAATAATCAACGCTTTGAGCTTTACGCATCATCAATAAGTCAACGACTGCCATCAATTCTTCTGGCTGAAATGGTTTCGTAATGAATTTTTCGACCCCGCGCTCGATTGCCTGTCGATAGTCCTGTTCGGAAGTGTGGGCGGTAAGAAAGATAACCGGTATGTGACATGTCTTGACCGAATCGCGCAACCGCTGGACAACGAGATGACCGCTCCCCCCAGGCATTCCAATGTCCAGAATTATCAAGTCAGGTTGTTCTTTAATGGCAAGATTCGTCGCTTGTTTACCATTCATAGCGGTTAGAACATCATACCCACACGACTTGAGCCTTATAGCAATGCCTTTTACGATTTCCGGCTCGTCGTCGACTACCAAAATTCTACCATTTAGCATGACATCATCCTCCTTCGAAGCTCATATGTTGGCTTTATGACGGAAATATCAGAAGCCATCGCTGAATTCCGTCCACTTTCGTCTGGTTGGCCGATTGACAGCGTCTCTTGGTCCTCCTATTCCAGCAGCTTCCCCAAATGGCATCGAGGGTTCGCCCTGATAGTAGGGGCGTATGGCCATACGCCCCTACTTATGAACGCTTCATTAAAGAATGAATCACCTGTTGGGGAAATTCCTGCGGGATTTTACCGTAAAGACCGCCACGATTCTGCCATCGGGACAGGGGGTTAAAGCTGAACTGGCTTCAAGATGATAGCGGCGAAGTGCTCGGAATGGTTGCACATTGCATGAGTCCGCCGCCCGTTGGATCAATCGGGGGCGTTACCTGATGCTCAGTAGCTCAGTTTGATAAGGTTGTTCGAAATGCAATTTCTGGCCCGATCCATTCATAAATTTTTGCCACGAAGACACTAAGCATGTCCTGAGCGAAGTCGAAGGATCACCAAGAATATAAGACATTAGAGTAGATCTGTTTGTAAACTGAGCCGCTCTGTATTACTCTATGAACTTTTGCTTTAATCTAAAATTTATCAATACTTTGTGTCTTGGTGTCTTTGTGGCATATGAATTATTCAGCCTCAGACCTATTTCTGCATACTTCCTTGGGACTCTCCCATGGCTTGCTCGATAGCGGTTAACAACTCGATGTTGTCGAATGGCTTGTGGAAAAAGAACCTGGCGCCAGCAGCGAGGGCGCGCTCCTTATTGGTCAGTGGATCTCTTGCCGTGAGAACGATGATAGGAATGGAGGCGAGGGATGTGATAGACTTCATTCGATCCAAAACGACGAAGCCGTCGGCGGTGGGGAGACCGATGTCGAGGATAATCACATCCGGCTTCTCATCTCGGGCTAAAGTAACAGTCGAGACACCATCAGTAGAGAGGAGAATATCATAACCCTTGGCCTTCAATAGCACGCGCAGTCCATAGAGCAAGTCCCTATCGTCATCCACGATGAGAATTTTCTTGCCGGTCATTTGAATCCCTCCTTTTGTAGAATGCCGTTTATCAGGTCCTCGATGCTGCGCGAAACCGCTTTCTGGGATTGTTCCAATGATCTGCCGTCCCTCATTGGGGGGGTGTCAAGCATGGTAAAGGAAATCACAGGGACAAGCCCAGAGGTTTGAAGATCCTTGAAATGTGCTAACTGTTCCTCAATTCGGCGCATCAACACCTCTGCACCTCTCCGATCGCAGCAGGCAACTACAAGGAGAATCTCTCCCCATTCTCTGGGGGCCATGGTGGGTAGAAGCACATCCAGATTGGGAAGGATACACCGTTGCACAATGGCCCGAGTCTCCCGAAGCACCACTTCACTGGTTTTGGTCAGTTTACTTTTGTTAGCGGTTTGTATCCTGGCACTAATAACCGCTATGGAAAACTTCAGGAGATTCTCAGGGGTAAGAATAGGAGAAAGCAGCTTCTCCAGTGAAAAAATGGGCAAAGTGAAGAAAAAGGTGCTGCCATGTCCCAGTCGGCTTTTGACCCAGATTCGTCCACCATGACGAGAGACTAACTCTTTACAGATGTAGAGTCCGAGGCCGAGACCTTTGCGCCCAGATTCGAAGCCGTTTTTTGCCTGATATAGATAGTCAAAAATCCTCTTGGTCTCCTCGGTGCTGATCCCCCGCCCGGTATCGGCCACCGCGACACAAAGAAAGTCTGGGTCTTCGTTGTATAGCTGCGCTTGGACGGTAATCGTCCCTCTTTCTGATATGAATTTGATCCCGTTCTCTATCAGGTTTCTGAGAATCTGTTGGACACGGTATGGGTCAGCATATGCAGGAGGAAGGTCACTGGAGAGGTCGGCAGACAGGGTAATGCCTTTCGCAGAAGCAGTCGTCTGGAGCGTCTCGATCGTTTCAGGAACCAATTCAGCCAGGGAAACCTGTTGAAGCTCGACGGTTAAACTACCTGTTTCAGCACGGGTAGCCTCTAAAAGTTCGTCGATCATCGCCCTGAGTTGGTTTGTGTTTCTGTGGGCGATCTCCAGGTACTCACGTTGCTCAGGGCTGAGATCGCCAGCCAGCCCGTCCAATAGAATGGTCACGAACTGATTGATCACGGTTAGGGGGGAGCGGAGCTCGTGTGAGACGTTAGAGAGAAATTGGTTCTTCATCTGTAGTTGTTGCTGCCGGGTCCGATCCAGCTCCGCCAGCATATTCTTATGTTGGGTGATGTCACGTAACAGTACAAGGTCGGCGGGTTTTCCTTCCCACTGCGTCTCCACCACCCTCATTTCCCCTACGCCCATTCTCCCTTGCTCCCTAATGATGTCAACCTCCGTTGTCTCGCCTGCCACTATAGGAAAGCCAAAGAATTGGTCCAGAGTCTCTTCAGTCTTGCGGCCAAAGAGGATCGTGGCAGCCTGGTTGGCAAAGCGCACTTTTCCCTCCCTGTCCACAACGACGACACCATCAGTGCTTTTTTCTACTATATTATGAAAGGTTGTTCTACTGTCCCTAAGTGCCAGCTCTGCCCGTTTACGTTCGGTGATGTCTCGGATGATGCCCCGAGTTCCTACAACCCTATCATTTTCCTTTACTACAGTGGAGTTATATTCCACGAAATGGGGTTTCCCTTTCTTATCAAGCAATTCTGTCTCAGCAGTTATTTCACCTGTCTTTAATAAATCATCAATATCCCTTGATGTCTTTTCCCGCATTTCCTTGGATGTAATATCAACGAAGTTTTTGCCTATCAACTCTTCGGGTTGATAACCCAAAGCTTTTACGGCGTAATTTACAGAAGTGATATTTCCTTGGGTATCCAAGGTGTAAATTATATCCTTTACTTTCTCTACAAGATCTCTATACCTCCCCTCACTTCTGCGCAGCTTCTCCTCTACCTGACGTTTGTAAAGCGCCATTTCTATATTGCTTTTTAATTCTTTAGCTTCGAATGGCTTAACAATATAGCCGAATGGCTCCGTCTGTTTTGCCAGCTCTAAAAGCGCTTCATCGGTATAAGCTGTGAGATAAATAACCGGAATGTTGAAGCGGGAACGGATTCGGCCAGCGGCCTCAATACCACTCCTTTGGCCTTCAAGCACAATGTCCATTAACACCAGATCTGGCTTCATCTGTTCTGCCTTGCTGATGGCTTCTTTTGCTGACGAGGCAATTGCAGTAACGCCATATCCTATCTTCTCCAATTGCCGTTTTATATCCTCTGCAACTATCCTCTCATCTTCAACAACGAGAATCTGTGCAGTAGCCACTTATTTCACCTTAACTCTAATTATAAATTTTGTCCCTTCGGTTCTATCCAGCTCAATGTTCCCATGAAGCTGGTCCTCTACTAAAATGGTCACCAGGCGCAATCCCAATGACTCAGTATCTCTGAAATCCAGATCCTTCGGTATGCCCACCCCGTTATCACTGACCACCAGCTCCAGCTTGCCTTTACCCCTTGGGTGAAGTGCGATCTCAATTTCTCCCTCCTTCCCTTCCGGGAAGGCATGTTTCAAAGAGTTGGAGACCAACTCGTTAATGATCAATCCAAGCGGAATAGCAGTATCAATACCAAGTGAGCTATCCTTAACATTCACCTGGAACGCAATCTTGGCTTTATCGACTGCATAAGCCCGAAACAAGGCCTCTAACAGATCCTGGACATATGCATCGAAATCAATGTGTGTCAGGTCTGAGGATTGATAAAACTTCTCGTGGATAAGTCTCATGGATCTTATCCGATCCTGGAATCCTTTGAGTATCTGGATGTCAGCCTCATTCTGCATATAGTCGGTTTGAAGGTTTATCAGGCTGGAGACAAGCTGCATATTGTTTTTCACCCGATGGTGAATCTCCCGCAGGAGGACCTCTTTTTCTTTGAGAGAGGCCATCAACGCTTGCTCCACCTGCTTGCACTTGGTGATGTCCTGCAAAATACCCACTAAGCGAACGGTCTTGCCATTCTGCTTCACTGTGAGGCTGATGGAAGAAAGTGTAACATAGCCTTTCTTGGTTCTGAAACGGTATTCAGCCGTGGCTCGGTCTTTCCCCATAGCTTCCTGGAGAATCGAAAGGATCTCCTCTCTATCATCGGGATGTATTCTATCTGTCCACTCCTGAATATCCACTTTGGCGAATTCTTCTCTCGTATAACCGGTAATCTCTTCAATTGCGCCACCCCAGTCTATCTTACCAGTAGCGATATCGTAACTAAATGTAAGAGCTCTTGCTGCTTCGATTGCAGCTGATGCTTGTCTCTCACTCTTGCGCAGTGCCTTCTCGATTCCCTTGCGCTCGGCGATTTCGCGTTGAGCTTCTTCGTACAGTTGGGCATTTTCAATGGCCACTGACACCTGCCTGGCCAAGGTGGTGAGGAGCATAATATCGTCCTGCGAATAGTAGTCGTCCGGATCCCGTCGACCAAATAGCCAGACCCCCACCGTTTTCTTTCGTATCTCGAGCGGAATCACCAGTCGCACCCAGTCAAACCGGTGTCCATCAGGGTATGTGTCCTGCGCCTCGCTGGGGACTGGCTGGTACTGGCCAGTCCCCACCAGCAGTTGTTGAATCTGTTGGAGAGTTTTGGGGGTCCCACTCAGACTGACACCGCTCGCATAGACAAGCTTGACGTCTTCAGATGCCAGCAGGTAAAGCGCCGATTGGCGAATGAGCAGACTGGGGGCGACTTTTTCACTCAACAACTGAGCCAAAGCTGTCAGATTCAGAACCGTGGGGATCTGGTTAGTGAAGGCGCGGATGATGTCATCCGGATTGTATGCGGTGCCATAGACCAGTCGATCCACTAGCCGCTGAAAGCGGACACGCAAAGCTAGCGCGGCGCCGACAAATACTATTGAAACGACCAGGCTGAAAACCACCGAATAACCAGGTAAACTGAGCCATAGACTTCCGATAAAGAAGATCAGCACAAAGAGGGTTCCATACAGCAAAACAAAGGTGTACAGACTGAGCAGCCGATTGGCCCGGAACTCCAGGGGACCCAGGTTACGTTTGTAAATGACATAGGTGTAGGACAGCGGCAAAACAGGGATCGCCAGCAACGCAACTCCAGTCGCCAAGACCCCTGGCGCGGGAAGACCTAGCAGTTCCGGAATAAGCCAGAGCACGAGGCCGGGCCCTAAAGCTAAGCCGATGCCAGCCAACATCAAGCGCGTCGCCAACTGGGCCGCGGGTGACGATTCCTTGAATAGGCGAAAGACCAACAATCCCAAGCTACCCGGTATGGCCAGCAGCAGACCCAGAAAATATGCGGAGTGACGTAGAAATTGGAGAAGTTCAAGCAGGGCCAGGGTGGTGGCGACGGCGTAAAGGAAAGGCAGAAGGTGGCGAGAGCGTCTCCCGAGGAGTGATGTTGGTACAAGAAGATGCAGATGGAGAATGGCGACAGCGAACAGCCAAGTGAGCGCGTGTAGCACCAATGAAGATGC
>Ga0315548_1001842_pt1 | contig 17165 bp, 15 predicted proteins | sample SalMarSW160110MG_2_FD_202540 | JGI IMG/M metagenome (GOLD analysis project Ga0315548, IMG submission 202540) | Salt marsh sediment microbial communities from the Plum Island Ecosystem LTER, Massachusetts, United States - Salt Marsh Sediment SW1601-110 ...
GATGATGGATAAACGTGGATTTATCGATAATGAACTTGTTATAATACAGGAGGAGAAGCAGAGAAAAGAATTCGATAAATCAAAAATGCAGAAGCGGTTGCGCAAGTTTTTAAGTTCAAAAAGATACGCCAGAGAACAGGTTACAATGTATGAACGGGATCTAACAAGAATAGCGGAAGAAGAGTCTTACATCCTTGAAGAGCTTGAAAACCTTGAAAGTAACATCAAATTGTATGATCAGCTGGCTAAAAAACTTGAAATCACTTCTGAATATCGTAAGAGATTGAACACGATTGTTGATTTGTCCAAAGAATATGAAGAAAAGCTCTCGCAGATAGTTGAACCCAAGAAATACTTTGAAAGATCAACCGAGCTCACTGAAAGAGAGCAAACGAAGATAATCTTCAAAATACTAGCCGAACAAGAAGATACACTCTCCAGAGATGTGATAGTAAAGGAAATACTTGACATGGAACACTTTAACGATTACATGAAGAGCATCATACGAATTTTCAAAACACCAAGCCTCATGGGATATAAACCAACCTACAAATCCGATTACATTTGGGTAACTGTGGAGACCCCTCCGAAGCTATGGAGTGAAGACCTAACACAAGAGCTATACACTTCACTTGCAGGATACGTTACCAGCGAGGTGTCACGAACAATAACCGTGCGGGTAATCGAAGCTCGGGATCCATGGACAACTAGAATCCTAGTTGTAGGTGGCAGAGGAAAGCCAGAAGACCTTGAAGCATTTGATGAAATGCAACTCCTCTATAGTAAAGCTAACGATTTCGAGAAGAATTTCGCTCGTTCCTATCTCCTTGAACATGGAGTTTCAGCAAAACAACTCGTTGACGAGATAAAAAATAACAATCAGGAGAAGAAACAAAGCGCCACCAAGGATTAGCCCTTAATCTTCTACTAAACTCTTAACGATTACTTGCCATTCTTCCGCATTTATAAAGCCACGATCTATTGCGTCACCTTTTATTGCGTCTATATCTTTCTCCATCGAGGTGAACATCTCAGTTACATCGAAGCCTCCCACAAACAAAACAACATCTATTCTGTCACTGGTATCTTCTACGTATATGGGGTCACTGAAGTAGATAGATTTGAGGCTGGCTTTGTCCTTAAACCAGTTGACTATTGATAACTCAATTTTTTCCCTTGGAAGTTTGGTCTTCAATTGAGAAGGAATGCGAAGAAGAACATAGAGCACCGATGCACTTGACAGGTCAAATGTTAAAAGAGGTCTGAGTAATGCGGCTGCAAGTATATTTTCTACTGAACCATAAATCCTAAGGCTAGCTCCTGTGGCGGATAGAACCGTAAAAATTTTGATGTTAAAAGATCTCGACAATTCAGAGAGTTCTTGAACGAGTGTTTCTTTTTTAAATAGTAATTCTAGTAGATAATTGAGGAAGATGTTGCCTGTTATCTTGGCGCCTTTTCTGTTGACTCCCACGTAATTTTCAAGATTTTCCCTGTTTATGAGTAAAACTGGTGTAGAGTCCGTGGAGACGCTTATTCCAATGGATGAAAACGCGTTGAAGTGAACATCTGGTGGCTGTAGTTTTGATGGCAGTACTGCTAGTGATACCGAATTTATGTTTAATCGTTTTAATTGGGAATTTAATGAGGGCAGTAGAGCACTGCCAATGCCCTCCCATATAGAGGATACAATAATTGCTTGACGTACACTGTTTATAGGTTTGTTTTTTAGGCGAGCGATAAATGCGTCATTTTTTATGATGTTAGGGTAAACATGAAACCAAAAATATGTGTCAAGTTTTGTGTCTAGGCCTAGAATGTTATATGGCTCAAGACGGGATTGACTCCATTTTCTTATATCCTTGCTTGATTTGCCAATAAAGATGGGCAAAACGTCATCACTTTTTTCTATGAAAGGTCCTTTTAGAAGAATCTGAATGGGATATTCACCAATGCATATGATAGCTTGCGAGGGAAACCATGGTTTTAATTGGTCAATGTGTTTTCCGATGCTCTCAATAACATCAAAATGATGCTGGTCTCTACCTATAAGCAATTGGTCAATGTGTTTTCCGATGCTCTCAATAACATCAAAATGATGTTCACTAAATTCCATGAATATTCTCCACAACAAGCTTTAAGAACGGTTAAGCAAATTAAAGTTTTACATTGATTTGCCTTGAAATCTCTTCGTAATTTGCCCATTTTCCATCCACGAGCTTGGTACAGAAGAAGAAAGCAAAGAAAAAAAGAAGAGATGGAACGTGCGCTCAAACAGAAATCGCTTAGGATATTGACGTTCATAGTAACATTCATTGGCATGATGTTGGGTCTATCCTTGATCCCAATTTTTCCACAACCCTTACCGTTGCTAATATCCTTTCTGATAGCTTTTGCTGCATTCATGAACCACGCGCGTAGTGGTATGACGGTGGGGTGCCTAATTCTTGGACTAGCAGTGGTATACCACATATCGAGGATAAATATTCTATCGCAAATGAGTACGATGCCTTTAGTTCGTCTAGCCGTGATTGTTGCCATTCCAGCAGTGTTTTTTATCCTCCCGGTAATATTTCATCGCTATGAAGATGCTATAGCCATCAATCTAGGTATTATTGCAGCAACCCTTCTTTTCTTCGGTGAAACCTATTATTTTGCTATACCTTTAATCTTGGTTGTAGCGGCACTCTATAAAAAGACCAAATTAGGTCTCACTGTTTCATACTATATCCTGATTTCATTACCACTTCAAGTAATGTACTATTTGAATTATGTTCTTAGTCTAAGTAATCCAGAATGGTGGGAAGATCCTGCTGCTGACCCATTTCTTTATGTTCCTCTCACAGGGATTCTCAAAGGTATTCAAGAATCAATAAGTCAGGTCAGAATACTTGAGGCAAACAAAATTGTAGAAACTATAGCCGGAGAGATTACATTCTCGGAGCAGAATCATATATTGCAGACTACGCAGGCGGTTTTAACCAGATATTTCGATTCTCTTCCAGGCATAATTCTCTTTTTGGTCATAGTAGTTGGACTCGTTTCGGCTACTGCTTTATTAACACGAGTGCTAGTAACGGAGAGTCATACAACAAATACAAAGTTGATTCTCCCCGCTTTAACATCGGCTAGCGCTACCGGGTTATTCTTCCTCTTCCTAATCGGCCTTCAAAAACCGTTAGCTTTTAGGGCGCAAGTTAATCTCACACAGATTTTAATCGGAATTTCTGCGACCAGTTTAGTAACGGTAATTGCATCTTGGGTCAATTATGCGCCTAAGACAAGTTTAGAAATCGAAAAGCGTTCAAAACTGATCATTGAAAAGGCGCAAGAACTGTTGCGAGTGCGCCTACAAGTTATTGAGTGGTCACTGAACAAAGTGAAGAGCAGCATTTCCTTAGATGTTAGTTCTATTGAGGGAAGAACGCTGATAGTCAAAAGCAAACTTGATAATATTATCAGCAACGTTCAGGCCAATCTCTATGACCTATCTGAGTTAAACGAGAAATTCGATGAAGTAGACAAGGACCTGAGAAATGAGATTGACAAACTAGTGTCTGACCTAGAGGCTTCAGTGGCACAATATCAAATATTCGTTTACAGTGAATACTCGTCGTGGGTACGAAAACTTGAGGAAATTGGTTTAGACGTTGGAACCATCGTAAAAACAGATTTTCAAAAAGAATTACCTCTGGAAATGAGGTTAGAGCTCATTAGAGAGGTATTGGAATCAGGAAGGACTCTTACCACCAAAGTCATGCAGGTCGCCGAACAAAGTTATGACCTTATTAGGTCCTTATACGATCCAAATCTTCCTGAGAAAAGTTTAGCAGTAACATTTGCTAGGAAAAAACTTGACGAAAACACAGTTTCATGGATTGGGTTGAACGCTCTTTTTGTTGCACTCCATAATTGGCAGAGGCAATATAGTGCTGAGATTTCCAAGTCTATGAGCTGTCTTCAGAAATCTCTAAATTCAATAGCTAATCTAAGCACTCAAAGTGAAAGATTGTTACCAGTCCTAGGCGATAATTTTCCGAAATTGATGGATCTCGTGAAAAGAGCTGAAGATGTCAGAGTTTGCATGAAAAAAAAGACTCTGAACATCATGAACATTCTAATCATAAGAGAAGTACTCCAATCTTCATTAACAATTGCTAGAGACGTACTTTTGATTGTTCAAGAAGAGTTAACGAGTAATGAGAAAGCAATCGAAAGTCTGCTACTCACGAAAGATTATTCGTGGGAGAAAAACGTTGAGTGGAGGAAACAAATAACATCTGAAATGGAGATGGTAGTTAACTCATCAAAGTATGATCTGAGTCAAGTGATGGAAAATCTGCCCAGATCCTTATCCTATCTAGATGAGCTTGTAGGTTCAATAGTGGCATACAATGAGAAAAAGGAGATTTTACTAAATTATCCGCTAGCAGAAATGGCTATTGAAGAGTTACTTAGGCAAAAGAAGCAGGTCTATGCCCAAGACCTACCATTTGACCTCAAGTATGCAGAAGAATATCTTAAACTGTTCTACAGCCAAAAATACCTCGACTTTTCTTTTGACAGAGAAAACAAGTCCCTCATGAAGAAAGCATGAACGTGGATTTCACACCCATCTACAGCTGAATATTCAAATTGTAGAACCGTCCGTGTGCACTTGAATATTAAAGCTTATATCAAGTTAGGATCAGTAGCTAGTTATCATGAAATTCCTAAAGCAGCAGGCCGAAACAGAATTTTCAGAATCTGCCGTGAAAGCCTATCTAATAGGTCTCGGTAGCGGTACGTTAGAGTTTATTGATAATACCATAAAGTTTCACATAGAGAAAGGGCGCCTCAGAAAGCGGAAAGAACTTGTCAGGGAAATACCAATGGCTGACATAGAGGGAATGGACCGAGTTGGAAAAGAAATAAGCATTACATGGAAAGGAACCACTGACATATTTGTTATAGAAGAGACGGAATCAGCTGGAACAATATTCAATAGGATACCTAAGGCTTCTAGAGAACAGAAAAAGGTGTTTGAAGATAAAGAAGTAGCGAAACAAAAAAGAAACGAAATTAGTAAGACAGTTAGCATAGCTATGAATATAGCTGATTCATTATTTGACATTCTCAGGAGTTTACACGGATGGGTTGACTGGGATCGCGTTGAGGGCTTTTTGAAGTGTTCTGAAGAAAACGCGGCGAGGCTAACAGATCAAGAGATGAAAATAATAGAATTGGATTTTACGAAGCTTTCATTAGCTATAAAGGAACGCCTCCCGGAAGAAACCTCGAAAGAAGCCTATAATCTTTTGAGGTTGTTGCATGATTATTTTGGTAGATTAGATTCAGAGAATGAGTTTCTTAAAGAAATTCATCCAAACTATTATGATGCAAAAACAGCAATTCAAGCGCATTATCTGTTAAACGACATCGTATTAGGTATGATGCTGGAAGATGAGGAAATTGGTAAAGAGCATGACGAGCTTCTGATTACGCTAGAAGACTTGTCAAAGGGAACAGGCTTAAAAATTAATATTAATGCAATCAAAAACGTTATCACCAAATTAGGTGTCGATAAAGAAAAGGAAAGAGTTGTTAAGGAAAGCAGAGCGGTTTTTAGAAAGCAACTTGAAGATTTGGTAAAAACATGAGTTTTGGATAACTTCACAACATCCAAAAAAGGGGCTTACAGTAGATGCCCAAACTCATTATTGCGGGGAGCCCCAAAAAGAAAAAAAGCTGCAATCAAAGCATCAAAAAACGGAAACGCCCGATTCATCACAGTAAGCGACAAACTCCTAAACATGCTAGGCAGACTACCGCGAAAAGAAAACCAAACATACATCTTCCCTAAACGCGGCAGAAACACACGAAGAGTCAGCTTCAGCAAAAGAATGGAAAGACTAGCCCGACTAACAAGCAACAACAGATACCGCAAAATCCACTTTCACACATTCCGCCACGTCTTCGCTTTACGCACATACCACAGAATAAAAGACGCCTTAATCGTCAAAACTCTGCTAGGTCATAAAAGTCTAATGACAACACAACGCTATCTAGAAATCTACGCCCAAATCTACGGCACAGACCAACCTGACCAATTCGTAACAAAAATCGCAGCCACCAAAGAAGAACGAATAAACCTAATCAACGACGGCTGGACCTTCATAAAAAACGACGGAGACGACTGGTATTTCAGAAAACCCAAGTGAACGGTATACTAAATGACGTGCAGTTTACCTAAAAGCTAAATTAGTTCCCCGTTAATTTTACGATAAAACAGACGTTATAGAGGCTGACTGATGAAGTCTTTCCCCAAAAAATTCGATTTGCTTGAGATCGAGGAGAAGTGGCAGCGCAACTGGGAAGAGATGGGCATATACCGTTTCGACCGAGCAGACAGCAGCCGCCCAGTCTTCACCATAGACACTCCTCCCCCCTACCCTTCAGGCGACTTTCACATGGGAAATGTCCTCAACTGGACCTACATAGACGCTCTAGCCCGGTACAAACGCATGCGAGGCTACAATGTTCTGTTTCCCCAGGGATGGGACTGTCACGGACTCCCCACCGAAGTCAAAGCCGAAGAAATATACAAAATCAAAAAAACCGACCTGCCCCCAGCAGAATTCATCAAACTCTGCAAAGAATTCGTGGGCAAATACATAGACGTAATGAAAGAAGCCGTTATCCGCCTCGGCTGCTCCGTGGACTGGACCACAGAATACCGAACCATGGACCCAGACTACTGGAAACGCACCCAACTATCATTCATTCAGCTCCACAAAAAAGGCTTAATTTACAAGGGGACCCATCCCATCAGCTGGTGCACAAGCTGCGAAACAGCCATAGCAGACGCAGAAGTCGAACATGAAAACAAACAGGGCACCCTCCACTACATCAAATTCAAGCTGGAAGACGGCAACCACCTGCTCATAGCCACCACCCGCCCTGAACTGTTACCCGCCTGCGTAACAGTAGCCGTCAACCCAGACGACCAACGCTACAAACGATACATCGGCAAAAACATCTGGGTTCCAATAGCAGGCAGAAACGTCAAAATAATCCCGGACAGGCTCGTTGACCCAGAATTCGGAACAGGCGTCGTCATGATCTGCACATACGGAGACAAAGCAGACGTACAAGCCGTTGCCACACACCACTTGGACTCCATAATCCTCATAGACGAGAAAGGAAAAATGAACAAAAACGCCGGAAAATACGCTGGGCTAACAACCAAAGAAGCAAAAAAAGCCGTGGTCGCAGACCTAGAAAAACAGGGGCTGCTGGAAAAAACGGAGCCACTCAGTCAGGAAGTGGGAACCTGCTGGAGATGCAAAAACCCCATAGAAATCTTGGAGCATGAACAGTGGTTCATGAAAACCCGCATCTTCACAGAGCAGGTCAAAAAGAGCACTCTAGACGTCACTTGGTACCCAGACTACATGAAGAAGCGCATGATAGACTGGGCAAACAGCCTAGACTGGGACTGGGTGATCTCCCGCCAAAGAATCTTCGCCACCCCCATCCCCATATGGTACTGCAAAAAATGTGGAGAAATTATCCTAGCGGAACCAGATTGGGTTCCCATAGACCCAAGAACCGATGACCCCAAAATTGACCGCTGCCCAAAATGCGGCTCCACAGAATTTGTTCCAGAAGCAGATGTGCTGGACACATGGTTCGACTCCTCCATAACCTGTGCTGTCCACGCAGGATGGCCAGACAGCAAAGAGTGGCGCAAACTGTATCCCGCTGATGTGCATCCCTCCGGCTACGACATCATACGCACATGGGCATACTACCTTATGGTCCGCAGCCTCGCCCTCTTCGATGAGAAACCCTACAGCAGCGTCCTCATCAACGGCATGGTCCTCGGAACAGACGGCAGAAAAATGAGCAAATCCCTAGGCAACTTCGTAGCCACCCCAGATGTGTTCCAAAAATATGGAGCCGACGCCCCCAGACAGTGGGCTACAGGCGGCGGAGCCACAGGCTCAGACATTCCCTTCAGATGGGAAGACGTGGAGTACGCATGGAGATTCCTCAGAAAACTCTGGAACGCGTCCCGATTCGCAGGAATGCACCTCAAAGACTACAACCCAAAGCAGAAACCAGCAAAACTAGAGCTTATCGACCGCTGGTTGCTCAGCAAAATGGAGCGGGTTACCCAAAAGATAACTGAGGCACTGGAGAACTGCCAATTTAACGTAGCCACCGACGAAATCAGAAAATTCACTTGGCACAGCTTCTGCGACAACTACATCGAAGCCGTGAAACATAGGCTCTACCAGCCTGAAACATTTGGCAAAGAAAAGAGAACGGCTGCCCAATACACCCTTTACACTGCAATCTACCGGATCCTCCAGCTTCTCGCCCCCATTTCCCCCCACATCACCGAAGAAATATACCAGATTATGTACGCGGATGACAAGAAAGATGAGAGCATCCACGTTTCTTCATGGCCTACATTACAAGAAGAGCTGGTTGATGAAGAGACTGAAAAGCATGGTGACTTGATTGTTGCTGTGATGGGAGAAATTCGTAGAGACAAAGCGGAGAACCAGAAGCCGTTGAATGCGCCCATCCAGAAGCTAACATTATACACTGAAGACAAACAAAAAGCAGACATCTTAGCAAACGCAGAAGAAATCCTCTCGGGAACCCTCAAAGTAGAACAAATGTGCGTCCAACCTAAAGGAAAAGGACGAGAAGTTGAAGGTTGCATAGGCGTTTATTTTAATGCTGAGTATTAGGCTGCAGTTTTGTAGCGGAGAATAGCAGCTACTCCACCAAAAGACTTTTTGAGCATCTGTCCCTCCTCAGTTTCGCCAGACAAAACCTCCACATCTGTTCCAGCCAACTCAGCAAGCTCAGCCAACTCGTCAATAAGCTCCTTGGTCTCATCCACTGCGAGGGTTGGAACACTACATTTCGGGCATCCCTTACTTGAGTTGTCTTGCTCAAACTCCGCAACCTCATGCATCTTCATGGTTTCCTCTTTGACGTAGCCACAGTTACCACATTTCACTGTAACCCTAACATTCTCAAGGTCTTCGGAAAGCAGAAGAGTTGCCACAATTCCGTTGTTCAGGTATTCTCGCACCTCATTCTCGCCGTATGTGGCTAACCCCGTGTCCTGCCCTATTTCACGGAGAAACTTCTGCATGATCCTCTTTTCTTCAACGTAACGTATGCGCCGCAGGATGTCCTCAGACTTTTCCACAGCCTCCTCTACTCCCTGCTCAGTCACATAGGAGGTGTCGATGGTGGCTACAATCTTCTCCTTCAAAGTATAATGGAAATAATTTCCCTTCTCGAAATCAAATTTCGTGGGTCCAGGTCCACCCAAAATCAGGCTCTTAAGGTTTTCAATGGGAAGAAAGATTTCGTTGGCATGTTCTCCCACGCGCTTGAAGTAATCCTGCATCTTCGCTTCTCTTTGTCGGTCAAACCTTCTAGCAGATTGTCCTCCTGCCCGAAACTTTCCTGGAACCCCAGAGGTGATCTGCTTCACTGTTTCGAGACGTTTCCCTCGAAGCGTAGCAAAGGCTGCGCCTGAAGCGTCCAGCACGATTACTCCGTATGTTTCTTTTTCCTTTAAGAACTCTTGGAGGTGTTCAGTGTGGAATTTGGCGTCGCAACGGTAAAGGTAGACCTGAATGGGTTCTGGCGGGGATATAACGTAGGTTTCGATTTTTTCGCTTCCGGGACCGTTCTGGGGGATGGCTCCGCAGAAGATCACCAAACCGTTTTCCGGCACCTTCTTGAAGAGTTTCACCCGCTGCGTAACCTTGGTTATGGCGTCCTGAACGTTTTTTCGGGTTGTTGTAGATTTGATGTTTGAGGCGGTTCCGTACTCGTTGTTGAGCATGGAGACTACTTCGCTGACTTGGCGCCCTGGCGGCACATAAAGTGAGACAAGTTCTGTTCCTCTGCCTTCTCTGGCGGCTAGTCTCTCTAGATTCCGTTTTAGGCGAAACCGCAACAGAGAATCTTGTTTAGTGCTCAACGTTCATTACGCTCTCTGATTGTAGAACTATCCAACGTGGCATAGCTGATAAAAGTTATCTTTTGGTTCCTCAGAATACCTGAACCTTGCTTCGTTAAACTATATGCTTCTGGTGTGAGGGCAAGATTATTCAAATCGAACTTCACTATCTGTGTGGATAGAAACGGAATCCTGTGATGTTTAGGGTGGAATGAGTAGGCTGCTGGCGAAAAGATTAGTGTTTGTTGGGCACATCTCTGTTGACAAAGTCGAGAACGTCAACGGCACCCGAGTTCAACCCGGAGGCGCAGCCCTATACGCGGCAATGGCGGCTAGGACACTGTCCCTAAATGTCACTTTGATTTCTGCCACTGGAAAAGATAACCAATTCCTTGATGTCTTGAATCTTTTGCCCTACAAGGACGTGAAAATCTATGACGCGCCCTCCACAAGGTTTCACATCAGGTATGACCGTCGCTGGGAAGCCCATTACCTCAAAGCCGATCATGGCGCCGGCTCCAGAATAACGTCCCGCAGAATCTCAGACCGGTGGCTTAGGCACAAGAGCATATTTCACATTTCGCCTATGCAGCCTTCGAAGGTGGCTAGGATATTAGATAAGATAAAGCAGAAGTCTCCGGAGACCAAAGTTTCAGTCAACACGTGGATAGACTACATTAGGAAGGGGCGGAGAAACAGGAGAATCCTCAAGGATATTGCTTTGAAGGCGGACTTTTTAATTTTAAGCGACACGGAAGCTAAAGCGTTAGCCCAGACGGATTCGATCTCTTCTGCTGTTAGACTTCTCAAAGCTAAAAGGCTGATCGTCACCTTAGGAAGCTTGGGTGCCATAATAAGCGGAGAAAGTGTTGGTTTGCAGATGTTTGCTTCGGTGAATCTGCCGCCGGACAGGGTTATTGACACTACTGGCGCTGGGGATGTGTGGTGTGGAGCTTTTCTAGCCGCCTACAATCTCACCGAAGATTTCGCCAAATCTGTGAATATCGCAGCCACCATTTCCCGTATCAAATGTTCAGATTGGGGCTTCCAGAGCCTCATAAACCTGCGCTTCAAGGAACCCAACGATGTGATAGAATTCTTTATGGGATTGAAGGATGGGGGCATCCAGAAAAGGATGCTTGATTACATGAAAGACTGAGCCTGTCACACAGTTCTTGTTTGCTCCCAGTGGAACGTTGAAAAAGGCTGTGAAACCTGAAGACATGCCAAAAAAGAAACATTATTTAGGATATGTGTAACTGCATTAGGTGTGGAGACGATTGTATGCCTATGGCTTTTGTGCTGATCAACACTGAACCGAAATTCATGGAGAAAGTTGTAGAGACTTTGGAGAAACTTGATTCCGTTGAGGAGATATTTCCTGTTTACGGCGTCTACGATGTAGTGGCTAAAGTTAAAGCAGACAGCATGGAAAAACTCAAAGAAATTGTAACTTGGAAGGTGCGGAGCCTAAAAGAGGTTCGGTCAACCATAACCATGCTGATCCTGGAAGAAAAGAAGTAGCCTTTATCTTCAGCTCTACTTTTTGTTTTAATTTGACACAAAAAGGAGCATGAATTACTGTGAAGCGTGCTGTAATACTCTACTGGTCCAGCACCGGAAACACTGAGAAGGTAGCGTTTGCGATAAAAGAGGGCTTAGAGGCGGCGGGAGTAAACGTTTCCATTCTGAAAACAACAGAAGCAGAGGACATAGACTACTTCGACTACGATCTGGTCTGCGTCGGCTCCCCCTCTATTCAGTGGCATCCACCAAAGCAGGTTACAGAGTTTCTGCTCAAAAAATTTAAAGAACATCAAAGGCAGGGAAAAATCAAGACAGGTGCACCAAAAGTTCCCGGAAAGAATGCACTAATATTTTGTACGTATTCGGGTCCGCATACTGGACTCCGTGAAGCAACTCCATTGGGCAAGTATGTTGGTCAGTTCTTTGAGCACATCGGATTCACGGTAGTGGATGAGTGGTATGTTCTCAGTGAGTATCATGGAAATGCGGAACGCAGCACAAAAGGCAGAATGGGCGACATCAGAGGAAAACCTACAGAAGATGACCTGCAAAAAATAAGGATGGATGCCGAAAAACTGGCTTCCAAACTCTGAAAGTCTACTCAACTGTAATTTTCTTTGTTTTTCCTTCCCAGACTCCGTGGAGGTTGCAGAATTCTTGAGCCCTCAGGGTGGCTGTTTCGTTCAGTGTTACATTTAGGGTTACAACGTATTTGTCTGACAGCTCAGGAGCAAACTCTGTTCTGCTTATCAAACGTTCTCCAGCGTAGAGCGCAACCCAGTTTATCCAATGGCTCAAAGTGTTAGGGTGCTCAACTCCGTCGATTCCGCCAACCTTAATCTTCACGGCGAAAGGCTCATTGGCTTTAACCTTAGCTGGCGCCTCGATAATGGGCGTATGCTTCTTATCCATTATGGTAAGATTCGTCCAATCTGCTGGTTTGTTCAGTTTAGTTAAAGAAAATTCTTCACTACTCAAAACTTTCACGTCTCCCAAATAAACTGCTTTTCGGGCTCTAAAAAACCTTATTGTACACTCTTTTCTGCGCCCTTTTTGGGTCTATGAACCTTGCCCGCAACATTCCTAAAAAGCTCTGGATGCTCTGTGTGAACAGGCACCAAGAGCTTGGGCTTGATTTTGTCTATCATCTCCTGTATTTCTGGACCAGAAGCGTGACCGCTAGCGTGAATCTGGTAAGGTTTACAGCCGTTCTCGGCATTTATTTTGAAGTGTTTTAGCCACCTTATCATCCGGTCTTGAGAAAGCTCCATTTTGGGATTAAACGGTTCGCATTGTGCCCTCACAAACACGGAGCCTTCCGGAAGCTCAAAATCCAAGATGTTTTTGAATCTGAAATAGTCCAGATGCAAAACGTAGCTGGATGGATTCTCGTTGAGTTCGATGGCGGATATTCCCTTCTCCAGATGCTTCGTGTCTACCACTATGTTGGGTTTGCTGCTCCAATCTGAAAGCGGCATGTCTCCGATTTTATGCTTAGAGTTAGTGTAATCGCCCGGAGAATAGAGCATACTCCCGCATCTTTCAAGAAACACGCTGGCGCCCTCATCGTACACGCTTCTACCAATCTTAGCCAGCAAGTAAGCTAACCGCGGATCAAAAACCGGAATTCTGCCGCTGTTTCTCGCCGCATCACGAACAGTCTCATACCTGTCTATGTCCTTCCATGTAAAACCGACCATAGCCAAGCCTTCACAGCCTGAAAATATGTCGGTCAGGTCTGCCTCCACCTTCTTTTCGTCGTCCGGCTCGTCTTGGTCGATTCTGGTTCCTTCACAAAACATTATGTCCGGCTCAAGACCGCTTAATTCTTCTCCCAAATCGTAACCCGACCTTCCATGAAACCGTATGTCTCCAGTATACAGCACCTGAGAGTCTTCCGATTCAACGAGACACGCCATAGAACCCGGTATCGAATGGTCAACATTGAAGCCTGTAACCGTTAACCCGTTTCCGATTGTTTGGGCTTTCTTGTGTTCCAGATTACAGAATTCTCGTTCTTTCTGCTCCTTTGAATAGTCTACTTTTGGTTCACCGGGAAAAAATCCTGTCTTCAGCTTTCCCATCTCACGTTCTTTAACAACCGTCAACTGCTTATCCAAGCCCTGCAAATTCCCGATCTCAGCCACCGATTCCATCAAGGTTTTTGTCATTTCAGAACACAAAAACGGAAATTCACCCAAATACGGAGCATACCCGCAATGGTCCAAGTGTGCATGCGAGATAAACACCGCATCAGGATGCCAAGAACCCGCTTTCATCGCCTCCTCAAAACTTTGCAAATCTACACTCCACAAGTTTTTTGCCCGACAATCGTAACTTTCAAAACCTTTGGGGCAAAGAGCATCCTGCCTGTAGACGCCATCTATGTGCGGCAGCAAACCCAGTTTCAGCAAATCGTGAATTTTGCATCCTGACCGAGGCTGCAGGAACTCTTCAAAAAACTGGCTCTCTTCACTGTATGAAAGACCGAAATCGAGGAAGATTGACCCCTTATCGAATTTGACGAGAAGTTTGTTTCCTCCGATGTCGTTTACTCCACCATAACAGGTAATTTTGGTCATAAAATGGAACCCCGCAACAAAACTTACTTCCACAGAGCAGAATATAAAACGTGTTACGGTGTCGACACGCAATCAAGAATGGGATGCTTTAGAGAGCAGAGCTTTTTCTAGGAACCTGCAGATTGCCGAGTCGTATCTCGCGGTTTCTTTGAAGGCTTCCACAGCCAAAGCTTTTCTGGTTTCAGTGCTCACCTCGCCGTTCTTCTTGATTTCGCTGAGGATTTGACCGTATCTGCGGGGGTTAACGACTACAACTACGTTTTCAAAATTTTTTGCTGCCGCCCGAATCATGTTAGGTCCACCTATGTCGATGTTATCTAGGGCGGTCTTCAGGTCAGCTCCTTGTTCCGTTACTCTTTCGAAGGGATATAGATTGCAGACAACCATGTCGATAGGCTCTATTCCATTTTTTTCAAGGTCTTTCACATGTTCTCTCTTGTCTCTTAGAGCAAGGATTCCGCCCATCAACTTTGGGTGCTCGGTCTTAACTCTGCCTTCCAGTATCTCAGGAAATTCCGTAACCGCCGAGACATGTTTAACGAGCCGGATTCCCCCGTCTTTCAAAGTTACCAAAGTTCCGCCCGTTGAAATTATCTCAAATCCCAGTTTGCTGAGTTCTCTAGCAAAACTTACTATGTCTGTCTTGTCATAAACGGAAATCAGGGCACGCTTCATAATCATCAACTCAATCAATGCCACTGTTATTATTAGATTTAATGAAACAAAAGTGTTTCAACCCCCTTTGTTTGCCAAAAATTAAAAAAAGGGTGACATATGAAGATAGCAGGGGGTGGAAGCAGGTTCGCTATTGTGAATCTGATTCCAAACTTGCAAAAGAGAAGAGACTGTTAAAGAATCAAAGAAGGAGGTGTCTATTTGTCAAAGGATGCGAACGCAATCTATGTTGGAACAAAACCTGCGATGAGCTATGTGTTGGCGGTGATCACCCACTTCAATTCGCCTGACGTCAAAGAGGTTTCTTTGAAGGCTAGGGGACGTGCAATTACAACGGCTGTTGACACTGCTGAGATAGTTCGCCGCAAGTTCCTGAAAGAACTTAAAGTTGCCAAAATAGCAATTGGAACTGAAGAGTTGCAGCGAGAAGAGGGAACCAAAAACGTTTCAACAATGGAGATAAAATTGAAGCGCTGAGAATCCGGCAGCCTCAACCCAAACTTGCTAAATCCTATGTTTTTTCTTTTCTCTTTTTCTGGATTAAAATCCGCCTTGTTTTAGATAGTAGTCATCCTCTTTTTTTGACCCAAAGCTTCTGACGCCCCTCTGCTTTAGCTGTTTTCTAAGTTTTCTGGCGTATTCACCGCTTATCTCTCCCCTCTGCTCCAGATAACTGATTATCTCTTCCGCCTGCTCCGCTTTGTCGCATCTGCGAAGGAAATCAATCACATCCGGTGTATAGTCAGTAAGCCTCTTTGATGCCGCTTTCTCGCCACTAGTGGGGTCAGATCGCACAGAGTTTATTTTTGTTCCGTATTCTTCACTATCCATTTCTTGAGCCAAGTTCGGGAACATTCTTCGAAACCTTTTCTTTTCAACATCCATCTTCTGGGACATTCTCCTTTCGCTAATATTATATCCCTGCTGAGAGGTTGTCTCCCTAATATTTTCCTTTGACAAGACTTCTATTTAAAGGGTGATTAGTTGGTTTTCTAACAGACACCCCTCTCTATGTTGGCACAAACCTTTGAAGCGGATTGTCCTTGAGGATTTTTGTAAGTTGCTGAAGATTCAAACCTGTCTTAACATCTCCGTATGTCTCGCATCTTTCTGGTTGCCCCAGACAATCTTGGCTTCGAACCACAACTTCCACCCCGTCTCCAGAAGAAAGAAGAAGGTGTATGTGAAAGGAAGCCTCTTTTCTTCCCTCTTTAGTTACTGAACGCCACTCCGAACTCTCAGCCACAAAGTTGTGCTCCTGAAGCTGCTTTAAAACCTGAATGGGGTCTTGGGAAAATGTGAGTATGTCTATGTCGCTGTTTTGGCGGGCTGTTCCCCTCCAAACGCTCCCCACAAGACGCGGATTAAACTCTCTGAGTGTCTCCATTATTTCTCTGGCTTCTCTTCGCATTCGCAGAAGCAGTTCCTTTCTTGAGGCGCCTTCCCTCTCTTCGGCGATTCTGTCAAGTTCCTCTGCAACCTCCAAGTTACTGGGAAGAATTCGAACCCCCAACGTTTCTGTAGCTCTCTTTTTGGCTTGCTTATACTCCTTTTCTTGGGACGTGTAGAGTAGGAGGGCGGCTTCTCGGGCAACTCTGCTTCTCTGAATTTTTGTGCGGTTGCGCTTCAAGACTTTTCCTCAATTATACAGTAATTGTGGAAGAAACTTTTGGCTGTTGCTGTTTGTTGCAGTCAAGAGCTGCCAGCGAACATAATTATGTTGTTGAACAATTGTTGAGACGATAAAAAATAGCTGACAATAAGGTTGCGTGCGCTAAACGTCTTTTAGTTTGATTTATCCCGTGTAATTCCAGTAATAGATTTCTTGGTACATGTCTGCTATTGGAAAGTCTGGATCGTCATAAACAATGTCTAGGGCTAACCCGTATTGGTCAAGCAAGTCATAGCATAAGTCCCAGATTTGCGGTGACAGGTCGTCTGGTCCCCAGTATCCCCATATTTTATCGTCGGGGTGACGCATACCCCACCCGTAATTCTCAGGAAGAACCATGGCGGCTTGACCCGTCGTTTTTCCGTAATCCTCCGGATGATGTTGCATGTAATCCCAGAATTGCTGCATTGCCTCAAAGTGCTCATTTTCTAGTATGCCATAGGGGTTGCCTAGAGGGGCTTTGGGGTAGTTAAAGATAATTATGTAGTCTGCTCCTGCCTCGTATGAAACGAGCATGTCATAGAGCATTTCTGGTCCAGTCTTATAGATTCCTTTCGTATAGTTTTCTGGGTCTCGGTCCTTCCATACTATGATGGTTCCCCATTCTTTCTGTTGAACGTTCGCTGCGCCTCTGCAGAGGGCGATGTGTTTTTGTATGTTGTGATTCCATCCAAGTTCAACGAAGATTGTGTCGTAGCCTGCGAGGTAATCAAACCAGTATAGGGCATAA
>Ga0315548_1001843_pt1 | contig 17163 bp, 12 predicted proteins | sample SalMarSW160110MG_2_FD_202540 | JGI IMG/M metagenome (GOLD analysis project Ga0315548, IMG submission 202540) | Salt marsh sediment microbial communities from the Plum Island Ecosystem LTER, Massachusetts, United States - Salt Marsh Sediment SW1601-110 ...
TGGCTGTCCAGTTCTCCGTTTTCGATCAAGGTGGCCTGCAGTGCAAAAGGCTCCACATCCAAGAGAGACGGTTTGCATCCTGCGTCACGGAGCGCATCGGCCATCGAATACACGAGGTCATTCTTCGCGGCGACCAGCAGAACCTGCATTCCTTCTGAATCGAGGTCCGGGGGAAGAGAAGCGTAATCCAATGTCACTTCGCGCACATCAAAGGGAAGACTCTGTTCGGCCTCATAGGGGATCGCGGCGGCCAGTTCGTCCTCGGACATCTGATCCGTCACGATTTTCTTTATCATCACTCCCTTGCCATAGACCGCCGTCGCCACATCCTTCCCACGTGTCTTTGCAGTGGTGACCATCCGCGATAGTGTCTGGCCGACCTGAACGCCGTCCATGATCTGATAATCGACAATACTCCCATGAGGGAGCGGCTCGACGTGATAGTGCTCGAGCTCAATGCCTGTCTTCGACCTCTTCAGGACGACGATTTTTATGCGGTGGGTGCCAATATCCACACCGACTGCTCGCTTGGCACGCCCAACCATATTTGGTGCCCTCAATCTTCAGGAGCGATGGACAGCTGTCCGGACTCCTGTTACCCTTGCCCTTTCTGAAGATCCCCCGTCGAAAACGCTCTCCGCGGAAAACGGAAGCGGAAAAGATTCCCTGTTTCGGGACCACTCTCTACGACGATCGTACCACCGAGTGATTCTGCGAGCATCTTCGCGATGGCGAGACCAAGCCCTGTGCCAACGACCTTGCCGGCCGCCTGCCCGCGGAAGAAACGTTCGAAGATGTGCGGAATCTCATCCTGCGGAATTCCGGGGCCATTGTCTTCAACCGATACCTGCAACGCCTCTTCCGAATCCTCGACCGAGAGTCTGACGTTGCCCCCCGGAGGAGTGTAAACGATGGCGTTCTGCAAGAGATTGACCAGAATGCGACGCAGATGGTCGTGAGACGCCATAACTGGGCCCCGCACGGCGCCGAAGTTTGTCTCCACATGGAGACGCCGCCGCTCAGCCTCCGGCATGAAATCTCTGAGCACGCTCTCGATTACACCGATCACATCCACGACCTCGCTCGGACCATATAGGTAGTCTATCTCCAATCGGCGGTAGTCAAGGAGGTCCTCGGTGAATTTTGCCAACCGGTCCACCTCTTCGTCAATGATCTGCACATAGCGGGCGCGGCGCACATCGTCGATTCCCGGGTGCTGATAGAGCGTGTAGACATGCCCTTTGATCAGCCCAAGAGAGGTTCGCAGCGCAAAGTCCAGAGCTGCCCGGTGTTCTTCCGCGACATCCCAGAGTCTGTTTCCAAGAATGGTCTCTTGCGAAATATCCCGGACAATTCCCACAATCGCCCCAAGATCGCCGTCGGATGCGAGGCGAGTCTGGCAGCACTCGGCAGTGCGCGAGCCTCCATCAGCCGGTTGGAAGACAACGGTCGTGCGCTCCGGTCGGCCATCTTGAATAATCAACTCTACGGCCCGACGAGCCATTGGGATGCTGTCGACCGACAAATCGTCGTAATAACTCGTTCCAACGAGACTCTCCTCAGATTTCCCCATCAGTTGGCAGAAGACCGAGTTAGCGGCCACATACCTGCCCTCGGAATCGAGCAGGAAGATCCCGTCGGGAGCGGCGTCGACGACTTTGTCCCAGAGGCCGACATCGGGCAGACTCTCGAGACCGGACCCAGCTTCTCTTTCAAGCATGGCCAGCCTCCGTTGCTTTGCGAGCCGTCAAGACCTCTTCAATGCGCGAGAGGAGATCGGCAGGCAGAAAAGGCTTCGTGAGGTAATCCACAGCGCCAGCATCAAATCCCTCCAAACGATCTTCCCCCTGGCCTTTGGCGGTCAAGAAGATGATCGGCATCCCGCGCGCTTCCGGCACCTGGAGCAACGCTCGAGCGAGAGCGAAGCCATCCAACTCAGGCATCATGACATCAAGAATCGCGACATCGGGCTTTTCTCGACGAACAATCTCAACGGCCTGCGCAGGCTGAGTCGTCGCCAGTACACGATACCCTTCTTCGCTCAGATTGAACTCCAGAAGATCGACATAACGCTCATCATCGTCAACAATGAGCACACTTGCTTTCATTCGTACTGCTCCTCAAGATAGACGTCGTCTTTGGCCGTTCCTTCCGAGAGCGCCTTCTCAAAATCCTCCCGACCCGGAGACTCGGAGAGTCCCATGATATTCAACACCTCGTCCACGAGTTCCGGCTTGATCTCTTTGCGTCCAGTGATGGAAAGCGCCACAACTTGGTCCAGGATGTCGAGGAGGCGAGCAACCGTGCCATCCGCGCGAGTGACGAGATAGGCGAACACTTGCGGGGGAACCGGGATCCCACCCTTGCGCCGTGCGAGGATTTCCGTTTTGGCTTCAAGCGAGTACGGACCGATGCCGGCGACGAGTCCTTCGTCCATCGCGATCTTCAACTTGGGAAACAGACGCGGCACGGGGCGTGGATCGGTACGACAGGCCGCGATCAGCCATTTCCCATCCTGTGCCAGAGCGCGGAAGGTCTCGCAGAGTTCATCCTGAGCCCACGGTCGTTCAAAGAGATCCTCAAAATCGTCTACAAAGAGCAGGTCGAGCGCCCGATAGAAATAGCGAAAGGGACTGAGACGATTCTCTTTGAGTGCCTCCAGATATTCCATGCCGAATCGCCGTCCAGTTGTATAGAGAAAGCGCCGTTCGGGAGCATGAGCCGTCATCCAGTTGGCGATCGCCATGAGGAGATGGGTTTTGCCACATCCAGTCTCACCAAAACAAACGAAAGGATTCGCGCTCTCCTCTCTTCTTCCTTCAGCAATCATCCTCGCGACCGAAAGGGCCAATTCGTTGGGACCATCCCTCACGAAAGAGTCGAAAGTCTTGCCCTTGTCAAGATCGACGCCGCGACCCATCTGTTGATAGCGATCATCACACAACTGGTGTTGACGTCGCAGAAGAAAACGAGGTGGTTCCAGGGAGACGGCGCTCCTCGTATCCGGTGATGGCGGATGACCATAATGCAAGTACAGGGCGCGTTCGATCGCTTCTCGACTGGCAATGAACGGGATGATCTCCAAATCGGTCACCTGCTTCAGAGCCATCATCGTTTCTCGGTTCAACGGGTCAGCAAACGCGATGGCCAAGCCGTTGGATGTCCGACGAATCGGCAAGAGATTGTGAGCATGAGCAAGCGCAGCCGGAATGTGGTGAATGGCTTCCCGTTCGATCTCGATATCATCCAGCTTGAGATAGCGGTAATGGTAGATGTCACAAAGGAATGCCAACATCTCTTCTTCGGTCAAATATCCGAGAGCGACGAGGTGATCCTCGATCTCTCCTCCCTCGCGCCACTGCTTCTCCTGCGCGGTCCTGACCTGCTCTCTTGTGACAATCTCTGCCTCCAACAAGCGTTCATAGACCGGAATCTGTGACGCCAACTCAGTCATGCCCGATTGCCTTTCTCCCCACACAAGAATGCGGCTCCAGTCCGTTTATATGCCGTTTACCTCAATGGCTCATTTCTGCGGATTCATGTTCGGCGAGCCGGGAACCGGAAGTCTTGATCCCGCGCAGGGCCAGCTCGAGGTCATTCGGATTCGTTGCCGTTTCCATGGCGGTCTCAAGGGAGATCTTTCCTTGTCGATACAAACTCAAGATTGACTGATCAAAGCTCTGCATCCCGTGCGTACCACGATCATCCTCTACGAGTCCACCGATCAAGGATACCTTGTCCATATCCACGAGGCAATCTCGCACGGCTGCCGTCGTGATGAGGATCTCCACGACAGGCACCCGCCCTGGTTTGTCACAACGAGGCACAAGGCGTTGCGAAACGATGGCCTGCAAAGTACCCGCGAGCATCGTTCTCACTTGCGCCTGTTCACTCAAAGGATAGAATGCGATAAGACGGTTGATCGCTTCCACGGCATTCAATGTGTGCAGCGTTGTCAGAACCAAGTGACCGGTCTCCGCAGCTTGCAATGCGACAAGCACTGTGTCTGGATCTCGAATCTCACCGACCATAATGACATCGGGATCCTCTCGAAGCGCATGTATCAGGGCCGAATAAAAACTCGTCGTATCGATCATCACCTCGCGCTGGGCAATGAGGGATTTCTTGTTGACAAAGATGTACTCAATCGGATCCTCGATGCACAGGATATTCGTGCTGCGTGACTTGTTGATCTGCTCGACGAGGGCCGCCAGAGTCGTGGATTTACCGCAACCTGTCACTCCCGTCACAAGCACCAGCCCTCGACGCAAGGCGGCAATCTTCTCCAGCACGGGTGGCAGCGTGAGCTCTTCGAATGACGGTATCTCCGTCTTGATCGCCCGAAGAGCTACAGCTGGTGATCCCTTCTGAAAATACAAATTCGCCCGCGTCCGACCGTACCCCGGCACGGTGAGGGCCAAGTCGAGCTCCTTTTCCCGGATAAACATATCGAGTTGCGTCGGAGTGAGGACTTCGCGCAGAAAGTTCTCCACCTCCTGCGAGGTCAACTTCTCGTTCTGAGTCCCGAAAAGCTCACCGTTGACGCGCAGTACAGGTGGCGCACCCGCTCGCAGATGCAAGTCACTTGCCTTGCGAACAAAAAGGGTTTCCAGAAGTCCTCGAAAATCCGTAGCCATATTCAATCTCCCGGCGCCGATTGTCCGTTGCCATCTGATGGCTCCGCTTGCGGCCGTACCTTAAGAAGCTCCTTCTTCTGTCATCCTCTTCTTCAAGGAATGAATCTTGTCCTCTACGTTCTCGAACATTGCCTGCTGGCTGTGGACATTCTCGAAATGGGCCAGAGCCTGAGATAGATTCCCCAACATCTTGTGAACTTCCCCTTTGATGAGCTCCAAACGAAGTCGATCCTCGGGAGGCTGCTCTTCACTTTTCTCGAAGCTCTCCAAGAGCGCCAGAGCTTTCTCCGGGTTGCCTCTCGCCATGACACATTGGGCTGTGGCCAAGTCGGCCTTGAAACAGAAGTTGCTATCACGCCGAGCCTGCTTGAATTCGCTTATGGCCGCATCCCACAGCTTCATCTCTTGATACACGACGCCTAAGTCGTAGTGATCCCGACCTTCACCTTCCGGCAGGCCGGTCTCTTCCGGACTCTCCGGAGTCGCTTCACGCGGTGGCTCACGAGTGACCGGAGGCTGGGATGCTTCAGATGCGAATGCGCCTCTCGACTCGTCCTCAAAGGCTGGCGCACCATCTCCCGCGGTGTCCAAGGTCATCAGCCCTTCCGCGCCTCCTGCCACATGGACGGGTTCAGTCTCCGGTGGTAGCTCATCCTCGTGAGGAGCTGTCTCAACTGGTTCTGCCTGCTCCACGACTTTCTGGCGGGAGTCTACGAACTTCTCCAGATCCGTCTGAAGCTCCTGGTCCTCAATCTGCGCATCTCGGAACAGGGGCAGGAGCTCCTCAAGGAGATGAGCATGAGTCAGGTCACGTTCAATGACCCTGCGGAAGAACGCACGCAGTCCAGGTTCAGATGGGGGACTGCAGAGGCGCAAGTAGGTCCGCAGTGAGGCCAGGGAATCGGCGACATACCCCATGGCGAAGTAGTGTTCAGCGAGCATCAGATGGAGATCCGTCTCGTCGGGGCTGGTGCGGAGGATTTTGGTCGTGAGCGCCAGCGCATTCTCGTGGAGGCCCTCTCGCGCATATCCATCGGCGGCTCGACGCCACGCCTCGACCGCTCCTTGAAGAGATTTGCTCCGAAAGCGTACGTCACCGACAGCGTTCCAAGCAGCGCAGTTCTTTTCATCAGCCGAAGCGGTTTTTTCGAGCTCAGCAAGCGCCTTTTTCCATTTTCTCTGGCGCAGCAAATCGCGTGTGCGTCGCTCGGGTCGCAGTTGGTGACCGAATAGTCTCATCAGCATGTTCCTCAACTGATCTGTCGCCAGCTTCCTCGCTGGATCGTATGAACTCGCGGCGTACCGGGTGGCCAGTTCGCGGGATCCAAGAGATCCACATCGAATCCCCAATTTCGATTTGGCGCCGTGTAATAGCCGCCGTATTCCCAACTTCCGGTGGCCTTCCGGCTGAACCAGAGGTCGATGATGCTCCCGCGGAAGTTCAAGTTCACTCCAGACCATCTCTCAAGAAAGCGGAACAGGTTCTCAAGCCCTCCGCTATATGTGCCGCCGTAGATGGTTTCCACATGCCCGGTCATGATGCAGGCATTAACCGTCGTGGCGACGGCATTGCGATTGTACAACGGACCGGACGATTTGGAATCATCCCAGTTGGAAGAAAGGATCGTGATGGCGTCGCAAATGAGCGCCGACCCCTTCTTGTTGACGTTGTTGTAGTTTCCCCACACGTAGAGGGGATTGTCGGTGGCAATCGTAAGTCCTCCATCAGGCAGGAGGGAGGCGTTGCGTATGCGCACAGCGTCGTGCGCGCCTGCTCCTGAGATGTAGAGAATTCCATTGCAGGGCGTGTATCCATTCGCCATCATCGCGCCGACATCGAGCTCGAGCACATCCATCCACTCGCCCTCGCGGTCATCCCAATATGAATTCGGCGCGTAGTTCATCACACTGGATGGTGGGCTCAACGGGTTGCCGCTGCTGTCGGTCATGACGCCATCGACGATTCGCGTGCAGGCTTTGTACCAGTACCTGGCATCAACGAGCTCCGGCGGGTCACCGGCTTGTCCGCGTTCGATGATCTCATACATATCCGTCAGAGGAGGCAGGGGCAGCGTGAGGTCGTGGGTGCTGTGAGCACCATCACGCACCATTCCGCCCCAGCGCTCGATCGCCTCCGTCGCCCAGGTCGCTTGTCTCTCGTCCAGCCAATAGGCGCCGGTCCACATGTTCCGATAGGTGCCCGTTTGATCGCGGATTAACACGAAACCGGGTGGGTCGACATGGCCGCCATCCTTGCGGTAATGCCAGATATCCCCCACTGCTGTTACATAGGAATCGCAGAAGATCCCCGACTCCGCGCCGATATAGAGGTCGCGGTTTGTATGTATCCGGCCAAGAAAGGTCATCTGGGGACCCGGAAAGATTTCCAGATCATCATCATAGAAAACACCGAACTGGAAGAGAGGGATGAATTGGTGTTCGATGACCCGTTCGATTCTCGCCGAACGCCGACCCCCCTGCGCCTCACTGGTAATCACATACTTTTTGATATAGCCAGTCAGACCGACGTAATCACCAGACTGGATCACTTCCTGGAGCAGACCTCCCTGTGGTACAATCGAATAGGCCGAGAACTGGAAGCCCTCCAGTGACGGCTGAGGAAGGTTGTCCAACACTGCCTGGCTGGGCGAGAGATTGTTGGGGAGCAAGGCGGCCAATTCGCCTGCGGCCCACTCGGCCCCCGCCTCTGCCGCACAAAAGGTCCTCACATCATCGACATCCCGAGCCGTGACCCGAGCCTGGCCGATGGACCGGATGGCCGTCGTGGCGCCCACAAAGAGCATCACCGACATCATCACGACGGCGAGGACCAGCACCGCGCCTTTCTCGCTGGAGCGGCGCTCTTTTTCCTTACCTTTCTTCTTCCGAATCATCGCTCACCTCCGCAGACTCAATCTCATCTCTTATCCAAGCCACAAATTCCGACCACGAATCCGGCTTGTCAGCCAGAATCGCAGATAACCATCGTACGCATAAGTTCCGTCAGGGAACGAGCTGTAGTAAGTGCGCTGTGTGTCTTCGAAATCGGACCGCGTCACCAAGACAATCTCGACCTCGGTCACTCGGCGGCGTTCACCGGCCGTCAGCGGGCCAAGGTGGCCGGCCACCGGCACACGGTTCCCGTCACGATCGTAGTACAGAAATATACAGCGCTCCACATTGCGTCCCAGATAGCGATCGACGGGGGCCTCCCACCTCACCGAATCTCGCGACCATTCCCATATCGTTGCATGAAGATCGAGGCCGCTGCGCCAGATCCACACGGTTTCCGTGAATGCGTCATCGTCGACATCCCCCGTGAAAATGAGCTCGGTACCGCTGCCGAACTCAAAATCATCGAGGACAGAGTCGGCCCAGGCTTCTCCCGTCACATCGGTGTCAATGTCGTCGGATGTTCCGTCAGCGTCGAGCGATGCCACGAGACCGACCAGGCGAATCTCCTTGGCCAGACGCTTCATAATCAGCCTTCCGTTGGCCCGCGCCTCGTCTTCACGCCCTTCGACAGCCGCGTACCGAATCATGCCATGAAAGATGCCCGCCGCCGTCCCAACAAGGACCACCGCAAGCGTCATGCTCAGAATGAGTTCCATTAGGGAGAATCCGAGTCCCCGCGATCGGTCGGTTGTTCGCTCCCACGGCCCATTGAGCTTCAACTGTGTTTTGCTTCTCATACGACTCCACTCCTCTCCGCATCTAAAATCGCACCCTATATATTGGCAAAGAAGCTGACCAGCGTCACCCGCCTTTGATCATCGTTGAAGAAGACCCGCACGGTGACTCGCTTCACCTGTCCGGCATCAATGACCTCGGTCTGGTGTCGGTAGTCGGGAAACTCCGCGTACTCTCCGTACGCACCCTCGCTGCTGACAATCTGGTTGAACCTTGTGTTGCGCAGATCTTCCATGACGCGACTGGCAAGATTGATGGCCGTGTCCTGTCTCTCGCTATATCGGTTCGCGCGGGCCATTGCCACGTACGAACTGGCAATGATCAGAAAGCCCAACACAAGGATCAGCGTCGTCATGACGATTTCTATCAGGGTGAATCCCCTGTCCTTGCGCCACCTTTTCATCGTTCTCTCCTTTACCACTCTATCTCAAGGACTGAGCCACACCAAGTGAGAATCCCCATTCCCCTTGGCCGGACGCACTGACTCCGGCGGTCACATAGTAACCGTCCGGCAAGAGCCAGTTGACTCCGAGGAGTCCCTGCAGTCTCTGGGTCACATCCGTGTAGCTGCGTTTTCCACCGGCATCGGGTCGTTCGGTGCCCAGGAACTCCACCGTCGTCTCGCGCGTCCCAAAGAGAACCGTTTGCATCAAGCCCATGTAGGGCGTCACTCGGCCGAAGCGATAGCCAACGGTCAGCGTCGGAGTGAATTCCTGCCATATATACCGGTTGCTCAATGTCTTCTGGGCACTCGAAGTCTCGCCATCTGCGATGAATCCAAGATAGCTCGCGCTTAGCTGAAGCTGCCACAGTTCTTGTCTGTGCGGATACCCCAGTCGGAGCCCGCCACCCCACGCAAAAGACCAATTCGAGTGGTAGGCTGAATAGTTTGCGGGACCCGAGCGGAACCTGAGATCGGCGGTTCCCGCGGCCACATCCGCATCAACTCCGGGAGCAAGGCCGAAGCTCGCCCGTAACAAGACCCGCTGGGTCTCGACCTCGTCATCCTGCGCCGCGCCCTCGTAAGCATCGTTTTCGACGGCGTAGTGCATGCCCGAGAACTCCACGGTCATGGCGACAGCATCGGTTCCGATACAGAAGGCTGGCCTGCCGACCAACCCTCCCCCGAAAGCCATCGGCGCACACAGCGCAATAATGAGAACCACGATCCCGAACATTTCGCCCTCCAAGAACTAACAGCGGCTAATTCCTTCCGTTGTGCTCAGGTCACGCAGGCGTCCGCGTCACCCGAGGTTGACTACCGATCGACTCTCCCAACGGCGGGAGGATCGACCGGGGACTCCTCTGGGGGCATCTGCGGAAGCAAGAGAAAAGTCTCTGTAAAAGCCCAGAGGTCGCCGTTCTTCGACTCAACCTCAATGAGCACCGGCGTGGCCGTCGCATCATCCTGAGTCGTCAAATTATTGAAGAAAGATATGGTGTAGATGGTGTCGCCTGGACACTCCACCGTGAACAAGTTTGGATAGGTTAATCCGGCGTTCGCACTGAGGCGCACGATAGACTCCGAATCAATAGGCCAGTGATTCCCGCCTTCCCAGAGTTCGAAAGTAACCAGGGCATTCTGGCCGATGTAGAGTGTTCGTTCATTCGGGTCGCCGTTCACTGTGGCCTGGAGGATTTGGATATAATCATAAGGCGCAGTGAAACGAACCCAGCAAGTCGCCCATACAATGGCGCTCTGATTGTTTTGTGTTTCGCCCTCGGTGGTAACGAGGACCTTGGCAATGCCATCGCGATCCGGCGCACCCCAACAGTTTATCTGGCCACCCAGATTCGGATCTTCCAGCGTGTTCCACCATCGGTCAAGCGTTGGCATCGGATTACCGCCGAAGAGAAGCACGGAGGCAAACCCGTCGGCGTCGGTGAAACCCGTTGCCGTCGCTATGACCCCTCCCGATGTCGTGAAGTACACAGCGGTTCCCTCGGTCACAGGGTTGTTCCATCGATCACCGACGATGGCCGTGATGCGCACCGAATCACCGACGGCGCTCCAGCCCATGAGATCACACGGCTCAGAGGCAACTTTGATGTGACTTGTATTGAAATAACCGCAGCCGTCGGGATTGTAGATATCTTCGATGTAAGGCGGTCCGGCGTAGATGAGAATCTCCGTCGTGATGGCTGAGACATTATACGAATTGCCTTCACACGTGCCATGACTGCGGGCACGAATGCGAACGGTTCCGGAACGATAGCCACTGGTGTACGACACACTGGCCTGCCCGTTAATCGTGGGAATCGAGTCTTCGGATGAGAGACTACCCATGGAATCAGGATGCGTTATCGGCTGGGAGTAGATGTCAAACCATACCAGGGTCCCGTCAACCACGGGATTGTTGCTGGCATCTTTAACTGTCGCCGTAATCAGGAGAGTCTCGTTGCGACCACTCTCGCGCACACCGACAGAGTGAGGGTAGTACTCCATCTCTACACTCCACGGACAGCCGGGTACCAGATAGATCGTGTAGTTATCACTGCCGGTTCCGGCGCTTGCCGTGATCGTGGCAATGCCGGTTGTCGGCGACGAGAAGGCTACGCGCGCCACTCCGTCTCCGTTCGTTGTCCGACTCTGGGGGATGTTTCCGATTGTGGTCTGAAACTGAACCTCCACATTGGAGAGCAAATGGCCTACTGCATCCGTCACGGTGGCGTAGATCGTGTCGACCGAGATACCATCGGCTTTCAGTGTGTCGCTCTGCGCGGCCAATTGAACAACCGCGGGCGGTCCAACCCTGTAAATCACCTGAACGCTGTCGCGAGCGCTGGGATTGGCTGCGGCCCATGCCAGAACCATCACGGTGTCCGGGTCTGCTCCGGACGTGAGGACATTCGTCGCCGCACCACCGGTGGTTGTGCGGAGATTCTCAATCGATCCCGAATTAGGCACAAGTGAGAACTGAATCTGCGTGCCGTTGGGTACGGGATTGCCACCCTGATCTGTTACGACCACCGTGATGATGGAGGTAGAGGAATTGTCTGCGAGGATGATCGTCGGATTCGCCGACAGGTACAGGTAGGTGGGTGTGGATTCCGCAAACCCGACCTCCACCGTATCTCTCAGCGTGTTGCCGTAGCGTGCGATCACCCTGGCATTGCCGGTTGTTGTCCCAGATGTCAGCGTCACGGTCGCGATCCCTGAGCTGTTGGTCATCGCCATATTCGGGATGCTACCCAAGCTCGTTCCAAAATACACGACCGCCTCTCCAATGGCTACCGTGCTCGTCGTCTCATAGAGCTGCGCTTGAATGCTTGATGTCGAATGCCCGTCGGCCACGATCATTCCGGGGCTGGCAGAACAGACGAGTGTGACGCCAAGCACGGAGACAGTCGCTTCCGATGTTCCCCGCTCGATGAGCGCTTCGATTTGCGTCTCCACATCTTGATTAATAGCACTGCTTCTGAAAGTCGCGTAAGCGTATCCGTCCACGCCCGTCGACACGACTGAGGGAGTCACCGTCCCGACTCCCGACAAGACCGTGAATGTCACCTCCTCGCCTGCGGTCGGCCATCCGCCTTCATCAACGACATAAGCCTGGAGTTGAGTCGTGGAAACGCCGTTGCCCAGAAGCGTTGGGCTCTCGGAGTAGAGAGCGATTACATCACCTTGTGTGGAAATCATACTGACCTGTGTCATGGCCCGCAGCGTGTCACCGTACTGAGCGGTGACGCTGGCAAGACCAACGGTCACGCCTGATGTGAGCGAGACGCTTGCCATGCCACTGGTGTTCGTCTGCCCGCTTTGTGGAATCGAGCCCAGCGTTGTCGCAAAGATGACCGTGACATCGGCCAGAGCGACATGAGAGCTCGTTTCGGTGACCTGAGCCCGCACCTGTGTCGTTGCCTCTCCATCAGCCGGGAGAATTTGGTTTTGAGCAGTCACGGTGATCGTGATGCCGCGCATATGGATGGTCACATCGTCGGAAAGCCCACCAGTCGCTGCGGTCACCTGCTGAGTCTCATCGGCGCTCGACGCTCCAGATCGGAATGTCGCCAGCGCAATACCCGAACTGTCGGTCACCGATTGCGTAGGATACACGGTTCCAATTCCGGAACCGACTTGCCATGTGACCTGTGCTCCGAATACCGGTACCGCACTTTCATCGACCACATAAGCCTCCAGAGCTGTGGTGGCCATCCCATCCGCGAGCAGGGATGTTGACTCTGCCTGCACAGAGATGGCCGCCACATCTGGAGCCGCGAACTCGACCTCCCCATATCCTCCCGCCGAGCCGGAACTCGCCGTTATCGCCGCATTTCCCGTACGCCGTTCACTTTGCAGTTCGGTGATGAAAATGCCTTCGGTGTTCGTATGTCCCTGCAGTGGGAACAAGCTCCCCAGAGTCGTCTGCACAGTGACATTCACACCGGCACCAACCAGATTTCCAAAACTGTCTTTGACCCGAACCGTGATAGAAGTCGTGCTGACTCCATCCGCCGGAATGCTCTCCGCCTCCGGTTCAACGCTGATTTGAGCTGGTTCGCCGGCAAGATAAGTCACGAACTTCTGGTCAGCGACCACTCCTACGGATGCGGTTGCCGTGTCCACACCTGCCGTCGTGGCGCTCGTGAGAACGGCACTCGCATAGCCGTTGATTGTCGTCGTCGTGTAAACCGATTCCGTCGGGTTCCAACCCGGTTCGCCGGGATTGGATGATCTGCGAGAATCTGCCGTGGCGCCGTTGCCTGAAGTCAAGCCCCTTGGCCGCACCGGACCGCTCTGCCTCGCCGAATTCGTTGCCAAACGCGCGACGGAGATCTCCTCGGAATCCTCTCCCCTCACCCTCATCGCCCTTGCCCAGCCTGGCACGGATGCCGCCGGACCACCTTGGGCTCCCAGAACACCCATAATCGATGTAAAGGTGACAACGGTTCCATCCGAAACAGGCCGGCTCTCCGAATCCAGAACAAGGGCTGTCAGGGTGGCACTGCTGCTCCCATCCGCCGGGAGTTGCGTTGGCACAGCGGTCAGGGACACAGTGGCGGCCGGAGTGGACATCAGGTAGATGGATACGGAGCTTTCGACGCTGCCGTTCCACGCTCGCACCGCCGTCGGTCCCGCCGTCAAGCCAGCCTGATACACGACCATGACATACCCGTTGGCATCCACGGTCGCACTTGGCGTTATGGACCCACAATACGCTTCAAAACTTATCGGTGTCCCTTCCTGGACCGCATTGCCGAATTCATCCGTCGCATAGACATGAATCTGTGTTGTACTGTAATTGTCAGCGTAGAGACTGTCGTCCTCGGGAATGAGCGCGATGCCAGCCAGCGGCCCTGGCACGATTTCGACATCGGTATAATCTGTCACGCCGGCACCGACATTCGCCGTCACACGAGCCACGCCAATCGAGGGAGGCGCATAGAGTCTCGTCACGGCCACGCCCGAGACGGTCCGCCCCTGAGATGAGCTCAGCGTGCCTCTGTCCGTGCTGAAAATAACGAGCGTGTTATCGACGACCGTCTGACCTTGCGCGTCGTAGACGACGGCACGAATCGTCGCGGAATCAAGACCTGCCGTTATCTGCGGAGGCAAAGCGTTCACAACGACAGAGGCCGCGGGATACGGTGCCACGAAGGCCACATCCAGCGAATCGGAGACCACACCGTAGGTGGCCTTGACTCGAGCGTTTCCCGGTGTTGCGCCGGAGTACAGGGTCGTCGCCGCGACACCCGTAGCCGAATCGGTGATCGCCGGACTCCCAACAGTCCCCTGCGTCGTCGTGAAGGTCACCGATGCTCCCCCGATGGGATTGTTGGCTGAATTGCGTAATCGAGCATAAATCGCAACCGACGACTGCCCATTATCAGCAAACAGCGTGTCGGTGTCGGCCCAGAGGTATAGCTGTCCCTCGAGCGGCTGACCGGTGGCCGTAACGCTGACCGTGCGTGTAGCGATCTCTGACATGGCGAGCAGCTCGGCACGCAGCGTGACCGCTCCCGTATCTTCGGGTGCCACGTAGGTGACGGATGCCCACCCGTCAGATGAGGTGTTCAGGATGGTGTCAGCATCTGCTCCGAGGAAATGACCCCGACTCGCGGTGAACCTGACAGACCGATCGCTCCCATTCTCACCGGATTCGGACAGCACATGAGCTTCGAAAGACAATTGGTCGCTGGGTGCCAGTGCCGATGTCGAAACTCGCACCGTGTCGAAGTAGAAAAGCTCTCCTTGCCCTGTCGAGGTTGGAGCAATCGTCCCTTTCTGTTCGCAACCCAGCCAGAATGCGAGGCTAGCCAAGGCGACAGTCAGAAATGCAATCCCTGTAGATAACCGGCTATTCATGGCGCGACTCTCCTTCACCAATGTCACCCGTTCATCTCCTTGAGTTTGTAGAGCAAGGAGCGGTGGGAGATCTCGAGCAGTTTCGCTGCACGAGTTCGGTTGTTGCTGGTCCGTTCAAGAGCCCGGCGAATAAGTTCCCGCTCTACTCCGGAAACGAGGGTTTTCAAAGTCCTCTTGATCGAAAGGCAATCCTCGGGGATATGGACATGGAACTCTTCGGCGGCTCGCTTGAGCTCCGGTGGCAACAGCTGCACGGTGATGGTGTTCGAATCCGACAGAACGACCGCGCGCTCCACGATGTTTTCAAGTTCGCGGACATTGCCAGGCCACGAGTATTGCACGAGAAGTTGCATCGCATCAGGTTTCACATCTATCACACCGCGTTCTTTGGCATATTTGCGCAAGAAGTGATGGATCAGCAGCGGAATATCATCCGACCGCTCCCGCAACGGAGGCAGCATGATGGGAATGATATTCAGGCGGTAGAACAAATCTTCTCGAAATCGCCCATCGCGTACATCCCGCAAGAGATCGCGGGACGTCGCTGCGATGATCCGCACATCAATGGCAATTTCCGAAGTATCTCCGACTCGCCGAATCGCATGCTCCTGCAAGGCCCGCAAGAGCTTCACCTGGAGGCGAAGAGGAAGTTCACCGATTTCATCGAGGAAAATCGTTCCCCCGTCCGCCTCTTCGAAGAGTCCCTTTTTGGTTCGCACGGCGCCCGTGAACGATCCTTTAGCATGACCGAACAGCTCCGACTCCAGGAGTGTTTCGGGAATTGCTCCGCAGTTGATGGTGACGAAGGCGCGTTCCGAGATCGGACTGTGGAGATGGATGGCTTTCGCGATCATCTCCTTGCCGGTTCCCGACTCGCCGTTGATGAGCACCGTGCTCTTGAATGGAGCGATACGCTCGACCTTCCCAAACACCTCGCGCATCACCCTCGATTTGCCGACAATATTCTCGAAAGTGTATTTTCGATTGATTTCAGCACGCAGCCGCGTGTTTTCCCGCTTGAGCCGACGCTGTTCCAATGCCTTCATGACGGTGAGGTTCAGCGTGTCGGGATTCAGAGTCTCCTTCGTGATATAATCAAACGCTCCGCTCTTGATCGCCTCGACGGCTGATTGAACCAATCCATACGCCGTCATCATGACAATCTGGGTCTCCGGGGCCAAATCTTTGAGCTGCCGGAGGATATCCAGGCCATCCACGCCCGGAAGCCGCAGGTCAAGGAGAACAAGGTCAAACTCTTCGTCCGTGAATAACTCGAGAGCGGCCTGCCCGTTCGGGGCGGCGCGCACCGAAAATCCTCGTTCTTCAAGCTGAGCGGTCAGATAATCGGAGTATTCACTTTCGTCTTCGACGACCAGAATTCTGTCTTTGGGCATGAGCCGAATTGCGAATGGGATGTTTCTATCACGATGGTATGGTCAAATCCCTTTATTGCAAGGGTCGTGCCACCCCCACTCACTCAGCATTTGTTTTAGACTGCGCAAGGAGTTGCAGCCGACTCACGCCTCCATTTCCTCACTATCCTGCAACTTCGTTCATACCGGTGGGCGCAATTTTCCTCAGGGAGCCAAAGATGAGGTGGCACGGGCATCCATGCGTAAGGGAAGACGCTCGCAACAAGGTCGAAGGAGTCGCACATACGATGGCTTAGCCTATAGCAATTCGATTGGAGAAAAAAAACGAACCCACGCGAGTGGGTTCGTATCGTGCCTGCAACAAGGGCCAAATTCGATTTGCCCGAGTGCGGCGCAAAAAGTTGCTTGCTGCTTTACTGTACGCCGTCCGGTGTCCCGGTAAGGACTGTCCCGGCGTTGTCAAGAGCCGTAACCTGAACGGTGTAAGTGGTCGGCACGGCAGCTCCGTTATAAGTGTAGGTGAAGCTCCCAGCCGCGAAGTTGCCTCCCGACGGCAGAGTCATGTACGGGTTGCCGTTCGGATCCACGAGAACCGTGGGAGCAGTTGCGAGGGTCATGGCCGCTGGGTAGTCCGCCCAGTCAATTTCGTACATTGCCAGCCCTTGGCGGAACTGGTCAAGGTCCGAACGAGCCGCTCCGACCCGGGCGCGGTCCTGTGCCCCGATAAACCGTGGCACCGCCACCGCCGCGAGAATACCGATGATCACGATAACGACCAAGAGCTCGATCAGGGTAAACCCGCGCTGATTCTTCTTGTTGCGCAAACGCTTGAACATGATCACACCTCCAATAAAGGTTTAATGACCGCTTTTGACCTCGTCTTTCGCGAGATTGTTAGGGCAAGCCTCGTGCCAAGCTATCGGTCCCATGGTTTACCCTTTGGATTTCAGATATTTGCCGACGCCTCTTCGATTCGATACGCTGCATACAGCTTCCAAAACGGTGGCAAGATGCAAACACCGTTGCAAACCGCAACCTCGTGCATTTCTGCTCACAGGTAATCAGCTCTTGGTGGGCGGCTCTATCCCGTAACGCTGCAGTTTACGATAAATTGTGGATGGATCAATCCCCAGAATCTCGGAGGCGCGCTTTTTTT
>Ga0315548_1001848_pt1 | contig 17148 bp, 7 predicted proteins | sample SalMarSW160110MG_2_FD_202540 | JGI IMG/M metagenome (GOLD analysis project Ga0315548, IMG submission 202540) | Salt marsh sediment microbial communities from the Plum Island Ecosystem LTER, Massachusetts, United States - Salt Marsh Sediment SW1601-110 ...
ATAAATTTGTTATGACTGATTTTAACACACATATATACGGGAAATCATATTTTTTATTAACCTAAACCTAACACTTAGTCTATGAAAAAAAATTTATGGAAATTAAGACTCAAAACAGTCTTTATTGTTTTGTTAATTATGTTTACAGGCAGTTATTTTACCTGTATTGCTGCTTCCGGTAATTCAACTCCCGCACAACAACAGGGAAAGGTAATAACCGGAACTATTACAACATCTGAGGGTGAAAAACTGCCCGGAGTAAACGTAGTTATTAAAGGTACTACAATAGGTACAGTTACCGATATAGACGGTAATTTTTCTCTTGCAGTGCCTGAGGAAAACTTATCCGGCGAATTACAGGTATCTTATGTAGGATACCTGACCGAGACTCTGGATATTGGCGGACAGACAGAATTTAATGTCACTCTGATACCTGACCTGCAGCAGCTTGAAGAAATTGTGGTTATTGGCTATGGGGTTCAAAAAAAGAGTGATTTAACAGGTGCTGTTGCATCCATATCAGGAGAAAAACTTGTGGAGGTTCCTTCTATCGGTGTTGACCAGGCATTACAGGGCAGGGCTGCCGGAGTGAATGTCATTTCTAACACAGGTATGCCGGGCGGTTCCATATCTATCCAGATCCGGGGTATAAGCTCTATCAACGGAAACCAGCCCCTGGTGATAGTTGATGGTGTGCCTGTTTCGATAGACGGTAATTCAGATCGTGCTGATGCCGGATATAATGGTGTTAATAACTTATTTGGATCACTTAATCCGAATGATGTTGAATCCATAGAGGTGCTTAAAGATGCCTCCTCTGCTGCCATATACGGGTCTTCAGGAGGAAATGGAGTAATACTGATTACTACCAAAAAAGGCAAAGCAGGCAAAATAACCAGTAATTTTAATTTTTACAGGGGCTGGCAAAAACCATGGAAGAAGATAGATGTCTGCAACTCCCAGGAATATGCTCAGATTATGAACTGGATAGCAATAATCAAGAACCCGGATGATCCTGATTATTTCAGTCTTCAGCCTGATACGCTTCCTAATTATGACTGGCAGGACATAATGTTTCGTACAGCTGTCATGGATAACTACGATTTCTCAATATCAGGAGGCAATGATGTATCCACGTACAGGTTAAGCACCAGTTATATAACCCAGGAAGGTATTTTAAACAACAGCGACTACAAACGACTTACAGTTCGTATCAATTCGGATCATAAGCTCAGCAACCGGATAAATATTGGTGAAGATGTCAATTTTGCCTATTCAAAAACCAATGGTTTCGATGAATGGGTATACACACAGGAATATAATACTCCTATGGCAAATATTCTGCCTATGTACCCATACCTTGCTCCTTATGATGAAAACGGGGTATGGACGAAACCCCCGGTTGGCAGCAATCCTAAAGTTGCGGAGGATGTTCTGCATGAACAAAGATACCGTTACAATCTGGCAGCGAATACATACGCAGAGATAAGCCCTTTAAAGGGATTGACTTTCACAAGCAGGGTTCACGGCGGCTTAAATTTCGGACTTGATGATATATTTAAGCCTGTTTATGATCATGTGCCGACTGACAAAAGGGAGGTTAACTCTGTTGAGAATACCGTAACAAGGCATCTTGAGTGGAGCTGGCAGAACTATGGCACATACAACTTAAGTTTTCTATCTAATCATAATATTACTTTAATGGCCGGGATGGAATCAGGATATGGTAAAAATATCGATATAACGGGTACGCGTGAAGGTCTGATTAATGAAACACCTGAAATGAGATATTTTAATGCCAGCCTGAATGATACTTCATTGAACCAGTTAATTGAAGGCGGAGGAGACGAAAGCAGCAGATACGCTTATTTTGGAAGAATTAATTACGACTATAAAGGTAAGTACCTGCTTACAGCGAATTTCAGGAGGGACGGTTCCTCAAGGTTCGGTCCGGGCAACAGGTACGGTAACTTCCCGTCATTTTCGGTCGGATGGAAATTCTCGGAAGAAGAATTTTTAAGAAATTTACCTTTTCTGAGTTTTGGTAAGCTAAGGTTCGGATGGGGCAGCACAGGTGCCAATGCGCCTGGATTATATGCTTATTATGCAAGGGTCAATTCAACGCTTAGTGCCTTTAATTATATTTTTGACCGCAGCACTCTCTTAACCGGCGCTGCACCGGTACAGATGCCCAATCGTGAAATCCGATGGGAAACAATGATAATGACCAACTTTGGTATCGATCTCGGATTTTTTGATAATAAGCTGAACTTCACAGCCGACTATTTTATCAAGACAAGCAAGGATATGCTCATTTACCAGCCCCAGCCTGCATTGTCAGGAATTTACCAGTATGAAGCCGATTTGCCACAGCTGGGAGGAGATGCAAGGCCAATTATTAATATTGGAAGCATAGAAAACAGGGGACTGGAACTAACCGTTGGCTACAAAAAAATGTCGGGTAGCTTAAGACAGTCTGCTGACTTCAACATTACCTTTGTTAAGAACAAAGTGCTTGATTTGAAAGGCGATTCACTAATATATGGAGATGTAGGAGTAAATCTCCATGACATTACAATTACCAAGGAGGGCTATCCCATGGGCCAGTTTTATGGCTATGTAACAGACGGTATTTTTTCGGAAGAAGACGCGGCTATCGATTCAAGGGGCAGGATATATATCTGGAACCAGCCTTTTACAATTAATTCCGTCGGAGATACAATAAGGGCCCAGAGAAATGCTGCTCCCGGTGATATACGTTACAAGGATCTTAATAATGACAGTTTAATTAACACCGGCGACAGAACCATAATTGGCAGTCCGATTCCCAAATTTGTACTGGGTTTTTCTTATAATGTTGAATACAAAGGCTTTGATCTGAACCTGTTTTTACAGGGCAGCTTTGGAAACAAAATATTCAATGGAACTAAAAACTGGCTGTATAACCAGGACGTAGGCGGTAACCGTTCGCCGGATCTGCTTGATCAATACCGCTCACCTGTTTATGATAGTGAGGGGAACCTTGTTGATGCCGGTAACACAAATACAACAATGTTCCGCCTTGATCCCAGAGGAGGTAACGGTAATCTTACCAAGCCTTCCGATGTTTTTCTTGAAGATGGTTCGTATCTGCGTTTGAAGAATGTCCAGCTTGGATATACACTTCCGGCAAAGTTAACACAGCATGTCGGTATTGAGGCACTCAGAATATACGTGGGTGCCAAAAACCTTTTTACAATTACAAAGTACACTGGTTTTGACCCTGAAATAGGTATGAATATTGCAACTCCCGAACAACAGCGTAACTTGCTTATGGGAACAGACAAAGGTGCTACATATCCTCAGCCAAGGATGTATCTGACCGGTATAAATGTGACCTTCTGACAAGTCATTATAATTATTTGGATAATTTATAAACTTTAAATATTAATAAGATTATGAAAAATATAATAATAAAATATCTTAACATCTTATTGGCCGGTTTGCTACTGTTTGGATGCAGTGAAGAGTTTCTTGATTTAAAGCCGATTGCACAGGACAGTGAAGAAACTTTTTATTCAACCATGGACGGGGCTGAAAAAGCAATTACAGCATGTTATTCAAATTTCTGCCTGGAAAAAACATGGGACCTGACTATTATGATGACCCTGGGAAGTATTTCCTCTGACGATTCAGAAGCTGGAGCAGGTGGTAAAGATGACGTAATCGAATTCCAGCACGTTGATCAGATGCGGCATACACCCAGTGAAGCGAATGTGTTCATATGGCCATGGGGATATTGCTTCAGGGCAATAAATCATTGTAATATTGCTATTGAAAAACTTCCCGAGATCTCGAAAGAGACAGATCCTGCATTTAATGCTTCATTGATCCGGAAAAGACTGGGGGAAGCAAAATTCTTAAGGGCAATAAACTACTTTGTCCTCACACAGATTTTTGGAGGCGTCCCTGTAATGGATCATGTTCCTTTGCCAACCGAATATACCAAAGGAAGGGATGATATCATAGATGTCTATAAGCTTATAAGATCAGATTTAAGATTTGCCATGACAGTTTTGCCTGAAAAGAGCCAATGGGGCGAATCAAATGCCGGAAGGGCATCAAAGGGTGCAGCAACAGCGCTGATGGCCAAGACTTTTCTTTACGAATCATCTTATGCAAAGAATTATCCCGGGGATGAGAGGTTCGCCGGAATGACCCAGCAGTGGGATTCTGTATTATTTTTTGCCGAACAGGTTATGAACTCAGGTGAATATGAACTACTGGGTATTAATGGAGAAAGGTTTGATACATGGTGGAGTCCGGAAACAGGCGGCTACCGTTGTATCTTCTTGACGCGCGGCAATAATTCAAGTGAAGGTGTTTTTGAGGTCCAGAATGTGCAGGACGGGCAGGAATGGTTCAACACAAGGGGAACAGCGCTGGTAAGGTGGACAGCTCCACGTGAATATATTGATAACAACGGGAACCATATAGAACACGGATGGGGCTGGCTTTGCCCATCACCCCAGTTAGTAGCCTCTTATGAAGAAGGTGATCCCAGATTTAAGGCCACGGTAATGACAGCGGATGATTCAATACCATCCATGAAGGATGATAGTACATGGTTTAAACCAAGTATGGAGGAACTGTATGACAGGTCAGGATTATCGTGGTATGGCAGAAAATATGAATGTAATTACAACGAATACTGGAAAAGCACAAAAACATGGATGGACGGTCCTCTTGATCTTAAACTGATACGCTTTGCAGATGTCGTGCTTTGGGCTGCTGAAGCAGCATATAATTTGAATGATAATGCAAAGGCACTCGAGTATATTAACATGGTCCGTACAAGGGCACGAAACAGCGGAGATACCGGTGTCCCTGCCGACCTCACGGGTACGGTCACGATGGATGATATCGTCTATGAAAGGTATATTGAACTGGCAATGGAAGGCCACCGCTTTTTTGATCTGGTAAGGTGGAACCTGGCAGAACAATACCTGAACCATACACTGGCTGATGGTGATCAGATTACATTTGAGTCACCGATGTATGACTTTTTTCCAATTCCAATAACTGAAATTGACTTAAGCGGAAATAATCTGAAACAATATGCGGGTTGGGATTAGGACAAACAGGACATAACATGACTTTATAACATTAGCCCCCGGGAGATTCCGGGGGCCAATTCCACATTTATATATTGATAATTTGATTTATGAAAAACATAATAACAAAATATTTTGACATTTTATTGGCCGGTTTCCTGCTTTTCGGATGTAGTGAAGAATTTCTTGATTTAAAGCCGATTGCACAGGACAGTGAAGAAACTTTTTATTTAACTATGGACGGGGCTGAAAAAGCTGTTACAGCATGTTATTCAAATTTCTGCACTGAAAAAGTATGGGACCTGGCTATTATGATGACCCTTGGAAGTATTTCCTCTGACGAAGCAGAAGCAGGATCTGGCGGTAGAGAATGTGTTATTGAATTTCAGCACATTGATCAATTAAGACATACTCCCAGCGAAGCAAATGTGTTCATATGGCCATGGGGATATTGCTTCAGGGCAATAAATCATTGTAATATTGCTATTGAAAAACTTCCCGGAATTTCGAAAGAGACAGATCCTGAATTTAATGCTTCATTGATCCGAAAAAGGCTGGGGGAAGCAAAATTCTTAAGGGCAATAAACTACTTTGTCCTCACCCAGATTTTTGGAGGCGTCCCTGTAATGGATCATGTTCCTTTACCGACAGAATATACCAAAGGAAGGGATGATATCATAGATGTCTATAAACTTATAAGATCAGATTTGAGATTTGCAATGGCAGTTCTGCCTGAAAAGAGTCAATGGGGTGCATCAAATGTAGGAAGGGTATCGAAAGGTGCAGCAACGGCACTGATGGCCAAGACCTTTCTTTACGAATCATCTTATGCAAAGAATTATCCGGGGGATGAGAGGTTCACAGGAATGACCCAGCAGTGGGATTCGGCATTGTTTTATGCCGAACAGGTTATTAACTCGGGTGAATATGAACTGCTGGGCATTAACGGCGAAAGGTTTGATACATGGTGGAGTCCGGAAACAGGCGGCTACCGTTGTATCTTTTTAACACACGGCAACAACTCAAGTGAAGGTGTTTTTGAGGTTCAGAATGTGCAGGACGGACAGGGATGGTTCGACACAAGGGGAACAGCGCTGGTGAGGTGGACAGCTCCCAGTGAATATATTGATGAGAACGGGGATCATATTGCACATGGATGGGGCTGGCTTTGCCCTTCACCCCAGTTAGTAGCCTCTTATGAAGAAGGTGATCCCAGATATAAGGCTACAGTAATGACAGCTGATGATTCAATACCATCCATGAAAACTGATGGTGTATGGTATAAGCCAAGTATGGAGGAACTGTATAACAGGACAAGTTTAATATGGTACGGCAGAAAATATGAATGTTCTTACAGCGAATACTGGAAAAATACAAAAACTTGGCAGGACGGCCCTCTTGATCTTAAACTTATACGCTATGCAGATGTCGTGCTTTGGGCTGCTGAAGCAGCATATAATTTGAATGATAATGCAAAGGCGATCCAGTATATTAACTGGATCCGAACAAGGGCACGAAACAGCGGCAATACCGGTGTCCCTGCCGATCTTACCGGCACTGTCACGATGGATGATATCGTCCGGGAAAGGCTTTATGAGCTGGCAATGGAAGGCCATCGTTTTTTTGATCTGGTAAGGTGGAACCTGGCAGAACAATACCTGAACCTTACACTGGCAGATGGTGACCAGGTTACCTTTGAGTCACCGAAGTATGACTTCTTTCCAATTCCAATAACTGAAATTGACTTAAGCGGAAATAATCTGAAACAATATCCGGGTTGGGATTAAGACAAACAGAACATATGGAAACATTCAAAAATCTGCATCCTATTGTTCAAGCATTAATAGCAACCGGTTTTACGTGGTTTATAACAGCCCTGGGTGCAGGGGTTGTGTTCTTTTTTAAGGAGATAAAAAGGAAAGTGCTGGACGGTATGCTGGGCTTTGCTGCCGGAGTGATGATTGCCGCAAGTTACTGGTCGTTGCTTGCACCATCCATAGAGATGGCAGAGGGACTGGGAGTAACTCCATGGATACCCGCAACTGTCGGATTTCTCATGGGAGGAGCTTTCATATGGATTATTGACAGGATATTGCCCCACCTGCATCTTGGGTTACCGATGGAAGAAGCGGAAGGTATACCAACAAGCTGGCGCAGAAGCATATTGCTTGTTCTTGCTATTACATTACATAATATTCCCGAAGGGCTGGCAATAGGAGTTGCCTTTGGTGCCCTGGCCGCTGACCTGCCCTCGGCTAACCTGGCCGGAGCGGTTGCGCTGGCACTGGGTATAGGCATACAGAATTTTCCGGAGGGCACAGCCGTTTCGGTGCCATTGAGACGGGAAGGTTTAAGTATCTTACGCAGTTTCTGGTACGGACAGCTCTCAGGCCTTGTTGAACCTGTTGCCGGGGTACTCGGAGCAGCTGCCGTTATACTTATCCAGCCCATCCTGCCCTATGCCCTCGCCTTCGCTGCCGGGGCAATGATATTTGTTGTTGTTGAAGAGCTTATTCCCGAATCACAGATGGGTAAAAATACAGATGTGGCAACAGTGGGTGCATTGCTTGGATTTGCAGTGATGATGACGCTCGATGTTGCCCTGGGCTAATCCTGCATATTTGTCCGGTTAGTGATTTTTATAAAAGCTTTGCAGCACAAAAAATGCTTTTTTCTTACCTCCGCCCGTGGCAATTATTCCTTTCCTGTTCCATCCGTCCTGTATCCCGGGAAGAGGGCGTCGAGGTGACCTGAAGTCACAAAGTATCCAGGGCGTCATACCCCTTAGCTGGGGAATCTTAACCAGCATATCCAGTGTCTTGATGTACATATCTTCCTGGTACTCCTCTGTCCATCTTGCCAGGCGGTCACCATGAAGACCGAGCAATGCTCCTGCCCCGAACTCGGAAATTATAACAGGCTTATCCTGCTTTATGTCCCATTTTATTTCTTTACACTTGTCCGGAAGTCCGTCATACCAGCCGATATACTCATTAAAACTAAGTACATCAACATGGTCAGCCAGCGGGTCTGTTATAACCCTTGTGTTATTATCCTGTGGCAGTCCGTGCTGTTCGAGGGCAGCGCTTACAAGACGGGTATTGTCAAGCTCCCTGGCTGCCGCTACCAGTGCGGTCATAAACTTTGTCCTCTCCTCCATAACCGGTGTTTCGTTGCCTACGCTCCATATGATTACCGAAGCCCTGTTTTTATCGCGGCTTATAACTTCCCCCAGCTGGGACGTGGCATTATTAAATGTTTCCGTATTTTCCCACTGTATGGTCCAGTATACCGGGATCTCTTCCCATAGCATGATGCCCATCTCATCGGCAAGCCTTGCCATATATTCATTATGCGGATAATGGGCCAGCCTGGCAAAATTGCAGCCCAGTTCCTTCACCCATCCCATTATTAACCGGGCATCTTCAGCTGAGCAGGCCCTGTTTTCCCTGAGAGCGTTCTCCTCATGGACAGATATACCTTTAAGAAAAACGGGATTGCCATTGAGGAGAATATCGGAACCCCGGGTTTCAATGGTTCTGAATCCTATCTTCTCCCTGACATTATCATTGTCTGACACAATGGACACATCATAAAGTTTCGGATTATCGGGCGACCACTGTACAAGCTTATCCGTGCTGATATTTATTTCAGCATACCCGTTCTCATTTGTATGAACTATATGATTTATACCAGCTTCCGGGATAAGTATTTTCACCTCCTTGCCAGCCCCATCATTACCGTCAAGCTGCACGTATCCGGCCAGCATGCTGTCATCGGCCCTGGCCAGCTGTATAAAATAATCACGGATAAATGTCACAGGAACCTCAATGATCTTAACATCCCTTGTCAGTCCCCCGTAGTTCCACCAGTCAGTGTTTAGTGTCGGCACCCCTTCACGCTTCCTTTTATTATCAACTTTAACAATAAGAAAGTTTGCTGTATCCCTCACAATACTTGTAATTTCAAAATTAAAAGGAGTGAATCCGCCGACATGCCTACCCAGCTTTATGCCGTTCAGGTATACATCTGACTGGTAATTAGCACCGCCGAAATAAACAAATAACCTTTTACCGGACGCAGCTTTCCTGTAATCGAAAGATTTCTTATACCATACCGAACCTTCATAGTAGAGAAGCTCCTCCTGCTGCGTGTTCCAGTCCCCCGGAACCATTAATACAGGCGACTTGTCAAAATTGTACTCGATAAGGTCACTCTTATCCTTTGGCTTAACATTTTTAAAGTAAGCCCCGCTCCCGGGATTATCCATTTCATCAAACGGCTGGTAGCGATAGTTGTAATACCCGTTTTCATAAGGATCAATAATATAATTCCATTCACCGTTTAAAGAAAGGGCCTTTCTTCCGAAGGTATTGTTAATAAGCGGTGCCTGTCCGTTTACATCCGGATTCACCGCCAGCAGCAGATATGAGGCCGCAATGTATACAAAGCTCTTTTTCATCATTATTGTTTTTATAAATTATTCAACTTTGAAAACGCGGTATGAATGGGGCAACATTACAGTGCCAAACTCAGTTACGCCTCCATTCTTTACCCCTTCAATTATTCTGTCACTCGTCAGTTCCCTCAGTCCGGCAGCCCTATCTTTAATCACAATATTAACCGATTCCGTATGAGGAAGGAAAGAGTGAACAATAAAAGTATTATTATCATAGACGAACAGGCTTATTTTGGCCTTGCTTTCAACCGTAACATAAATATCCTTCATAAGAACATCTTTAATCATTGTTATGACGGGTTCCGGAAGGTTATAAAGGTCACCTGCATTGTCCGGTACAGTAAGTACATACATCCTGCCCTTTCCGAAGCCCGTAAATAGCAACAGGGGATAGCCGTTACCCTCGTCGTAGGCAGTGACGATCTCCCAGCAGTCATTTGTCGGGTATATAACCTGGGGAATAAGGATATCGTTTTCCGAGACATGTACGGACCTGAAATCCGAGAACCTGTGCACCAGTGCCTTTTTATCGCTATAGCGCAGTTCCGCAATTTCTTCTATGCCCCTGCCCTGCAACGCCTTTAATAATCCGGTTGTTATAACTACGGTTTTGCCATCCATAAGCTGTTTTTTTATTTTATCCACAATACCGGGATCATATTTCGCTGCCTCAGTAAGCAATATAGTGTTGGCTGCATAGGGGAAATCAGGGGTTAATTCCACCGGTATTCCAAGCATACCTATATAGTTGTGAAGAAAATCCTCGCCTGAAGAATGGTAGGGCTTATAGGCAGGAACACCGGCAGGCCCGCCAAGAAGGTTCAGAAAATTATCGGCTTTGGCCAGCACATATCCTGCCAGTGGTGATACGTCACTCAGGTACTGAATTGTGCCGTCATCTTTTTTCATCTCCTCCACCAGGTTCTGAAGGCAGAACAATGTTACCTCATCAGGTTTTGAAAAGAGGGTAAGCAATATCTGTTCCCCATAGCGGTCAAGGTACTGCCGTGCATAAGGATCTACCCACCCCCCTGCATTCCTGCCATGGCTGGCATTTTCAAGGTATCTCATTATCGAGTAACTCTGGTAAGGCTGCAGATGCTGGTGTGTATACTCAGGGTCCCTTGTCTCCGTTCCCGTATATATCATATCAAATATTTCAGGCTCATATTCGAGGTTGTATCCAAGGTACTGGTAATGCTCATACCAGTTGGGGTATTTAATGATCATTTTAATATCCGGATTTACCTGCCTGGCAGTTTTTACAATAATATTTTCAGCAACATCCTTCAGCAGGGCGGTCCTGAATTCAGTCCAGCTCCTTTCACCTTTTTTGCTGACACATAATTCACATTTGCAGCTTGTAAAAAAGAAATCATCAAGGATTATCTCATCAAAAATACCGGCAGTAAATGCAACTATTTCCTTTATTTCATCAAGGTGCCCGGGATTTGAATAACAAAAGGTTCTAAAACGGTCTGCCTCATGGCGGACAAGTGTAATCCCTCCCGAGACCTTAATGCCCTTTTTTTCAAGGTACTTTTTTGCTTTAAGTATTGTCGCCCTGTCGGCCAGAATGGTGTCCCTGTATGTTTCAAGGTAGACCTTACCTATTTTAATATGCTTTTCCAGGTACTCGATTCTGTTTTTAAGCCATGAGATATCATTCATCTGCTGAACTTCATACACCCTGCAATATATGGCCAGATCAAAATTATTATAGCTCCCGGCTGAAAGAACTTGTGATAATAATCCTGCAACCATGACCGCAAGTATTATTCTGGTATATCTTAACATTTTATTTGGTTTTTAATAAGTATTTTTATTATATCAGGCACAAATTAATAAAAATAGTCAATCATCATATTAACAGATTATAATTATTGTCAATTTATAATTAATATTATATGATTTTTTACTATTTATTTTATTTTAGCTTTATTAACCAAATACACATGCTCACATGAAAAAACTTATAATGCTCAATATAGCCGTAATAATCCTGATTGCTGTAATAAATATGGAAATATCCCTGGAAGCTAACGCGCAAACGGAAGCAATGTTCGGCGAAGTTGTAATAACCGGTGACTATGTTATTCCTGATTGTCCGGGTTGGCTTCATAATGCTGTCTTTTACCAGATATACCCGCAGACCTTTTACGACAGCAATGGCGACGGGATAGGTGACCTGCCAGGAATAATTGAGAAGCTTGGTTATGTTAAAAGTCTTGGTGTTGATGGTATATGGATAAATCCGTTTTTCGAATCGCCTTTCTGCGATGCAGGTTATGATGTATCTGACTATTACAAGGTGGCCCCAAGGTACGGAACAAATGATGATGCAAAGAGAATGTTTGATGAGGCGGAAAAAAGGGGGCTTAAAATATTGTTTGACTATGTTATAAGCTATACAAGCATAGAACATCCATGGTTTATAGAATCTGCAAAGCAGGAGAAAAACAAATATTCTAACTGGTATATATGGACTGACAACACATGGATAAATCCTCCCAACGAGTACAGGGACGCCTTCATTAAAGGCTATGCCAGGCGCAATGGCCAGTTCATGCGCAATTTTTACTGGTGCCAGCCTGCACTGAATTTTGGATTTGCCAAACCTGAAAAAGAATGGATGCTGCCCGTGGACCATCCGGATGTTCTTGCGCTGCAGGAAGAGCTGAAAAAGGTACTGCGCTTCTGGATGGACATGGGTGCTGACGGTTTCAGGGCAGATATGGCGGGAGCACTGGTAAAAAATGCCAATGTTACCGGAAACGACCAGTTTTTTAATACCCGTGACGAGGGAACAAAAAAATTCTGGAATGATATTCGCGAAATTTTAAACAATGAGTACCCCGATGCTTTTATGGTTGCCGAATGGTCGCATCCCGAATCCGCCCTGGACGGCGGCGGATTTCATGCCGACTTTTTTCACTGGTTTGCAGGCTATAACGACCTCCTGCAGAAAGAGAGCTGGCGCATACTTAACGGCTATTCAGAAGGTCATAGCTTCTTTGACAGGCAGGGCAAGGGCAACATCGCAAATTTCCTTGGTACTTATATGGACCAGTATAATAAAACAAAGGGCAAAGGCTATATTTTACTGCCTCTGGGCAATCATGACCTGTCACGCCTGAATATTGAGCGTAGCCGCGACGAACTTGAAATGATCATCGCATTTTCTATAGCGATGCCCGGCATACCGTTTATATACTATGGCAATGAGATAGGCATGCGCCAGTTATATGGAAATCCTTTTGTCGAGGGCGCATATAAGCCCAGGGCCGGTGGGCGCACTCCCATGCAATGGACACCGGGGAAGAACCTCGGATTTTCAACTGCTTCGCCGGAAAAGCTGTACCTGCCTGTTGACAGTGCAGCCGATGCCCCGAACGTCGAGGAGCAGGAAAAGGACCAGGGATCTCTTCTCAACATCGTGCGCAGGCTCATACAGCTCAGGAAAACCGAACCTTCACTTGCTGCATATACCGAATTTGTGCCTGTTTATGCCAGGGAAAATACGTATCCTTTTATATTCGCCCGTGCTGCTGGGAAAGAGATAATACTTGCCATCTTCAATCCGGCGGAACGGACAGAGACAGCTGCTTTTAACATGAACATTGACACAACAGGCTTTAAGCTGCTCGCAGGCAGCAACATTGAAATATCTTGTGACAACGGCAGTTACTATATAACCATACCCGGTATCACCTATGCAATTTATAAGCTTGAATTGAAGGAGTAGCTCTTATTTGACCGGACTGAACATATCAAGCCTGATTTCAGTAGAATCCCTGTCATATTCACGTGAATATGCCGGGCGAAGATGGCCGAAGATATCCTTATGAAACCGTGCAAACTCACTCGAAATAGAATATATTATCCTGTCGGTTCGGTATGGTTTATCGGTAATCCATTCAGGCGCAAAAAAGTCTATAATTTTTTCCCCGTTACGCGCCAGGGAAACATCAACCCTGCCCACTTCCTGTTCAAATTTGTGGGATGATAGTCCCGCCGGTATGTCTACAGTCTCATTATTAAGGGTAAGCTTCGCTGACCCGCGAAGAATAGTCACGACTTCAATGGAATCTTCATATTCTTCAGGAAATGAATATCCTATATTAACAATGGGAATGTAAAAGGGACTGGGTCTTATTGAATGGTTGTACTTCTTAAAAAAAAGAATGGCAACATCCCTGTCCGTATAAGGTGACGGCTCATTCTTCCATATGTTTTTATAATAGTTCAGAAGGACCGAAAAGCCGTAATTATGGTTTACTTCCGGAGCAAGGTGGTGCCCTTCGGGGTAATCGTTCCAGGTAATAACGTTAATGACAGGGACATCCTCGTCTATGGCAAGCTCCAGAAGCTTACGGAAATTATATGAGAGTCCGGTTACTATACCTCTGCGTTCAACATTCTCAATGCCGGCGTTGGCAGCATCTTCGGCAAAAAAGTACATATCCCAGGTACCGGGAGGCAACAGCTTGGAAGTATAGAAATCTGAAAATGTGGAACCTGTGAAGGTCCGGTTTCTCGATTTTGTTATCTCTGCTACTTTCCTGCCTATATAATTGTCTGTATAGGGAATTGTCCACATCCAGACAGCCGGGAAATAGTTAAGGTAATCATTAAGCTCCTGCTTGCTTATTTCATGGTTAATGGAAATAACATATGCAACCCTTTCGTTTATGGCATCTGCCACCTTGCGCCAGGCACGGGCAACATAGAATGCCGGTGATAATCCTCCCGGATCCTTCGGGATATCGGCAATCTGTTCACCATACCAGAGGTAAATTATGAGGCGCCCGTCGGGGGTCCTCAGCCAGTGGGGATTATCATGGCCTACCTCATCAAAGATAGCATTCATGCGGTTTGCATAATCGGCAATCTTGATATCTTCAGTCAGCCCGCCGGGATGGGACGGACAAAAAGTGAACTTCATATCAATGTTCTCCCTGTCAGCTACCCTGAAGTATGCTTTTATTATCTCATCATCAGGACCTCTTTCACGTATAGGATAATAGAACTGGAATCCGTCAATTCCGCACCGCATAGCTGTGCGCATCTCAAACTCAACGGTTTGTTCAAGTGTCGAATCCTTCAGGTACTTTTCCGACATAACATTGACCTGCACCATACCGCCAAGAGATTCTGTTATATTTCCCTTTGCGGGATAATATCTGGGATCGCAGCTATCTTCAAGGTCATGGTACCTGAACCGGATAATATCGGTCATATTGTGTGCTATCACAAGCTTTTCCGCTACCAGGGGAAGACTCAGCTCAGGAAGGCTTTTGAGTGTATCCTGGGATCTCAGCATTGAAAAGTGAATACTTAGGCCCAGGATAAAAAAACAGATAATCCTGCTTCTGTTTGAAATAAAAAAACTTACTGCCATAATGTTGATTTTTAATAATTGATATTTAATTCCTTGCCCGGAAGGCATTCAATGGTCTTTCCTGCAACAGCAAATAATCTTCCTGCTTTGTTTGACTGCCCAGCACGGATATTTATATTCTTTGGTGTTACAGTTAATGAAAAGCTGTCGCCCTTGTATACCAAATTGAATTTAAGTGACTTCCACTTTTTATATATATTCGGGTTTATTGTAAGCTTTTCAGCATCCGTTCTTACCCCGGCAAAACCAAAGACTATTGTCATCCATGCCCCTCCGTTTGCAGCAGGATGTGAACCCCCCATAAATATTGTGCCTACATATACTTTATACCTGGCTTCTATATCCAGCTTTGCCGTTTTCAGGAAGTAATCATAGGCATAATCGGTTTTTCCTATATCTGTGGCAACCATGGCATAAGCACATGCACTGAGGCTTGACCCGTGTTCAGTGCGTGGTTCGTAATATTCCCAGTTGGCTTTCTTTATCTCCTGCGAGAAGCGGTCTTTAAATATGTTCATCATCATAATCACATCGGCCTGTTTAATGATTTTCGTCGGGACCGCAATTCCCTGTCCGCCCCCCATATACTCATCAGGATGAATGATTCTTTTCCTGAGCTCCTCCTTTGAAACATCCTCAAGCCTGAAGTAGCCATCAAACTGCTCTATCACCCCTGTTTCCGGGTCTGGTTGAGGCATATACAGGAGATCGCATGCTTCCCGGAAACCGTCAATCTCATCCGCTATTTTTATTTTATCAAGAAGCTCCTTAAGCTCTGAGGGATAGTTACGTTCCATATAATCTACAGTTGCCAGTGCCACCTCAAAACTAACCCTGACAACCATATTTGTAAATGCGTTATTATGTACCCTTTCATGGTATTCATCGGGACCAACAACATCCAGTACTTCGTAGCGGTTTTTATCTTTATTAAAATAAGCATAGGAATAGTAGAAGCGTGCGCACTCAAGAATAACTTCAGCGCCTCCCCGGCGCAGCAGCGAGTCGTCACCCGTAATCCTGAAATATTCCCAGATAGCAACAGCCACATCGCCGCTTATATGAACCTGCCTGTCGCGGAAATATGTCCGCAGGTTGCGCCCTGTTATGGGATCACCGATATTAAAATATGTGCATGCCTCATCACCTGTTTCCTGGCTTTCCCAGGCATAGAAAGCACCCCTGTATCCGGGTCCCTCGGTCTGTGCTTTTCTTCTGGCCCCGTCCAGTGTGTTAATGCGGTATCTCAGCAGTTCAACAGCTACCTCAGGGCAGGTATGAACAAAAAACGGGAACATGAACATCTCCGTATCCCAGAATATTGCTCCCTTGTAAACCTGTCCCGATAAAGCCCGGGCAGGAATTGAAGCAGCAGTCCCTTTTACAGGAGCGGCAATCAGTAGCTGGAAGATACTGTATCTGAGGGCAAGCTGCGCTTCTTCATCCCCCTCAATAATTACATCGCACCTTTCCCATCTTTCCTGCCATTTCAGGTCATGCGCTTTCATGCACTTATCATACCCGGCATTTTTAGCATCCCAAACCATGGCATTTGCCGCTTTCTTTACATCCTTACCCGCAATATCCTGACCTTTAAATACAGCTGAGTATTTAAAGAAAGAATATATTTTCCCGGCTTCAGCCTTTAAGCTAATTTTTCTGAGGGTCCGGTTGTTTTCAACAACAAATTTTTCTTCGCCAAAACTTCTATCTATTGTCTCGGCAACAGCAAGTGGAATTCCTGCTTCATTTGTTTCTGCATCAACCATAAGGACACCATTATTCCTGGTGCTGTTCAGTACAGGCAAATGCGGCCCGTTTAGATCCCATATATTAAAATCGATGCCCGTCTCAACAATAATCCCGGCATCAGCATTGCATAAAAAGGAATATTTTATCATTAGCAGGTTTGGCTTATCGATACTTAGAATGCGTTCTGAGCTAATCGTAACTTCTTTACCCTTTATATTAAATGTTGTGGTTCTTTCAAATTTTGCATTTTTAAGATGCAAGATTTGTTTATGTGATTTTATCTCTATTTTCAGTGCCGATACTTCTTCACCGTCAACATATATTTTAGTATACCCGCCATTTGGAGCATTAACCGGTTCACGCCATGCATTCCCGACCTTATCAAAAATACCGGACAGGGTTATGCCCACCAGTTCTTCAGGTCCGAATTCGTCCAGCGTTCC
>Ga0315548_1001849_pt1 | contig 17133 bp, 15 predicted proteins | sample SalMarSW160110MG_2_FD_202540 | JGI IMG/M metagenome (GOLD analysis project Ga0315548, IMG submission 202540) | Salt marsh sediment microbial communities from the Plum Island Ecosystem LTER, Massachusetts, United States - Salt Marsh Sediment SW1601-110 ...
GCCTGGGTATCGATATCGGGCAGGCGGTATGGGTTCCCTTTGGCGAGAAGCTGCTCCAGGGCGTCGTTCTGGAGCTGACCGACCAGCCTGCCGTCGAGGAGACCAAAGATATAGCCGGGGTCATCGAGCCCCGTCCCCTCCTATCCCCGGCCCACGTCCAGCTGGCCCGATGGATAAGCCGGTATTATTTATCCCCCCTTTTTGACGCCGTGGCCTTAATGCTGCCGCCCGGTTTTGAGCGCCGGGCGCTTACTTTTATCAGCGCCAGGCCCGTTCCCGACGGCTTTGATTCATCTACCCTTACCCCGGAGCAGAAACAGGTTTTACAATTGCTCGGGGGGGAGGGGAGGGTCAGTCTGAAACGGGTTGAGAAAGTATTAGGCAAGAAAAAGGCTCAAAGCATTGTCACCCAGCTGGTAAGGCGGGGGCTGGCCGCCCGGAGCTATGAGCTGGAGCCGATTAAGGCCAAGCCCAAGATAGAGCCTTTTCTAAAGCTTATAGTGACCGCCGATGAAGTCCGGCAGGAGGCCGCCCGCCTGCATAAAAAGGGGGCTAAAAAGCAAGCTGCCCTGCTCGAATTTCTGGCCCAACAGAGCGGCCCGGTGCCCTGGGCGGAGGCCAGAAAGAATATCAATAGTAATAAAACAGTAGCTGACGCTCTGGTTGATAAAGGTCTGGCCGCTTTCGAGCATATCGAGGTAAGGCGCGATCCCCTCGCCCTGCATAACGTTACCCCATCCTACCCTCTCACCCTCACCCCGGCCCAGAAAAAGGCTTTTGCCGAGATTAAGTCCGGCCTATCGGGGGGTAAAGGTGGGGTCTTTCTCCTCCACGGGGTCACCGGCAGCGGCAAGACCGAAGTCTATCTTCAGGCGCTGGCCGAGACGGTAAGAATGGGCAAGCGGGGTATAGTTTTAGTCCCCGAAATAGCGCTCACCCCGCAGACGATAGAGAGATTCGCCGCCCGCTTCCCCGGCAGGGTGGCGGTGCTGCACAGCCAGCTTTCCCTGGGCGAGCAGTTCGACGAGTGGCAGCGCGTCAGAGATGGTGAGTTTGATGTTGTCATCGGCCCCCGCAGTGCTGCCTTTGCCCCCCAGCCTGACCTTGGCTTAATCGTCATCGACGAGGAGCACGAGTGGACCTATAAACAGCCCGATAAGTCGCCCCGCTACCACACCCGCCATGTCGTCCTGAAGCTGGCCGAGCTGGCCGGGGCCGTGGTCGTTATGGGCAGCGCCACCCCCGACGTGGAGACTTATTACCGCGCCCAGCAGGGGGACTATAAGTTGATTCAGTTACCGGGGCGGGTTACCCCCCGCGACGGTACGGCGCTGCCGCAGGTGGAGGTGGTGGACTTAAAAGAAGAGCTTAAAGCTGGCATCAGGAGCCTTTTCAGCCGTTCTTTATCGGAAGCGATAAGCCAGGCGGTGACCAATGATGAGCAGGTTATCCTTTTTCTCAACCGGCGGGGGGCGGCGACGTTTATTCAGTGCCGCAGCTGCGGTTTTGTCCTCCGCTGTAAGCGCTGTGAGGTTCCGCTCAACTATCATTTGGCCGAGGACAAACTGGTCTGCCACCAGTGCAATTATCATACGCCGGTGCCGGAGAGTTGCCCCCGCTGCACCCGGCGAAATCTAAAATTTCTGGGGCTGGGCACCCAGAAGCTGGAGCAGGAGGCGGGCTATAACTTCCCCACCGCCCGGCTGCTGCGCTGGGACACCGATGTTACCCGTGGCCGGCATTCCCATGATGAAATCTTAAGCAAGTTCCGCAGCCACCAGGCCGATATACTTATCGGCACCCAGATGGTGGCCAAGGGGCTGGACCTGCCCCTGGTTACCCTGGTGGGGGTGGTCAGCGCCGATACCGCCATCAACCTGCCCGATTTCCGCGCCGGGGAGAGGACCTTTCAGCTTTTATCCCAGGTAGCGGGAAGGGCCGGGCGAGGGATAAAGGGGGGTAAAGTCATCATCCAGACCTACACCCCGGAGCACTACGCCATTCAGGCGGCGGCCAAACACGACTACGCCGCCTTCTATAATAAGGAAGTTGAATACCGCCGCCAGCTGCGTAACCCGCCGTTCAGCCGGCTGGCCTGCCTTACCTACAGCCATACCAATGACACTCTCTGCCAGCGGGAGTCTGAAAGAATGAAAAGATTTCTTGGTCAGGAGATAGACTCGCAGGGCGTAGCTGATATAGAGATTATCGGGCCGGCCCCGGCCTTCATCCACCGCCTGCGGGGCCGCTTCCGCTGGCAGCTTATCCTCCGTGGCCGGGGGCTTTCCGAATTTCTATCCCCCATACCCTTCCCCCAGGGCTGGGTGGTGGACGTTGACCCGGTGGGCCTTAGTTAGGTAAACTGTAATCGGAGGACAGTTATGGCTATTCTCTCTATTCTTACTCTCCCCGCACCGATATTGAGGCAGAAGTCGAAGCGGGTCAAAAGTATTGACGGCTCGGTCCGGAAGCTGGCCGGCGATATGATTGAGACCATGCACGCCGCCTCCGGGGTGGGGCTGGCGGCGCCGCAGGTGGGCGTTCTCCTGCGGGTGATTGTCATCGGCATGCCCGAGGAAGAAGATTTTGTCCTGATTAACCCGGAGATAGTGCGCCGGAGCGGGGAAAGGCTGGTGACCGAGGGGTGCTTGAGCGTTCCTGGCTACTTCGGAGAAATCGAACGCGCCCAGCGGGTTACGGTTAAGGGGAAGGACTTAAGCGGTAAGGAAGTAAGAATTAAGGCCGAGGAGTTGCTGGCGCAGGCTCTGGAGCATGAGATTGACCACCTGAACGGGGTGCTCTACATCGACCACCTGGAAAGCAGCGATAAGCTGCATAAGGTTGAACCTGAGGTAACTCCGCTCTAAAGGGGTTTGGCGCTTTAAGTTTTCTTTCCCATACTGACAGATTGTCTGTTTGACCTCTCGGGTAGCCTTCGGACTGCCGATTTTTGGCCAACTGGCGCTTCAGGCACAAAATAGAAGAGGTCATCGAACTTGTAGCCGGGGAAGGCTTTCATCGCCCCGATGATAAACTTGCGGTTGATATTGCGTTTGCCTTCTAGGACACGGTAAACCTGACTTACCGATATCTCCATGGCCCGGGCCAGCTCGGAAAGGTTCTTATAGTTTCTGACACATAGGGTAAAAACTCTCGTTTTCAGTATCATAACTTTTCTCATATATGCCAATTGGCATATAGTATACCACTAAATTTGCCTTTTGTCAACTATTATGCTTTAATTGGTCTTGAAATTTGGTAAATTAAGGATAACTTTTTTAGCCCGTCCCCTATTGACATTTGCCAGTTGGCGAACTATAATTCGTTCACTATGGAAGAAGCAAGGGCAAATCTCGGCAGAATACTCAAGCAGCAGAGAGTTTCGCTGCCGTTAACGCTGCGTGAGCTTAGTACAATGGCGGGCGTATCCGCGTCACACCTGGGCCGCATCGAGAGGGGCGAGCGTTTCCCTTCAGGCTCGGTGCTGCGGAGAATCGCCGGGCCTTTAGGCTTTGAGGAGGACGAGCTGTTCACCCTGGCCGGCTACCTTTCTCCCCAGCAATCTGGCGTGGCGGAGAGCCGCGTCAAATATGGTAGCCGGGGGGACCTTGACCCATATGTGGCCAGAGTGCTGGCGCAGGAGCCGATTGATGTTCAGCGCGCCGTCATCGGCATCCTCAGCATCTTAAACAGCATCGCCAAAACTGCCAAAAGAGAAAAGAAGCCTTAAACCGCACTCTAAAGCAGCGTTCACCCCGGATAATTTGCCCTTTTCGCCGCCTGTCCCCGAAAAGCTTGAGGACAGGCTTTTTAAATTCCCTACTTGATAAGAAGGCGCAGTGGTAGTATAGTGTAGCTTTAGAGCCTTATTGGTGAAGAAGACTTGAAGCTATCTATTGAGACTGGAACCCGGTCGTTACTGGCCACGGTAAATAATCTTCTGGACCTGCAGGGTATAAAGTCGTACCTGGTAGGCGGCTTTGTACGTGACGTCTGCTTAAGGCGAGACACCGCTGACATTGATATCACCCTGGCCACCGATGCCCTGGAGATTGCCCCGCAGGTAGCTGAAGCCCTTGGCGGCAAGTTCGTCCGGCTGGACGAGGCTAACAAGGTGGGCCGGGTGGTGGTGGCCGATAAAAAGGCGCCCTCCGGAGGCCGCTGGCAGCTCGATTTCTCTACTTTTGAGGGTGGTATTGAACAGGACCTGGGTCGGCGCGATTTCACCATAGACGCCATGGCCGTTGACCTCGGCGAGCTGGTTCAAGATGATATTTCCCTGATAGACCCCTTTAATGGTCGGGCTGACCTTAGAGATAGAATAGTACGGGCTGTTTCAGATACTGCCTTCTCATCAGACGCCGTCCGCCTGCTGCGGGCGGTGCGTCTGGCCGTCGAGCTTGACTTTACTCTTGATAGCCAGACCGAAGCGCTGGTTAAGCGCCACGCCCCTCTTATTGCCGGTGTCGCCGGGGAGAGGGTGAGGGAAGAATTGCTGCGGCTGCTGGCGGTGCCTGATTCCGGGCGGTTTTTGCCCTACCTCGATGAGCTGGGACTGCTTACCGCCATTTTCCCCGAGATGGCAGGGGCAAAAGGGGTGGGGCAGCCTAAAGAGCACTTCTGGGAAGTCTTTGAGCATTCCCTGAAGACAGTGACGGCAGTTGACTTTATTCTCCATCAGGGTGGCTGGGAATACGCTGGTGACGAAGTCCTGGTGGCGGTTCCCTGGTCGGAGACTTTAGCCCGGCACTTTGCCCGGCCGGTAAGCGCTGGCAGCACCCGGCGTTCCTTATTAAAGCTGGCGGCACTGCTTCACGACGTGGCTAAACCTCAGACCAAAGCCCTTACCGAGGACGGGCGGACGCGTTTTTTGGGGCATGCTAAAGACGGGGCGGCCGTGGCTGTGGCTATTCTGGAGAGGTTGCGCTTTAGCGGCAAAGAGGTTAAATTGGTGGAGGTGATGATAAACTACCACCTGAGACCGGGCCAGATGAGCCAGCAAGGACTGCCCACCCGCCGGGCGATTTACCGCTACTTTCGTGATTGTGGTGAGGCGGGCATCGATATCCTTTACTTAAGCCTGGCTGATCACCTGGCCACGCGGGGACCGAATTTAAACCTAGCCGGCTGGCAGGAACACGCCCGCCTGGTGGACTATGTCCTGGCCCAGCATGCCGAGCAGGAGAAGCTGGTTACCCCGGCCAGACTGGTTACCGGGCACGATTTAATCAATATCTTTAATATGAAGCCGGGCCCCCGGATGGGGCAGCTTCTGGAGGCAGTGCGCGAGGCGCAGGCCTCGGGTGAGCTGGCTACCAGGGAGGAGGCTCTGGCTTATATCCGGGAAAGGCTAGAAACCGAGGCAGTGAATAATTATGGCTAGAAGAAATACGATAGTCTTTTTTATAATAGCGGCTATCTTTGCCTTCGCCGTCTGTGCCCTGGTTTACCCCCTGTTTGACAGGGAGGAAATGCGGCTGGGGCTGGACCTCGTCGGTGGCGTGCATCTCGTCTATCAGGCCGATTTTCCCGAGGACTCCTCTGCAGAAGAGCGGACAGCGGCTATGGATCGGGCGCTTATTACTATTGAAAAGCGTATCGATAAGTATGGTGTTGCCGAGCCGATAATCCAGCAGCTGGGGGATGACCGCATAATTGTAGAACTGCCCGGCTTTACCGATATTGACGCCGCCAAGAGCCTAGTTGAGCAAACCGGCTTCCTTGAGTTCAGAGAGGCTGAGCTGAACGGAGCGGGGCAGCCGGTCTATCTGGCTGACTATCTTGAGCAGGGAAACTTGAGCTTTATCGATCTGCAGGAAGACGGGGACCGTGTGTTTGTGCTAGACATTCTAAACGAAAAAGAAATGCTTGAACATAAGACTATCGCCTTTCTGGTAGCCGATAACGGTGAAATCAAGCTTACCGATGCCTCCGGCAACCCCGCCGATAGAGAGGCACTGGAGCAGTATGCCGCTCAGAGTCTTTCCTGGATTTCGGCCCGGGGGGATGACGGCACACCGCTTACCGGCGACCTGCTGGCGGACGCTTTTCCCTCTCTTGACCAGAGCAAGGTGGTTCCCGTACCCCAGGTTAGCATTGAGTGGAACAGTGAGGGGAGCATAATATTTGACCAGATTGCCAAGCGCCTGTATAACTCAGGAGCGTACGGCACCCCGCAGCGGGCTCTGGGCATTTTCTTGGATGATACTCTCCTTTCGGCTCCCCAGATTTTGGAATCATCCTACGGCGGTAGCGGCGTCATTACCGGTAATTTCACCAGAGAAGAAGCCACGGAGCTGGCTAACCTGCTGAAATCGGGTGCGTTGCCCATGCCTCTTAAGCAGCCGCCGCTCTATCAGGAAAAGATATCCGCCACCTTGGGCGCCGATTTCATTGACATGAGCCTCATGGCGGGGCTGATTGGCATAATACTGGTCATGCTCTTTATGATTGTCTACTACCGCCTGCCCGGGGTTCTGGCCAGCCTGGCATTGATTTTCTACGGGGCGGTGGTGCTGGCTATATTCAAGCTGATTCCGGTAACCCTAACCCTGGCCGGTATCGGCGGTTTTGTCCTGTCCATCGGTATGGCGGTGGATGCTAATGTGCTCATCTTTGAGCGTATGAAGGAGGAGTTCGCCGCCGGCCGGACGCTGGGGGCGGCTATCGAGGCCGGCTTCAACCGGGCCTGGACGGCCATCCGGGACAGCAATGTAACCACCTTTATTGTCTGTGCCATCCTTTACTGGCTGGGTAGCTCCATTATAGCCAGTGCGCCGGTAATGGGCTTTGCCTTAACCCTCTTTATTGGTGTGGCGGTAAGCATGTTTAGCGCTATTGTCGTCACCCGCACCCTGCTGCGGCTGTTCGTCGGTACCAAACTGGCCAAGAGGACCTCGCTATTCAGTGCTCATCGGGAGAAGAAATGATGTTGGATATTACCGGTAAAAGGTCTTTGTTCCTGATTATCTCGGAGATTATCATCCTGATTGGCATTATCGCCCTGGCGGTCTTCGGTCTTAAACCGGGGATTGAGTTCAGCAGCGGCTCCATGCTCACGATGAGTTTTGAGCAGGAGATAGACCAGAGTGAGTTGAGGGAGGAGTTGACCAGCCTGGGCTATGACAACGCTATCATTCAGCGCACCGCCGCCGGTGATTTCTTCATCCGTACCCAGGAGCTGACCAGTGATGAGAAAATAGCCCTGGAGGAGGCTCTGGGTGCCCGCTTTGGCGCCCTGGCCGAGCGGGAGTTCTATTCGGTGTCCTCGATGGTGGCTGCCGAGACCGTCCATAACGCTGTCATTGCCGTGGCCATAGCTGCCGTGGGCATACTGCTCTATATAACCTGGGCCTTCCGCCGCATGCCCAAGCCTTTCCACTACGGCGTCTGTGCCATCATCGCCCTGGTGCATGATGTGGTGCTGGTAACCGGCATCTTCGCCATCCTGGGCGCCATTATAGGCTGGGAAATCAACCTGATGTTCATCACCGGTGTTCTGGCCGTTATCGGTTACAGCATCAACAACACCGTGGTTGTCTTTGACCGCATCCGGGAGAACCTGAGAAGGGGGGTGCACCCCGATTTCGAGATGGTGGTCAACAGCAGCCTGGTGGAAACCTTAAGCCGTTCCCTGAACACCAGCCTGACCACCCTGTTAGTGGTCTTAGCCCTGCTGCTCTTTGTCGGTGCCTCCATTCAGAACTTCGCCCTGGTTATGCTAATCGGCGTCATCGTCGGCACCTACAGCTCGCTGTTCGTTGCCCCCACCCTGCTCATCGTCTGGGAGAGGGGGGAGTGGGGCAATCTGATTCCTTTGCGCCGGGCCAAAACCAAAGAGGCATAAATCATGCTGGCCACTAAAGAGAGTGCCGCCAAGCTGGCTATTGTTGCCGTCAGCCTGCTGATAGTAATTAAGACGGCTGCCAGCATCGTTACCGGCAGTATCGCCATCAGGGCTGACGCCATCCACAGCGTTATCGACCTCTTCGGGGTAATCGTCGGCTATACCGGCATCAGGATTGCCAGCAAACCCCCCGACGAGCGCCACCCCTTCGGCCACGGCAAGGCGGAGAATGTCGCCGGCGTGGTCATCGCCGCCATGATATTTGTCGCCGCCGGCATCATTGCCTATCAGGCGATAGTCAGGCTTATTGCCGGTGGAGTGGTGGAGCTGGTAACCCTGGGTATCTACGTGACGGCGGCGGCTATCGCCATCAACCTGCTTGTTTCCTGGTATGCTTTGAGGGTAGCTCGCGCCACCGAGTCCATAGCCCTGGAGGCCACCGCCCGCGACCTGCTCGCCGACGTGCTCAGCTCGGCGGCGGTGCTGGTGGGTTTAGTTCTGGTGCGCTTGACCGGAATTGCCATACTCGACCCTATCGTCGCCCTGTTGGTAGCCATACTCATCGGCCGCACCGCTTTTTTCACCATGAGGAAGTCCTTCGGCGGCCTGATGGATATAAAGCTGCCCCAGGCGGAGGAGGACGAGATAGTCGTCATTATAAAGAAGCATGGTGACTTGGTAGCCGGTTTCCACAGGATCCGCACCCGCAAGGCGGGCAGCCAGCGCTATATTGACTTTCACCTGGTGGTGTCCAAGGATATCAGTGTGGAGAGGGCGCACCGGCTGTGCGACCAGCTGGAAGAGGCGATAGAGAGGCGGCTCTCTGATGCCAGCGTCACCATTCATGTTGAGCCCTGCGACGGTAACTGCCAGCAGTGCTCTACCTCCCCCGACCTCTGCCAGCCCGGTTAGGGCAGTTTGTGTATCTCCTTTACCGCCCCAATCAGGCGGTTGATGTTGGCTGCCCCGGAGCTGCGCGACGACTGGCCCAGGGGGTCTTCAACGCTGTTACCGAGTAAAGCATCAAAGGTGGCTTTTACCGAAGTGGCTAGAGCATCGAGGTTGTAGCCTCCCTCCAGGGTGAGCGCTAGACGACCGCTACAGAGCTCATCGGCCAGCCCCTTGATAATCTCCACCATCTGCCCTAGTCCGGTAACGCTCACCTGCATCATGGCTAAGGGATCGGCCCAGTGGAGGTCATAGCCGGCCGAGACCAGGATAAGCTGGGGTTTGAACCGCCTGCCGGCGGGGGCGATAATCTGCTCGAAGACCTTCAGGTATTCGGCATCGCCACAGCTGGCGGATAGCGGTATGTTGATATTAGTCCCCACGGCGGCTCCGCTGCCGCTTTCGAAAATGTCCCCGGTCCCCGGGTAGAAGGGATACTCGTGGGTGGAGATGTACATCACCTGAGGATTGTCATAGAAGGCGTCCTGCGTGCCGTTGCCGTGGTGCACATCAAAGTCAATGATGAGGATGCGTTCCAGCTTATATTTGTCCAGCGCATACTTGGTGGCAATAGCTATATTGTTGAAGAGGCAGAAGCCTTTAGCCTGCCCGGGGGTGGCGTGGTGGCCGGGGGGTCTGACCAGGGCAAAGGCGCTACTCACCTTCCCACCCATGACTGCCTCCACCGCCCGGATAAGGCCGCCGGCGGCATAGAGAGCCGCCTCATAGGAGCCGGCCGACATTACCGTGTCGGGGTCGAGCCAGCCCCCACCACTGGCGGCTTTTTCCTCAATCTCTTTAATATATTCCCTCCGGTGCACCAGGGCTATTTCCTCTACCGAGGCGGGACGGGGCTCAATCAAGGTTAGCTGTTTTTTGAGCCCGGTTTTCTCCAGGTGGGAGATAATCGCCTCCAGCCGGGCGGCAACCTCGACGTGCTGTCCGGTATCGTGCTTGAGATAAATGGGGTTATAGACATAGCCTGCTGACATAGCTGGTCTGATGATAGCAGATGCTATGCCTGTAAACAAGATGGCGTTGTTTGAGTTTATCCCCCTTATGGATTATACTGTTGCTAAGGCGGTGAGAGCATGCTGGTTGTAGAAAATCTCCAGCTAAAATTGAACGGCAATTCAATAATAAACGGCCTTGACCTCCATGTGGGTAAGGGCGAGATACACGGCATCCTGGGGGAGAACGGTACTGGCAAGACCACCATCGCCAACCTGATAATGGGGACTAACAACTACCGCTCCACCGGCGGCAGGATTATCTTTGAGGGCGAGGATATCTCAAAGCTCTCCGTTTCCGAACGGGCCAAGAGGGGGATAACCTTAGCCTGGCAGGAGCCGGCCCGGGTGGAGGGGCTGACAGTGAGAGATTACCTCTCTTTAAGCAGCAAAAAAGGCCAGAGCGACCGGATTGAGCGCTATCTGTTGATGGTGGGCATGGAGCCAGCGCAGTATATGGACAGGGACATCGACGCTACTTTGAGCGGCGGCGAGAGGAAGAGGATTGAGATGGCCTCGGTGCTGGCCATGCACCCCAAGCTGGCTATACTCGACGAGCCGGACTCGGGGATAGATATCGTCGCCCTGCCGCTGCTGCTTAACGGCATCATGGAGATGAACCGGCAGGGCTCGTCGGTTCTGCTGATTACCCACAGTGAGAGGGTGACCGAAGTCGCCCACCGCGTATCCATACTGTGCGCCGGCAAGATAATAAGCACCGGCGCCCCGCTGGAAACCAGCCAGTGGTTCAAGAATAACTGCCTGACCTGCCCTCATATCAATGAGCCAGCGTACTAGAGGTAATATGGTTCGCTACTCAGTGGAAGAAGAATACAAGGGGATGATTGACGCCTATCATAAGGCAGGCGGGGACAGGCGTGTTCTAAAGAGCAAGGATGTAGCCAAGCTGGTCGTCCACGAGAATAAGGTGCTGGCTAACGACGGCATCAAGGGGTTAAAGATAGACACCGAGGAGACCGCCAGCGGGGTCAGTGTCAACTTCACCGTGGAAAAAGGGGCAAAGATAGAACGACCCGTCCATCTCTGCTTTGGCCTCCTCCCCAAGGAAGGCCTGCAGGAAATCATCATGAAGGTGGATGCTCAGGATGACAGCGAAGTGAGCGTCGTCGCCCACTGCATCTTCCCCAACGCCGTTAGAGTAATCCACAAGATGGACGCCGATATCAATATCGGAAATAATGCTAGATTTGACTATAAGGAGACGCACTATCACGGCGAGGACGGTGGCATCGAGGTTATCCCCAAGGCCAGGGTTAAGGTGGGGAAGGGGGGCGTCTGGCAGAGCACCTTTGCCTTAAGCCAGGGCCTGGTGGGCAGGCTGGACTACGATTTTGAAGTCTTCTGTCAGGAGAAGGCGGTGGCCGAGTTGGTGGTCAAGGCGTATGGCCGGGGCTCGGACGATATCAAGATACTGGAAAAGATATATCTGGAAGGTAAAGGCGCCCGGGGCATGGCTAAGAGCCGCCTGGTGCTGAGCGATAAGGCCAGGGCCGAGGTCAGGGGAGAGACCTACGGCAATGCTCCCTACGCCCGGGGCCACGTTGACTGCATGGAGCTGGTCAACGGCACCGAGGCGGTAGCCGTAGCGATACCTATAGTTTCGGTGACCGTTGACACGGCTAAGGTCACCCACGAGGCGGCTATCGGTAGCATAGATAGAAAACAGGTGGAGACGCTAATGGCCCGGGGGCTGGACGAGAACGAGGCGGTAGACGTCATCGTTAGAGGTATTCTTAAGTAGCTGGAAAAAAGATATGTCCTTGGATTTAACCAAGGTAGCGGCGCAGGTGGGGAGTATGGTCGCCAGGCTCAAAGCCGGTGGCGAGGAGAGGCAAAAGCGCCTGCAAAACGCCCTCAATGTTCTCCAGGATAAGTCCCTTGACCTTGACAAGCTGGGTAAGAAGATAGAAGCCAGCAAGGGTAAGACCACCTGGCTGGTGGCCGGCCTGGTTGACGGGCTTTCCCCGTGTTACCCATCACCACCCCTCCCCCCGGATTTCTTTGTTATTGCCACCGACGGCTCCAACATTGATGTTGACCGCCATAAGTCAACCCGCTGCTATTTAATAAATATCGGCAGCGTGGTTCTCCGCTACGGTGGCCAGCCCGAAGCCCTGCTCGATAGCTTTCCCTCGCTATATTTCGGCGATGAAGACCTGGTCATTGCCCCCGACGGGGCTAAAGGCCGTGAGCAGCCGGTAGAGGGCACCCTGCTGGGTATAAAGCGCGGCGTTGACGAGTGCCGCGAGCTGGCCAAAATTGCGGCAGAATTACCCACAGACAGCCTCGCTTTGGCGCTGCTCGACGGCTCACTGATTTTATGGGGTCTGGCCGGGCAGACCTACCCCGACTTCGTCACCGAGGCACTGCTTCATAAGGGTTTCTTAAGCTGCCTCGAGGAGATGAGAAAGCTCAATAAAGACAGACATCTTGCCCCGGCCAGCTATATCAGCTTCCCCCGCTCCACCGATGTGGTCAACGCCCTGCGGGTGGCTCTCTGTCCCCACGATATTATCGATACCGACCGGCTCTGCAAGGAGTGCCAGTCGAGAGATTGTGATAAAGTGGACGGTGTGCGTGACCGCGATTTATTTTCTAATATTCTGGCGCCCGGCGAAAGGTCGGCGCTGTTTACCAGTCAGTCAAAGATAGTCAAAGACCACTACGGCGGGCACTGGGTCTATTTTTTCTATATCAGGGTGGATGACGAGATTGCCCGCGTGGAGATTCCGCAGTGGGCGGCCAGAGACGAGAGCCTGCTCAATTTAACCCACGCTTTAGTTTTAGACCAGTGCCGGCGGGGGCAGGGCTACCCGGTGGCTTTAAGTGAAGCCCACGAGCAGGCGGTGGTCACCGCCGCCGATAAGGATAGCTTCTGGCAGCTGGTGGAGTCTCTGATGGTGGACGAGAAAATGCCATCCCCCACCTCTGCCAAGAGCTTTAGCAAGAGGACCAGATGGGTATGACTAATTTGTTACCCGATTTTACTACCTCACCCCCTGTGTCCCCCTCTACTTAAAACGAGAGGGGGAGTATAATATAAAGAGATGTTTTATTTAAGGGAGGCAAATAATGGGTTCTAAAGGCAGAAAGAACGTAAAGAAACCCAAGCAGAAAAAAGAGAAAAAGAAATAAATTATTCTAGATGAGTAAATACCTCTATTTAATTTTAGGGCTGGTATTCCTGCTGGCCAGTACGGTTGTGGGCTGCAAAAACCCGCTGTATACCTATGAAAACGGCAAGGTGCTCATCGGGGGGGACGGCGAGCCGATTATACTGATAGACAACCCCGACGCCGTCGACCCCACCTACGCCGAGTTGGTGGCCTTCATCCGGCAGGATACCACCGACACCAACGACTACCTGGAGCACCCGCGCATCGGCTATGTCTGCGCTGACTTTGCTGAGGACGTGCACAACAGCGCCGAGGCTGCAGGCATCAGGGCGGCCTCGGCAAGCGTGGACTTTGAGGGGGATGAGGAAGGGCACGCCTGTAATGCCTTTGACACCATAGACAAGGGGCTGGTATATATTGATTGCACCGGACAGAGCTCCAGCGACAAGATAAATTTTCACCTGGAAGAGACCGAGGAGGGATTTGTTTTTGTAGACGATAATCCCGATAGCTGGGATGCTGTCGCCTATGTTAAGGTGGGCAAGGAATACGGCCTGGTACCGCTGGCCAGGGCCGAAGCCTTATACTATAACTTCTATCAGGAATATAAAGAGAAGTGGCAGATATACAAGGAGCTACTGGCTACTTTCAATGATGAAGTTACCCGGTTTAACCAGGAGATTACGGACAAGACCTACTACGAAGGCTCGGCGGAGTTGGCCAGAATGGAAGACTGGCAGGCAGAACTGGAGAGGCAGGGCGAATTGCTGGACAAGTTGAGTGGAGATCTGGGCGGTGTCTGGTTTGAGCCCAAGGGCATTGTCAAAGATGTGTGGATACACTGGGGACCGGGAGAATAATTGTGGGAGGATGCTATGCCGACTGAATATGAAATCAACGAACTGGCCAAGGAAGAGTCCTGGCGCATGTTCCGCATCATGGGGGAGCTGGTGGAGGGCTTTGATACCCTCACCGGCATCGAGCCGGCGGTAACTATATACGGCTCCGCCCGGCTTAAAGCCGACGACGAGCTATACGCCCAGACCGTAGAAATCGCCAACAAGCTGGGAAAGCTGGGCTTCTCCATCGTAACCGGCGGTGGGCCGGGGGTGATGGAGGCGGCCAACAAGGGGGCGTTTGAGGCAGGGGTTACATCGGTGGGGCTTAATATTGAACTGCCTGCGGAGCAGGTCTGCAATGCCTATGCCAACAAGACGCTGACCTTTCACCACTTCTTCGCCCGCAAGGTGATGCTGGTAAAGTATGCCAGCGCCTTTGTCATCATGCCCGGCGGCCTGGGTACCCTCGACGAGCTGACCGAGGTGCTGACCCTGATACAGACCCACAAGATAAGGCCCTTCCCGGTGATAATCTTTGATAGCCGGTACTGGCAGGGATTTCTGGACTGGCTGGGGGGCGCTGTCCTGTCCAAGGGGTGTATTTCCCAGGAAGACCTTGACCTGCTGATAGTCTGCGACCAGCCTGGCGAGGTGGTTGATGTTGTCCAGGAGTGGTACATCAGGCACGAGATAGTCGGCAAGAGGGCGCTGCCCAAGTAAGATAAAGGAAAATAAAGATGGCTGAAGCAGAGAGAGTCGGCGAGGTTATCGAAGCTGGCACCACTGGATTTATCGCTCAGTGCTACGAGCTGTATCAGATGCCGCCGCTGGGCAGTCTGGTCAGGACCGGGGGTTCGGCGGCGGAGCTTTACGGTATCGTCTATAATGCCGCCACCACCAGTCTGGAGCCGGGGCGCCGTCCTATTGCCCGGGGCCGGGACGAGAAGAGCGAGGAGGCCATCTACCACTCGTCTCCCCAGCTGGCCAAGCTGCTCAGGAGCGAGTTCGAGGCGCTGGTGGTGGGGCATAAAGAAGGGGATAAGCTCTATCACCGTTTGCCCCCCCAGCCCGCCCGCATCCACGGCTTCGTCTATCAGTGCACCCCGGATGAGGTTAAAGAGTTCGGCAAGTCTTTCGATTTTCTTAACATAATACTAAACGCCCATTTGCCTGTTCCCACCGAAGAACTGGTGGCTGCCTCGCTGCGCCGGATGAGCCGGGCACATGATGACCAGCGTGATTTCCTGGTGGCAGCGGGCAAGGAACTGGCCATTCTGCTCAGCGGCAACCTTAACCAGCTCAACGCCATTCTGGGGAGGATTAAGCTATGAGTGAGCGCCTGGGTATCATTGTCTCCGGTTCGCTGGCCAAAGGGGTGGAGGTCAGGCTGGACAGCTCGGCCTCCATTGAGGACATGGCGGTGGGGCGCTTCGTCACCATTGAGGGGGCCAAGCGGCGCTTCTTCGGCATGATAACCGATGTCAGCCTGGGAATGACCGACCAGAGGCTCAGCCTTACCCCGCCCGATGTCTCCGACCCCTTTATCGCCGAGGTTTTAGCCGGTACCAGCACCTTCGGCACTCTCCATGTCTCCCCCAGCTTGGTCATTGGCGGTGACGCTACCACCATGCTCGAAGGCCCCCAGCCGGTCAAGACCGTGCCCAGCCATTTTTCGGTGGTCAAGGCGGCCACCCAGGAGGATGTGGAACTGGTCTTCGGCACCGAGGACGAGAAGAGGTTCTCCATCGGCACGCCGCTGGACATGGAAACTAAAGTCTGCCTGAATTTGGAGGAGCTGGTCAAGCGCTCCAATGGCGTCTTCGGCAAGAGCGGCACCGGCAAGACCTTTTTAGCCAGGCTGCTCCTTATCGGCATACTTCAGAAGGGGGCGGCGGCCAATCTGGTCTTTGATATGCACAGCGAGTACGGCTGGGAGAGCCGCGACGAGCGGGGGCGGCGGGTAAAGGCCTTAAAGCAGCTCTTCCCCTCGCGGGTGGCCGTTTTCACCCTGGACGAGGAAAGCTCACGGCGGCGCAAGGTCAGCACCGATTTCGTGGTCAGGATTGGCTACGACGAGATAGGGCCCGATGATATCGCTCTGCTGCGCCAGACGCTGAACCTCACCGACCTGGCCGTTGAAGCTGTCCACCAGCTTTCCCGCCGGTTCGGCAAAAGCTGGCTGGAGGATACCCTGGCCATGAAGGGCACAGATGAACTGCCCGAAGGCCTGAACATACACGAGAGCACCCTTTTGAATCTGCAAAGGGGGCTGGAGACAGTCCGGCGGCTGCCTTTCCTTATGCCCCACGCCCCGGATAACACCGTCAGCCGCATACTGGAGTATCTCGATAGGGGTACCAATGTTATTCTGGAGTTCGGCCGCTACACCGATATTACTGCCTATATACTGGTGGCCAACCTGCTCACCCGCCGCATCCACGCCCGCTACCGTGAGGCCACCGAGAAAGCTTTGGGGGAGGACACCACCCCGCCCCGCCCCCTGGTGATAACCATCGAGGAGGCGCACAGGTTTCTCAACCCGGAGGTGGCCAGCCAGACCATCTTCGGCACCATCGCCCGCGAGATGAGAAAGTATAACGTTAGCCTGCTGGTGATTGACCAGCGCCCCAGCGGCATCGACAGCGAGGTCATGTCCCAGATGGGGACTAAACTGACCTGCCTGCTTGATAACGAGCGGGATGTCGATAGTGTGCTTACCGGGATGGCGTCTAAAAACGAGCTTAAGTCGGTGCTGTCCAAGCTGGAATCGAAACAGCAGGCGCTTATCTTCGGCCACGCCGTGCCGGTACCGGTGGTGGTAAAGACCAGGGAGTACGGCTCTGCCCAGTCCTACCGGGACTTTGCCCCCGATAGCCAGACCGAGAAAGACATCGAGAAGCTGTGGGATTAGAGGTGGCTTAGCATGAAGAAAATCGGACTGGCTCTGGGCGGCGGCGCCGCCCGCGGACTGGCTCACATCGGGGTGCTGGAAGTATTAGAGAGAGAGGGCATCCCGGTTGATATGATTGCCGGCACCAGCGCCGGCGCCGCCGTCGGCGCACTTTACGCTGAGGACAGGTCGGTTGCCAAGATAAAGAAGCTGGCGCTGGATATGGGGTGGCGGCGGATGGTCTCTCTGGTGGACCTGGCACTGCCCAGGAGTGGTTTCATCGAGGGAACCAGGATTAAGAACCTGCTCAAGTCGATTATCGGCGATATAAGTTTCAGTGAATTAAAAATTCCCCTCTCCTGCGTGGCTACCGATATACGGAGCGGCGAGGAGGTGGTCATCAGTGACGGCCCGGTGCTGGAGGCAGTCAGGGCCAGCATCTCCATACCGGTAATCTTTACCG
>Ga0315548_1001852_pt1 | contig 17119 bp, 13 predicted proteins | sample SalMarSW160110MG_2_FD_202540 | JGI IMG/M metagenome (GOLD analysis project Ga0315548, IMG submission 202540) | Salt marsh sediment microbial communities from the Plum Island Ecosystem LTER, Massachusetts, United States - Salt Marsh Sediment SW1601-110 ...
GAGACCTGCCTGAAGTACATTATAAGAAAAAATAGTCCCGGTTACCGGACAATTGTTATTTTTTTGCCTCGGGACGTTTAAGTTTTTTTGAAAGCGCCAGCATAAAAATGCCAAAAACAAGCATTGACAGTCCGACCCAGAGATTTATATTTATACCAAGGGACTTTTTATAAAGCTCGGCATTTGCCACTGTAAGAAATCCGTGGATAGTCAATATAATCCCGAGTATTGTGAACATTAATCCGATTGGAAGTTTAATATCTACGCCCATAATTTAAGTTTTTACCAGAATAATATACTTAAGACTATTGCCATGGCCCCGACCAGAATAGCCAGTGCTATATTGCTTTGATACCATTTTTCACCCTCTTCTTTATACTTTGGTGTCATCGAGTATACAAGACCTTTTAATTCATTATCAGATTTGGTCCTTTGTGTGCTGAATGATACTATAATAGTAAATATAAAACATACGACAAATGCCCATATGGCTGTCCAGAATGACAATGCCATTTCACTGGGATATTGATGAAAGACATGGATCCAACCTCCTTTTATGCCAATTGCCTCACCTGCTGTAAGGGTTAATCCGTGATGCACTGTTGCTGCTATTATCCCTGCAAGCAGTCCGTAAAAGGCGCCGTGGCCCGTGGACCGTTTCCAGAACATGCCCAGCAGGAACGTGGCAAATAACGGGGCATTGACAAACGCAAATACAAGCTGGATAAAGTCCATTATATTGTCAAACTGTGCCGCAAGGTAAGCTGTGCCTATACTTATAATAACCCCGAATACGGTAGCAAACTGTCCGACCCTCAGGTAATGTTTATCAGGCCTATTCGGATTGATATAGCTCTGGTATATATCATAAGTCCAGACAGTATTAAATGCCGTAACATTTCCTGCCATGCCCGACATAAATGACGCCATAAGGGCAGTTAATCCGAGACCCAGTAATCCCGTAGGAAAATAATGGCCAAGCATCATGGGTATTACGGAATTGAAATCATCTGATCCGTCTTTCTGAAGCAATGCAAAGCCGCTTTCAGGATCATTTAACAATTTTAATGCTATCATGCCTGGCAATATCACCAGGAGAGGAAGGAACATCTTAGGAATGGCCCCTATTAAAGGGGTACGGCGTGCAGCACGCATAGATCCTGCAGCCATTGCTCTCTGGACTACAAGAAAGTTGGTACACCAGTAGCCAAAAGATAATACGAAGCCCAGTCCCATTATTAGTCCGAACCATTGTATCCCCATGGGATTTGTTGCTGCGCTTCCCATACCCTGCCAGGATGCTGTGTAAGCCCCGGCAGAGAATCCTCTTTCAACTGCTACCTCACTTAAAGCTTCCTTTAATCCTTCCCATCCGCCGACATTTATGAGCCCGATTATTGAAAGGGGCAGGAAGCCGATGACAATAAGGAAGAACTGCAGGACCTCGTTATAAATGGCAGAAGTTAATCCGCCAAGGTAGGTGTAAATGAGCACAATAAGTGCCGAAAGAATAAGGCTGAAATTAAAGTCCCATCCCAATAAAATTCTCATCAGTTCAGCCAGGGCGAACATTGATATGCCTGAGGTAAATACAGTCATCACGGCAAATGAAATAGCATTAAGTCCCCTCGTTTTTTCGTCAAACCGCAGCTTTAAATATTCTGGGGCAGAGCGTGCCTTTGAGCCATAGTAGAAGGGCATCATAAAAATTGCCAGGAAGATCATCGCCGGTATTGCTCCTATCCAGTAGAAGTGTACGGTTTTAATTCCATATTTTGCTCCTGATGCGGCCATACCGAATACTTCCAGGGCACCAAGGTTGGCAGAAATAAAAGCCAGTCCGGTTATCCATGCAGGAAGCGAACGACCCGCTTCAAGGAAGTCAGTGGCAGTGAGCATGTAGCGCTTCAATAACCAGCCAATACCCAGCACAAATACAATATAGACTGCCATTATCAACAAGTCTATCCAGCCAAGAGAGATAACGTGTTCCATTTTTTATTTACAGTTTAATTCATTATAATATTGTCGGTTATATTTTTTTTGTGCCATCTCCCACGTCGGCAACATAGAAATCAGCTTTAAGTCCGGTTTTTTCTAAATAGCCGACACTGACATCGGCAATAAATTTGCCTATTGAATTTTCATTTACAAGGCTTACGGTACATCCCCCGAATCCTGCACCGGTCATTCTTGAGCCTAAAACACCCTCAATTTTTCTTGCTTCGTCAACAAGGGTATCGAGCTCCGGTCCGGTTACATCATAATCAACGCGCAGTGAATCATGGGAAGCATTCATCAGGCTGCCGAATTTTATAATGTCATTGCTTCTCAGTGCCTCAACGGCGTCCATGCACCTCTGATCCTCGGAGACCACATGCCTTGCCCTTTTTCTCACCGTGCTGTCAGGGATATTGCCAGCGAGCCTGTCAAAATCGGCCAGGGTAAGCTCACCAAGGTTTCGCAGGGGCCTTACTTTATTCAGGTATTCCACTGCCTTGTCGCACTCACCCCTTCTCTCATTATATTTGGAATCTGTGAGTTTCCTTTTTTTGTTTGTATTTGAAATAACAAGTTTGTATCCTGTAATGGAAAGTGGAACAAGTTCGTATTCGAGGTTGTCGCAGTTAAGGAAAATAGCATGGTTTTGTTTACCCATTACAGCAGCAAACTGATCCATAATTCCGCAATTTACTCCCACGAAGTTGTTCTCAGCCCTCTGGCACAATAGCGCCAGTTCCTTCCTGTCCAGTTTATTGTTCCCGTATTTTTCGTTAATGAAAGCAGCGGAGACAGTTTCGATAGAAGCAGACGAAGATAATCCTGCCCCGTCAGGGATGTTACCTGAGAAAAGAAGCTCCACGCCTTCTGATATAACTACACCTGCTTTACGGAATTCATCAATTACTCCAAGAGGATAATTTACCCATTCATTACCCTTTTTTTCATTTAACCTGTCAATAGGAATTTCACATTTGTAATCGAAATTCAATGTAGAGAACCTGACAACCTTTGATTCAATATGTCTGGCAGCCAGGTAAGTTCCGTAGCTGAGGGCACAGGGGAAAACATAGCCCCCGTTATAATCGGTATGTTCTCCTATAAGGTTTACCCTTCCGGGAGAAAAAAACATTGAGATTTCTTTTTGTGAAGGGCCGTATATCCTGATAAACTCATTCCGCAGGTTCTTAATCATTTGCAGGGTTTTTTTTCAAATATATAAATAAAAATAATTTATTTGCTTCGCCTCCTGAATAATTGGATATTTTTATTGTGGGTAAAAACAGTCAGTACCGCCCCTCCTATCACCATCATAGCACCCATGACTGTCAGAAACGTAAAATTCTCAGGGGTTATCCACGGGACACTTAATGCTCCCAGGATGGCCATTGTTATAAAAGTAATAACGGGATTCTGGGTTATTATCACACTTACTTTATTTGCCTCAAGGTATTTAAGTGCCAGGGCAAGTGATCCGTAGGCAGCAAGCGTATTAAGACCCAGAAATAAAAGTAATATCCAGTATCCAAACGATATTTCCCCGAAGCTGCGGTAACCGACAAAGGGGCTATATAAAATGGCCGGTATGCCGAATATAACAATATTAAGTTCCATAGGAGGATATTTGCGGACAAGCTTTTTCTGTATTACGGCATAGCCCGACCATGCCACTGCCCCTATGATTATCCAGATTATGCCCTTATTAAAAATTTGTTTATTCCCCACTATTAATGAAAATTGTTCATTGTAAAACAATAACAATCCGCAAACAACGATAATCAAACCGGACAGCTGAATGAATGTTAGTTTTTCCCTGTATATAATAAATCCTGATGTGGCAAGCAGTACAGGCCCAAGTTGCATAAATACCTGGGCAACGCTGGGAGATGTATAGTTAATTCCAGTTATAAAGCCCAGATAGTTTAAGCCAAGGCAGCATGCCGCAACAATTAGTAACAGGGGTGGATTCTTAATGATATTAAGCTGTGAGGAATGAAATGTAAAATAAAATGCAGCAAGCAGAATAAATGCCACACTGAATCTGAACCAGGCAATGTCAACCGGACTAAGGCTTATGAGTGATACCTTCAGGGCAACGGCCAAAAATCCCCATAATAAAGCCGTCACAGAAGCAAAAAATATACCTTTAAGTTTTGAAGATAAAATCATTAAGGTTTATGGTGTAAAATACAGAATACTGAAATTCTCCAAAAATAGAGGAAATTAAAATTTATCCGTATAAAGGCAGGAAAAAAAACTTGAAAAGCGATAATAAAATATGCAGTCTATATACCGGGGATTGGCTACAGCTGATTAAAAGTCCTCATCTTTCCTGTATTTCATGGCTGTCTGATGGGCCTGTTCAATTTCGAATGCTGTCTGCCAGTCAATATTATTATATGAACTTAACAGTTCATTTTTACATGAAGGACAAATAATATCTTCGGTCTGGTGCCTGTTACAGCGCTTACACACTTTGAATTCTGTTTTAGGCTTCTTTTTATTCATGTTTTTTTAGATTGTTTTACGGGAGATTAATTTTTATAGTTGCATTAATCCCAGGATTAATTTGATGATATATATCACCTGCATTCATAGAACTAAATGGGAAAATTTATCGTAACTTAATTTAAAATAAGGGCATTGATGAATTATACAATTGAAAATACCAGCACGACCCCTTATATAAGTTTTAGCAACGGGAAAATACATATTAAGGGAAAGTCTATTCCCACCGTTAATTTTGGCAACCTTAAATCATTTTTGAGTTTAATCAGGCGCTATTCAAAGGAGCCTGAAGCCATTACCATATTGGATATTGATCTTGATTATATTAATTGCTGCTCGAAAAGATGTCTAATGGAATCATTAAAGATTCTTGACAGAATATATAAAAAGGGATACAGGATTTGTGTAAACTGGTACTACGATAAAAATGATGAATATATGCTCGAATTGGGCTCTATCTACAGTTCACTTGTAAGATTACCTATTAACTTGATTGAAAGATAATTCCCTCTTTTTCTATTCGTCCTTATTATTTTTATTATGCTCCCTGATAAATTTATCAAGGGCCATAGTCATTGACGGTGCATGAGGCATTGGAGCCTGCAAATCAAGCCTTAATCCGGCATCTTTAACTGCCTTGGCAGTGGTTTCACCGAATGAGGCAATCTTAATATTGTTCTGCTTGAATTCAGGGAAGTTCTGCAGCAGGGATTTTACTCCTGAAGGGCTAAAAAATACGAGTAAATCATAATTTATCGATGATAAATCCGACAAATCGCTGCTGACAGTCTTATACAGTATGGCTTTTGTGTATTTTATATTGTTATTATCAAGCAGAATGGGGATTTCTTCATTATGCTGATCTGATAAGGGCAAAAGGAATTTTTCTTCACTGTGCTTTGCTATAATATCGATCAAATCTGAAAAATTACCCTGTCCGTAAAATATTTTCCTCTTCCGGTATACAATATACTTCTGGAGAAAGAAGGCCACTGATTCGGAGATACAGAAATATTTCATGGAATCGGGGACTGTTATGCGCATCTCTTCACAAATCCTGAAGAAATGATTAATTGCTGTTTTACTTGTATAAATTACAGCAGTATGATTTAAAATATCTACCCTCTGTTTCCTGAATTCCTTGCATATTACACCCTCAACATGGATAAAAGGCCTGAAATCAATTTTAACGTTATTTTTTACAGCTAATTCATGGTAAGGTGATTTTTCTGATTCAGGTTGGGGTTGAGATACTAAGATCTTTTTGATTTTCATATTTGAGAATCCTCCTTTAACTACTTCTATATCAATAGGATGAAGAATTTGTATCCAAGTAATAGTGGTAAAATTTCAAGTGTACAAAGGTATAAAATCAAATAAAATAAAAAAATATCTTTTTTAATAATTATTTGAAAACCCCTGTATAACCTGATTATATATGAGATTAAAATCAATGATATGCCTGCTATTAAAAAAATGACTTTTAGCTTTTCAGATATATAAATCTGCGCTATTAGCAAGGGAAACAGGAATAATCCCAGATTCTTATTAATAATATAATTGTTGTGTATATATTCATTGAATATTTGCGTACTGTTAAAAATAAATCCAACCAGTTTTAACAGTAATATCCTGGCAACAGATATAATTATTACAACATTGATAATTATTAGCAGGGTTTCGAATGTGTTGAATCTGAATATCTTTATATGGTAATGTTCCAGTATCCTTAAAATAAAGGCTGACAGGACTATCACATAGATGAAATTCAGCACAAAAGATATTCTTTTTATCATTATGTTCTTTTCCCGCAATAGCTTTATCGATAACTGGTAACTCAGCAACGAACTGAATAAAAGGGTGAAGTACTTCTTATAGAATATTTTGACCCATAGAAAAAGAAGGGTAATGAAAAGAAATAATCCCAGAAGCCAGTCATTTGATATCTCATATCTTTGTTTTGGTTCAATAGCAATGTTTTTGTTGTGGATTAAAATTCTTTTTAGATTTGCTGCTGAACTTGCTATAGGTGTGAATAACGAGCTTCCCATGGATGATGTATCTTCGCGCTGTCTGCTGAATAAAAAATTCCCGGCGGTATTCCATGTCAGCTTTTCAGGCAGCTGCTGAGCGGGTGATGTAATGACAGTCTCTGTAACAGTTTTATGTGCGGGCTTTACTTTAAGGGAATCCGGGACTGTTGAATCAACTATCTGAATTTCAGGGATTTTCTTGATGCTGTCTTTTATGGTGTATTTTTTAATTGCACTGTCTTCAATGAAGCCGGCACCGGATATTGCGGAATCACCTGAAATGCTCTTTTTATAACTTATGGTATCTCTTATGCCTGTCATTCTTTATTTTTTGTGTCAATGATAATTGTAACCGGACCGTTATTTATTAATCTTATATTCATATGTGCCCCGAATTTGCCGGTTTTTACCTCCTTATTGGTATCCTGTTCAAGTTTCTTTATAAAACCGTTATACAGGGGTATTGCAGTATCAGGTTTTGCTGCCTTGATATAGGAAGGCCTGTTACCCTTTTTTGTGCTGGCATGCAAAGTGAACTGGCTGATAACCATAATTTCTCCGTCCACATCCATGACCGACCTGTTCATAACCCCGTTGTCATCATTAAATATTCTGAGTCTTGATATTTTGCCGCTTAACCATTCAATATCTTCACCGCAGTCATTCTCTTCAATTCCCAGGAGCACCAGGAGTCCGTTTTTTATTGCAGATTCTTCGGAGTTATTAATCGATACTTTTGCTTCATTTACTCTCTGAATAACAGCACGCATAAGCAGGTAATTTAAATATTGAGCAAAATTAAATATTTGACAGACAATAAAAAAGCCGGTGAAATTTTCACCGGCCGGGGCTCCCCAGGTAGGACTCGAACCTACGACCCTCTGGTTAACAGCCAGATGCTCTAACCAACTGAGCTACTGAGGAATTTTGCGACGCAAAAGTATATTAATTTGTTCAATTATCCAATTATTAAAATTTATTTTTTATTGTACTTTTTTGGCATTCCCTGTTGATAATTTTTAGGGGTATGAAAATATATAATACTATAAATTTCATTATTTGCGCTAAAAATTATAATTTTAGTATTCAGAAAGACTAACTTAAAATAATATCTCAGCATATGAAAAAAAGACCCTTTATTTATCCTAATAGCAGGTATTTAAAGTACTACAACAGATTTAGTAGGCTTTATTTTCGAATAAAAAGGTTTATCAGTGAGGGATCGTTCTTTCAACTGTCATTATTTGAAAGAACAAGGCTTCTTAATAAGTTTAAACTTTTTTACAAAAGGCTATTAAAAGAGCAGTTCTCTTTAGGGATCAAGGTGGCGGGCGTTACCCTGGCTTTCACCCTGATCTGTTCTGCTGTGAATGCCCAGGGTACATATATTGAAAAGACAGGTGAAGAAAATCCCCTGGGAGGCAAAATAAATCCATTCTCAGGTTTGTTGATGGGCGAAAAAATAGCACCGGCATTCGTTGATATTGATAATGACGGCGACAAGGACCTTTTTGTGGGGGATACCCTGGGTACAATCAAGTATTTTAGGAATAACGGGAATAATAACTTTCAGGCGCAGGCAGGATCAAATAATCCCTTTAATGGAGTGGATGTAGGTATTGATGCAAAGCCTACATTTATAGATGTTGACAAGGATGGGGATTTCGATTGCTTTATTGGGGAATACGACGGTATAATAAATTATTACAGGAATGACGGGGATGCATATGGTCCGCTTTTCACTCCTGTTGGCGGTGCAGATAATCCTTTAAACGGTGTGGATGTGGGTACAGAATCAGCACCCACGTTTGCTGACATTGATAATGACGGCGATCTAGATTCCTTTATAGGCTCAAAGTATAATTTTATTAAATATTATGAGAATACAAGTGAAGGGGAGAATATTTCATTTATTGAGCGGACAGGCGAAGATAATCCGGTTGACAGCATAGGTGATTTTAGTTCAGTTATCGGTTTTACAGATATCGATAATGATGGTGATTTTGACTTTTTTTTGGGGCACAAATATGGTTCAATAAGGCAGTTTGAAAACACGGGTAACGCAAGTGCAGCGGTATTTGAAGAAAAAGAGGGGTTAAATGATATATTTTTCGACGAAGACATGGGGTGGAATTCAACACCTGTCTTTATTGATTTTGACGGTGATTCGGATTTTGATGCCCTTATTGGCAACAGGGAAGGTAAAATAAATTATTATAACAACGAGGGGACGCCGGAATCACCGGAATTTGTTATGTACCAGCCGATAGATGTCGGCTGGCTGGCGCAGCCCGCTTTTGCTGACCTCGACGATGACGGGGATCTGGATGTGGTTATCGGCAATTATTTTGGCACAATGGACTATTACAGGAATGACGGGAATGAAAGTGTGCCTAATTTCAGGAAGGCCAAAGGGATTGAAAATCCGTTTTTTGGTGATACAATAAAAGAATATTGGATCAAACCATGCCTTGTCAATATTAATAGCAATTATGATTCGGATATTGATGCGTTTATTGGCACAAATGTCGGTAAAATGAAATATTACATTAATAATGGCACAGCTGAGCTCCCGGTTTTTTTTGAGCAAACCGGTGTTTATAATCCTTTTAATTCTGTGAATTTTGGGAAAAAGGTAAATCCGGCGTTTGTGGATATTGATGGCGATGATGATTCTGATGTATTCTTTGGATACTATGACGGAACAGTCAAATATTATGAGAACATATCCGTAGAGACAAATATTGAATTTGCTGTGCGCACAGATGAAGATAATCCATTTAATGATTTAGGACCCGGGACCTATGCAGACCCGGCATTTTGCGACATTGACGGGGACGGTGATTTTGATGCGGCTTTCGGGACACATTCAGGAGGGGATATCACTTATTTTGAAAATACGGGGACTGCTAACAATCCTGAATTTGTTGTACATTCAGGCCCTGGAAATCCGTTTGACGGTATTTCGGATATTCATCCGTGTCCTGTCTTTGCGGATATTGATAATGATACTGACTTTGATCTTTTTGTAGGCGGTTATTACGGAGCGATAAAATATTTTGAATGCAACTGGCCTCCTGTTGTGGCCCATGAAATACCGAACCAGAATCCGCTGGTAGGCCAGCCTTTTAACTATACAGTGCCGGGAAATACATTTTTTGATCATGATGTCGATGATGAGCTAACCTACAGTTCAACACTGATGGACGGCAATCCATTACCCGGATGGCTGACCTTTAATCCTTCTACGCGGCAATACTCAGGTACAGCAACTATAGCAGGAACTTTAAACATTAAAGTAATTGTGACGGATATAGCAGGACATTCTATCTATGATGTATTTGACATTATAGTGACGGAACAACCTTTAACCATTGATATGCCGGAATCCGCACAGCTGGATATATATCCGGTTCCTGCCAGCGATTTTCTGAATATCAGGTTAAAGGATTTTGAGCCTGGCGTGGTTGATATAGAAATCGTGGATATTGCAGGCAGAGTATTAATAACGGAAAGGATGGATTGTGCCGGGAGAAATCCTGAAACTAAGATTGATGTAAGCAGCCTGTCAGGAGGCATTTATTATATTAATATCAGAAGAGGCAAGAGCATTATTAATAAGAAGTTTATCATTAATTAATTTTACTGCTCCGTAGAATATGGCAAAAGTGCTGGGAATGGGTAATGCCCTTGTTGATATACTTATAAGGCTTGAAAGTGATAATCTTCTTGATGAATTAAATCTGCCAAAGGGCAGTATGCAGCTTGTTGACAGGACTTTTGCAAGGGAGATTGAAGACAGGGCAGCCGGTACTGGTGCAAAAAAGGCTTCCGGTGGTTCGGCTGCCAACACGATTCACGGACTGGCAGAGATGGGCATTGAAACAGGCTATATTGGCAAGATCGGGCATGATGAGCTGGGTGATTTTTTTAAACAGGATCTTGAAAGGGCAGGAATAAAGCCACTGCTGTTTCGCGGAAAGGCAGATACGGGAAGAGCTGTTACTTTAATCAGTCCGGATTCAGAACGAACATTTGCGGTTTACCTGGGGGCGGCACTCGAACAGACTGCTGAAGATATCAGCAGTGGGCTGTTCAGGGGATATGAATATTTTCATATTGAAGGGTATTTATTACAGAACCATGAGTTAATAGAAACTGCCATTAGAATTGCCAGGGAGAACGGGTTAAAGGTATGTCTGGACCTGGCGAGTTACAATGTTGTTGAGGAGAACCTGGGATTCCTGAAAAAGCTTATTCCCTCCTATGTTGACATAATATTTGCCAATGAAGAGGAAGCACTGGCATTTACCGGCAAAGAACCGGAGCAGGCACTGTCTGTATTATCTGAAATGGCTGAGATAGCGATTGTAAAAACAGGAGATAAGGGATCATTAATAAGAAAGGGCAAAGAAGAGTTTGAAATTGGGATCATAAAAGCAGACTGTATCGACACCACGGGAGCAGGTGATTTATATGCAGCAGGGTTCTTATACGGATTGATAAATAAAATGCCGATGCAAAGAAGTGGTGAAATTGGAGCCCTTCTTGCAGGAAAGGTAATAGAAGAGGTGGGGGCTAAGATCAGCAGTGGAAGATGGGGTGAAATAAGAAATTCACTACTTTGATATATTATCCCTTGTATTTTTTTACCAGTTCGATGAACTGATCGAAGAGAAATTCCGTGTCGGTTGGCCCTCCTGAAGCTTCGGGGTGAAACTGGGAAGAAAAGAACGGTTTGGATATATGCTTCATACCCTCATTTGTATTATCGTTAAGATTAATGAACAAAGGCTTCCACTTTTCAGGCAGAGTGCTGTTATCAATAGCGAAGCCATGATTTTGTGAAGTTACATATGCTTTATTCGTACCGACCTGGATAACCGGCTGGTTATGGCTGCGGTGTCCGTATTTAAGTTTATAGGACTCTGCACCTGCTGCAAGTGCCATTAACTGGTTACCGAGACAGATTCCGTATATAGGGGTATCTTTATCAAGAGCTTTTTTGATATTGGCTATGGTTTTGTCACACATCTTAGGATCACCCGGTCCGTTTGATATGAAAAGTCCGTCATAGTCCTCTGTGGATATGTCCCAGTCCCATGGAACAACGATTACAGTTGTATCGCGCTTCAGCAGGTTACGTATGATATTATATTTAACACCGCAGTCTATAAGCAAAATCCTGTATTTGCCGCTTCCGTATATAGTCTTTTTAATAGTGCTGACCTGGGCTACCAGATTATCCTTATTGGGATCATAAAATTCTATATCCTCCCCGTTAAAAACTACCTTTCCCAGCATTGTACCCTGCTCCCTCAGTATCTTGGTTAATGCGCGTGTATCTATGCCGTATATACCAGGGGCTTTGTATTCTTTCAGCCATTCACCCAGGCTTTTATCAGCATTCCAGTGACTATAGGAAGCAGTGTAGTCACATATTATCAATCCCGAAATATGCAAGGCGTATGATTCAAAATATTTATAAAGGTTATCAGCTTTTAATTTCGACGGAACGCCATAGTTGCCGACTATAGGATAGGTAAGCACAAGTATCTGTCCTTTGTACGAAGGATCTGTTAAACTTTCCGGATAACCTGTCATCGCAGTATTAAATACTACTTCTCCCGATACAGACTGTTCGTAACCAAATGAGAGTCCGGCAAATTCTTTGCCGTCTTCCAGAATCAATTTTACTTCCTTTTGTTCCATTAAATAATTTTTAATTAAGTTAATTGTGGATTTTTATGTTATTTATTATATCCAGTGTCTGTTCCGGACTGATGTTTTTGGCAATGATTTTTTTACCGCTATCAAGCAGAAATATCTGGGGTGTTGCCATAATATTGTACTTGATCTTAAACTCATATGAATAAGGGTTCCATGCATTAATCCAGTCATAAAGCCCGTATTTATTTATAAAATCCACCCACTTTATCTTACCTTCCTCACCGAATAGGGTACTTATCGCAACAACCTTTACCTTTTTGTCTTTCAGGCTTTCCTCGTAAATACTATACATTTTTGGGACGACCGTTTTGCAATGCCCGCAGTCTGCTTCCCAGAAAAGTAAAATTGTAAAATCTGCCCTGACATCATAGAGTTTAAAAAGGGTCCCAATGTATGGAAATTTTTTGAGGGCTGTATCGTTTCGGGCTTCGGTAAAATGTTGTGCCGGTATATTTACCAGTTCAATATCCTGCGCAGGAGCTCCTATTAAAAGAGGTTTTATTTTTGCTACCCTGTCTTTAAGGTCTTCAATGAATTTAGGGCTGCTCCACCATGATTCATTTATATAGTATTTTTCGGCAATATGCACCTGAACCGCATCCATTCCCATTATGTTGCTTTTACCGTAATAGTTAAAAAGTGTAATAAGCATGAACCTGAACAGGCTTGAATCACCACGCGACTTTTCAATAAGCATATCCACCTCGGGGATCAAGGAATCAGGTATCTGGGGCACAACTTTGGTTATATAGTACATAATTCTGTCTTCATATATCGGAGTCCTCAGAAGCCGGGAATCTGAAATGTCGAAATTGTCGAAATAGTGATTCCTGAAATAGTAATATTGCCATGTTGAATCAATAATTTTGCCATGTTCGTCCTTCGGAGGATCGGGGACAATTATATCAAGTGTGGCCTTTAAAAATTTGGAGATAAACATTCCCTTATATTTCTCAACTATGTAATTGACTTGATTTATCCTTTCTTTATTGATTTCTTCAAGTTCGCTTCTGTATTCCTTCTTTATGGCACTGTCAGTTGTATCATTTATCATTTTTCTGAGAGTTTCGGCCCTGGTGGCCAATGCCTTCATCTTTTTCTGGAAGCCCAGAAATATTTCATTTTCATCCGAACCTTTGATTTTCATATTATCAATGAAATTAACAGTATCGGTTTCAATATAAAAATCCTGGTCATCACTCAGGAGAATTTCGAAAAATGTTGTGTTTGGAAGGAAAATAACATACATACCTCCTGGCAATGGATTCTCTCCCCTGAATGTGCCTACTCCCTCATTATTAACCCATGATGTATCATCGGGATACATCGATTTGTTAAAATAGTGCCCGAGAATAATAGTAGTATCGCTTAGACCGTTAATTTTCACCTTAATTTTATATCCCTGGCCACAGGTAATTTCTGTGTAAGCGAATATCAATAATACCGGGATAATATATTTCAGCAATTTATTCATAAGTCATTTTTCAAAAGCCCAAAATTAGACATAAATGTCTTAATTTGTTAGTGTTCTTTATTTTTTATCATTTATTTTTACACAATTAATAATTCATTATGTATACTCTCAAAGATTGTCAGAATGTTATAAACACAGAGCTGGAAGGGATATTTCTGAATAAAGAACCTGCGGGGCTTTATGAACCGGTACGTTATATTTTATCTGTGGGAGGCAAGCGGCTTCGCCCATCCTTAACACTGATGGGATGCAACTTGTTTACAGATGAGATTAATAATGCAATATATCCTGCAATTGCTATAGAGCTGTTTCACAACTTTACTTTAATGCATGATGATGTGATGGACAAGTCAGAAATAAGGCGCAACAGGACTACTGTCCATAAAAAATGGAATGAAAATACTGCTATTCTTTCCGGGGATGTTTTGCTTGTCAAATCTTATGAATACTTCTCAAAATGTCCTGAAAATATTTTTAAGGGCGCGCTGGAGGTATTTACGGAGACTGCTATAAAGGTATGTGAGGGACAGCAGTATGATATGGAATATGAAGTCCGCTCAGATATTTCTATAGGCGAGTACCTGAAGATGATTGAACTCAAGACGGCAGCACTTATTGCCGGAGCATTGAGAATAGGAGCATTGGCAGGACAGGCATCGACTTACAGTGCTGATTTGCTTTATGAATTCGGAAGGAACATTGGCATTGCCTTTCAGCTCCAGGATGATTTGCTGGATGTATATGCCGACCCTGAGGTATTCGGCAAGTCCGGAGGTGGAGATATTGTTACCAATAAGAAGACTTTTCTATTAATAAACGCCCTGAACAGCAAAAATACCGGTCTTGTCAATTTTATTAAGGAATGGATGGGGATGGCAAAATTTGATAAAGGCGAAAAAATAAAGGAAATAACAAGGATTTTTGATGAGTTAAATTTAAGAGAACTAACTTCTGAAAAAATTGATTATTATTTCAGTATGGGACTTGAATTTCTTGATAAATTGCCGGTTCCTGACAGCCGGAAGAGTGAGCTCAGAAAAGTTGTGTCAAAGTTGCTGGACAGGGAAAAGTAAAAACCTTATTTCAGAATCTTGCTTTTGCCATATATGCCTGGTAATGTATATCGAATATACTTTCTATCTTCTCAGAGATCTCTTTTTGTCCATAAAGGCGGGAAGTTATAAGCATATTCCTCAATACCTGCATATAAAACTGGATTTCATTAAGGTTATTGTTTATATAGTTCTTATTCTGCCCAAGATAAAAGGTTAGGTAGCCGTCGCAAATATCTGTATATTTATCAATAATCTTGTTTGCCTTGTCTTCTGCCTTGCACCTGTAATAATTATCTGCAATAGATACCATGAACATGTCATATGGCACGTTATAATAAGGAGTAAGCTCAACGCATCTGTCAAGTACTTTTATAGCCTTCTCAATGTCACCCTCATCAATAAGAGCACTGGCCAGCCTGTTAAAACGGTGCCTCATCCTTATGATAGACAGGGTCCTTACATGGTAATTATCGAGATATACCGTACTATCGCCCAATCCCCGCCATCTAAATCGGTTCATCAGATTGTTATAAAGTATTTCAGTATCTATTCTGCCGGCACTGATCCTGTCCGCGGGTACTGATTTTATTGGCACAAGCCTGTATGCCAGTCCTTCAAGCTGCAGGTAATCATCCAGATTAAGCAGTCCCTCATGTCCTGTTGATACATAGTATACAGGCCTTTCCCAGTTATTATGCGCCAGGATATCAAGGACGATCAATTCACTTTTCCCAAGGTACCTGGTATTGATTGTCCAGTTAATAGATTTGACCATATTATCGGCATCCTCAGGCCTGACGGTCCCGTTTGATATTACCAGGGCCGAATCAACAGGAAGGCTGAAATGCCGGGTTGGTATATAATCATAGTTTTCACCAGTGCGTGCAGATAGTTTGGTCTGGATATTATCACTTGCCACAAACTGAATTATATCTCTTATATCTATATAGTTGCCCAGACTTTCAGTAACATATACTACGTCACGTGTACCCATCCTGTATTTATCCCCTGGCAATGTTATTGGCAGCGGATCAGATTCATATGCCTTTATTTTCATCTGGTCAATATACCAGTCCATATTCAGAAGCATCAGGTTTACAACCCTAACATCCGTCCTTACACCCTCAACTTCCTGGGCATACCATAAGGGGAAGGTATCATTATCCCCGTTTGTAAAAAGTATTGCATTGGGGGCACAGGAGTTAAGGTAGTTGTATGCAATATCGCTTGCCGTATATCTTCCTGAGCGATCATGATCATCCCAGTTTTCCAGTGCCATTAATCCGGGCACAAAAAGCAGGCATAATGTTACTGTTAAAGCGCTGATTAGTCCTGACTTCAATTTTTTATTTATGTAATATATTATTCCCAGCACACCGAGTCCTATCCAGATTGAGAAGGCGTAAAACGAGCCTGCATATGCATAGTCTCTTTCCCTTGGCTGCAGGGGAGTCTGATTAAGGTATACGACAATTGCTACTCCTGTTAAAATAAACAGTAAGGCCACAACACTAAAGTCCTTGATATTTCTTTGCAGGTGGTAAACCAGTCCGATTATACCCAGCAGAAGAGGAAGCATGAAATACGTGTTTCTTGACGGATTATTCTTTATTTCATCAGGCATATTCTTGCTTGAGCCGACAAGCATTTTATCTATAAGCGGTATCCCGCTTATCCAGTTGCCTGTGAGTGCATCCCCATGTCCCTGCTCGTCATTCTGCCTACCTGCAAAATTCCACATAAAGTACCTGAAATACATATGTCCTAGCTGGTATCTTAAAAAGAATACGATGTTGTGAATGTATGAAGGGGGCCTCTTGGGCTTTGTTCTGTCATACATTATTTTGCCGCTGTTATCTCTCATAATATTACCCTGGTCGTCCCTTCTGGGTTCATACAGGTTACTTTCTTTCAATCCGGTCCACTGAATATATGTATCGACATGTTCATTGCTGGAGCTATACATCCTTGGGAATATTGTAAGGTACCTTTTATCATACTTGTACTCGTTCTTATAATTGGTAATCACATAACGCTTGCCTATTTTGGTGTATGTAGGATCTCCTTTTTCATTGCCTGTGGGCACAGCATTGAAATATTGTCCCCTGAGCAGGGGCCTGTCGCCATATTGTTCCCTTTTAAGGTAGGAGAGGAGGGAAAATACATTATTGGGATTATTTTCGTTCATGGGAGGGTTGGCACAGGACCTGATAACTATTGTGGCATATGAAGAATAACCTAAAATAATAACAGCAAAACATGTAAGGGCAAGGTTATATAAACGGTTGAATTTTCTTACAAGCTTTTTTTTATCTTTT
>Ga0315548_1001856_pt1 | contig 17104 bp, 11 predicted proteins | sample SalMarSW160110MG_2_FD_202540 | JGI IMG/M metagenome (GOLD analysis project Ga0315548, IMG submission 202540) | Salt marsh sediment microbial communities from the Plum Island Ecosystem LTER, Massachusetts, United States - Salt Marsh Sediment SW1601-110 ...
ACATATCATAGGAGGACACAGAGAAAAAACAAAAAACACACAGAGAACACAGAGATTCTTTGTTGTTTAAAACCCAACCCCCAACACCAAAATAATCTCACACAGAGCCACGGAGAACACAGAGTTTTTTTGCTTTTTCTAACTTTGAATTGTAATTCGATTAGTTGGCTTAGGTTTAAAAGTGGAAACTTAACTCAAATCTTTTAAAATTAATTCAATCTTAGATTTTGTTTCGGGAAGGTTTACAGTAATTATTTCCCATATAATACTTAAGTCTATACCAAAGTATTCATGGGTAGTAATATTTCTTAATCCTATCATTCTTTTCCATGGAATGTTTTTATATTCATTCCGAATATCATCAGATATATTTTTTGAGGCTTTCCCTATTATTTCAAGATTTCTTATGACAGCGTCTATAACTAATTCATTTTTCTCGAAATCTTTATATTTGAGATTCTCTATGTATCTTTCTATTTTATTTATGGATTCAAGTATATCTTCTATGACAAGTTTTTGGTTTCTGCCCTTCATGCAAAAACTACTTCTTTTAAAATTTCGTCTTTTAGTTGTGGTTTCAAAGCTTTTACGGTTACCAGATCTACTTTTCTATTTAAAATTTCTTCAAGGAAATCCTTTAGATCAACAAATTCCCAACCTATAGGTTCATAGAACGTTACCAATATATCTACGTCACTTTGTGCGGATTCTTCTCCTCTCGCATAAGAACCAAATACTCCTATTTTCTCTACTTTGTATTTATCGTGTAGTAGAGATTTATTTTCCTTAAGTATTTTTTCTATTGTGTTTTTTGATTCCATTTATACCTCGCTATATTATAATATTAGAAAACTACTTAGTCAAGGTTGATAGGTTATTATTTAAAGGGCTTTTAACATTAAGAGTAATGATAATAATGTTTGGGAACAATTTTCGCAATGAAAAAATTATTTCTCACACAAAAGCACTAAGACACAAAGATTTTTTTATTTTTCCTATTCAACTATTCGACAATTCAACCATTTAACCAATCCGGAGGATTCTTATCTTATTACCAGAATCTTTTCGGTTAAAAGTATTTCTTCGTATTGTAAATTGCAAAAATATACACCCGGGCAGACGTTTTTAGTATTCCATTCGATTTTGTATGTGCCGGGATTCGAAAAATCTTTTTTAGAATTAAAAACCTCTTGTCCCAATATGTTAAATATAGAAAAATCCATATGCCCTTTTTCCCTCACCTCTATTACAAACTCTCCTCGAGTTCCTAGCAAAATAGGCGAAAAGGATAAGTTGAAGGGCTGCCCGGCGTTAGACTCTTTAATATAGGAAAAGTTGCCTTCTCCCGGTGTTTTAAGCGCGGTTTCTGTAAAATCGCTTATGTTGTTATCCGTATCTTGGCCATCCGGATATCGTGATAAGCTGTTGGTGTTTGCTATATCCGGAGCGGGTAATCCTTCTCCTGTAAATATAAAATCGCCGCTTCCGTATCCAAGCGCGTCGATGGTTATTCCGCTGTATCTCAGTTCGATGTTATCCGGGCCGTTTTGCAAATTGGCTTCGGTAGTTATTGTGTCGGCATTCGCTACAGAGCTATCCTGCGTGATAACAAAAAATCCATCGGAAGGTATCGAATAACCGGTAAGGTCGATATTTTGATAATCTTCACCGTCTGAACCGTTTACTCCCACAACCTCTATTCCTTCCAGGGAAGCTCCGGGTGGACCGTATAATTCAATAAAACAGGCTGTATCTGAACCCGGAGTATCATAACACAATTCATTGATTATTATTCCTTTTTCCCCCACATAATAGGTGTTGGTATCCGAAATTGTAACCGAATCGTCATTGTCCTTTACCCGTAGGTAATAAAAAACTGTATCGCCTTCTGACTGCTGCGGAATATTATAAGAAAAGGTATCTCCGCTAACCCCGGAGTGAGTAATGGCAAGGTAAGAATCTAAATTATTGATACCGTAGTAAAGAGAATCGTCTGTTATGTTGCCGTTATCAATTATTTCAGCGTAGATGTTTTCCGCGGTGGTTTGTGTGGGATGAGTGGGGGTATGCCAGATTCTTTTTACAAAGGGAGGCGGTTCCGTAATGGTTATAAATTCAGCGTCGTCGATGTAGAAAACAGCGTCCCCATCCCAAACAGAATCAATATCGTATGCTCTTAGAGCAAGTTTTCCGGAATCAGCATTAAAAGGAGTGTTTGTTACCATCTCGAGCTGCTGCCAGAGCGCGCTGTCAGCGGAATAAGACCCCCAGTCAAAATCTCCTGTATTCCAGCAAGCTACGAGTCTGAGCTTACCGGCAGGGTCATTATCATAGACCCATACTCTTAGGGTACAGGTTACTCCCGGAGAAACTTTAATTGGGTCGCTTATTAAATCGGCATTTTCTTGCGTTTGTGTGGTAAGAGAATCTTTAAGGCTAAAATTTCCCTCGTGGGATAATCCATCTTCTTTAAAAACAGTAATTCCTGATTTGTGTGTCCAATTATCGGGGACATCCTCTGTCCAGAACTCGAATCCCGGGTTAAGGAGTAAATTATCCGCTGAGAGAAAAAAAGCGGACAACAGATTGAAAACCGTTAAAATAGATACACTTTTCGTAATTCCCCCTTTTGTTTGAGTTTGCTTACAGAAAATTATATAGATTATAGTTATAATGTCAAGGGAAAAATTTTCATACGGAGACGTAGAGAAAATAAAAGGGTTAGAAGAATTTCAAGTTAGCAATTCAAGGATTATGGATTAAGTGATAAGTGTTTTTTCTTAATCCTTGCTCGACTTTCTACTTATCTGCTAATCCTAAAATCGTCCGGTATTTTGTACCTAATAATGGCCGTAGAGGTAAAATATCTTATTACCAGAATCTTTTCGGTCAAAAGTATCTTTTTGTGTTCTAAAATACAGAAATAAACACTCGGGCAAACGTCTTTGGTGTTCCATTCTATTTTGTATGTGCCGGGGTTGAGAAAGCTTTTACTATTCCCAAAAAAACACTATTCTTTAAATTTATATTTTAATTCCCCTATAATTTCAAAACCATCTCTTAATATGTAAGCCCCACTTAGTTCTAATCTGCCAATCCATGTACCCCTTGAATAATCCCCCCCAAGCATATTCTTTTCTCCTGTTACAGCCCAAAATATACCATAATCATACTCATTAAGGAATTCATAAAGTTTATTTCTTTTAATTAGTAACCCAGATAAATTATTTTCTCTAAAAATGTTTGTAGGTATAGTAACTATTTCATCCTGTTTATTATAAAATATTCCATCAATATTTTTATGTTCTAAGCCCATTTCATTAACAATCCACTTGGAAGGTAGTTTCACAATAAAGGAATTGTAATAAGAACAATCTAACGTGGATAACTCCTTTTTGTATGCATCGCTTAAAACCACAACTTCTACAGGTAAATTATTTGAAAAGCCTTTAGTCCAAATATTACAATCGCCTCTCAGGTCTGTATATGCCTTCAAATTCGGATATTCTCCCAAAAAACATTCATAAAACTCTCGAAATTCGGGCATCCACCTTTCCATAAAATCTTGTTTTTTACCCCATTCAAAGAATTTTTTTAGATCTTTTTTTCTTACAATATACCCTCTAACTAAATAATACAATTTCCTCATTTGAAGATTGTATTTTTCTTCCTCAGGAGGAGGTTCTTCTTCCCACTTAATTAATCCATCTAGCAACAGCCATTTATTACCGATATCGTCTTCAATGCTTAAAATATCTTCAACGACAGGTAAATCATCTAATTTTCTAATCCATTCCTTATCCATAATATTTTCCGACCGTGCATCATAATTTGCGTACAAATCTTTCCATTTTTCGAAATTAGCAATCTTATGAATATGAGAATCATTTTTTATCAGATAAGAAGGATCAATATCTCTTATATAAGGATTCCAAGGGCCTTTGTATTTTTTAGTTTTATTTTCCCATACGTCTCCTTTAAATTGAAAGTTATCAGAAACTCTTGCTAAGAATTCATGCAATGCAATCCATTGATATTTTTTTCCTATTCTTTCTGCTTTATGTTCAGTTCTATCATATCTCTTAATATATTCATCAAATTCTCCATGTAGTTCTGGTCTCCAACCTAACTCAATAACTCTTTTAAATATCCATCTTTGAGCCAATCCTGTATCAAAGTATTCCTTTTTGTCTTCTATTTCATAGTTACCATTTAAAAATGGTTCGATTTCTACTTCAAAATGATTTCTTTGTTCCTCGGATAGGGATTCTTTAAAGTCTTTTTCTATCAAATCCTCACTTTTCTTAGTTTCCCTCTTTAGCTCTTTTATATCAAAAGGTATATTCTCTACATCTTTATCTTTTATCAAGCTACTAATTTCTACTAATGGTTTAATGTTTTTGTTTTCCTCAAATAGTTTTCTTTGATTATCAGAGAGACTATTTTCAAATTTTTGCAATATTCTTTTTTTATTTTCTAAACTTAAGTCATTTATGTTTCTACTGTTCCAAGAATTTAGATGATGATTTATTACATAATTACCAAAGTCTCCTAGAGATTTAAAATTATGCATAATAGAAAACCATATATATAAATATCCTCTTTCTTTTGTTTTACCGTTAAAAGAATCTTCAGGATAGTATTTTTCTTTTAATTCTTGAACAGAAGAAACGTCTTTTGGAAATTCGCTTTCATAGGGAGGATTAATTTTCTCTACTTTAATATTCAAATTAATGCCTCTTTTCAAGGCTATCTTAATAATACCCCGCGCATAATCCCTTAGTAAAATATGTATTGGAGGCTTATTGTCTTTGAATATATTATTATAAATCCAAAGCACCAATTTTTCTAAATTTATTTTATCTCTCTGGTTTCTTAAAACACATCCATAAGCAACAGCGTAAAGTCTCTCCAAAACGTATGGGTCATTTACGTCCTTAAATTTTTTTATGAGTTTAGTAATCAAATGGATTTTATTTTGCAGTAGACAAATAAGCCCCCTTGTTGCTTTATCTCGTACATATCTGTTTGAAGTTGTCAGGAACCAAGACAAGATAATTGCTATAAGAAAAATCGATTCATCAGTATACGATTTATCTTGTTCTGACCAAACCCACTGAAGAAGTCTATCTACAGCACCTTGTTCTCTATATTGATGATGGAGAAAAGTCGACCACCTTGAATCTCTTTCTGGCATTGTGAATTTTGAGAGGTGTTGGTGTAAAAATTCAGCATCAAGTGGATGACCAGGTATTGGGGCAACAGTTAAAAAAGCATTTAATAATTGGTTATATCCTGATTCAGTACGAATTATGTGTTTGTTTATAATATTAAAAGTATTTTTTTTATCTTTTGAAAAAGCTTTAGGGTCTCTCCAAACAAGACTCTCAACAAAGGCTTCTTCTCCAATTTGTGAAAGATAGTTAGAATCTTTTATTAGATACGGTGCAACTTCAATAAATTCAATTCCTTTCAATTGTTCTGGGCATTGAACTGATAAAGCTTCAATAATACCTTTATTCCAGGAGTTTGAAATAAATTTACCAAGTTTTCTTCTCTTCGAAAAAAAATCTTTTGCGATTTTAAGACTTTTATTTTGCTTCCCTACTTCTTTTTCAAATTTTTTAAAAATATACCTTACAATCAAATGGTCGCTAAATTTCTGAAAAGGAAATTTAAAAATAAAATCCTTTTCTTCCTCTTCTTTTGTGTATCTGGGAACCTTAACAAGTAATAAATTTCTCTCAACTTCTCTAACAAAATCATTTTCATTAACTGAGGGATAAATATCCTTTAAGATTTCTTTAATTTTTTTCTCAGACACTTTATTATCGTTTTGTGCCACCATCTCAGATGCGATTTTTTTTATAAATTCTTCCCATATACGATACCCTTTACTTTTGTATTTTCCTTTATCAATATTTAATTGTTCGGCAACCCTTCTCCCTGCTTCTTCTGTAAATTCTTCAAAAATATAGGTAGCGCCTTCGTGTCCTCTAAATATTTGTTTTTCCCTTTTTCCTTTCTTTTTTCTTTTTATGTTTTCTTTCGCTCTATCTTCAAATGCCTTGCAGAATAAAAGAAGAAACAAAGGATTTTGAAACTCTGGAACTAACAGAGGAGTTTCTTGTGGAGGTAAAGAGAATTCATTGAAGAACTTTGATACTGCTTCCCATCCTTTAAAACTAAAGCCATGATGCTTTTCTTGTACAAATTTTTGTTTTTGCTCATTTGTTAATATATCATCTTCAAAGCCTGAACGAACGCTAATAACTAAAGCGATATTGAGATACTTCTTTATTTCTTTAATAATTGAATCAAGATTTTCCCTCCAAAAATCTAATGGGCGAGTTTCATTTAAAGCATCTATCATTAAAAGTACTCGACATTGAGTCTTTTCTCCCGCTTTATCAAGAGAATAAAGTAATTCTTCTTTATTGCTAAATTTCTCTCTTAGGTTTAGTTGCTTGATTATTTGCGACCAAACATCTTTTTTGTCATAAAAGTGTTCACCGAATAACAATATAGTTGGATAAGAATTTTCATTTTCAATTCGAATTCTGGTAATATCACAAAGCAGATGCGTTTTCCCTGTTCCGGCTGATCCCGTTAAATTTAAGAATGGAATATTAGATAGTTTTGCTTCTGAGCTAGAAGCCAATTCTTCAAAAAATTGAAGCTCCTTTTGCGTTTCAAATAGATAATAGATATCAGAATTATATTTCTCTGAAAATTGCGAATAGCTTTCTTTTCTGTCTTTCTCTACTTCTTCTTTAGCCTTTTTTAAATTTTTAAGAAAAACCCATAATAATTCTTGAGACTTTTTTGTCTGCTTAAAGATATCATCCCAAGGAATAACACAATTATCATATTCTCTTATTTTTGATAAAAGATTTGATAGCAAAATAAATTCGTTTTTGAAATCTTTATAAAACTTCTTTAATTTAGGGTCATGGAGTTCAGAAGAAATCCTATTAAACCCTCGAACAAGTTTACCATAGTGCTTTCTTATTGAATAATAAAAAGATTTTACTCTGCTAATCCCATTAAAAATATCCCAAATAGGAAGTTCAACATTAAGTTTCGGAATATATCTAGCCCCTGCTATTTCTTGAATTTGGTTTAGGTGATTAGTAAGCCATCTTTTATTAAGGAAAGGATTTTGGTTTTCCATTGTATTTACTTTTAAATATAAAGTTTATAATCTTCTGGGCAAGCCTCGACTTCAAAAAAACAAGGATAAGGGCAAATATAGTGTGTTTCCCTAAACCACAAAAAGTATCCTTGACAAAAAATTTTTATTCACTATAATTAGATATTAAGGAGGTAAGTATGAAAATGAGGGTTTGTTTCCTATTTTCTTTAATATTTTTATTGTTCTTTTCCTGTACAAATTCTGGTACGCAAGTCCAGGCGGATTATTTCCCAAACGCGGATGGAAACTGGTGGGAATACCAATATTCTGATTCATTAACAATGAGATTGGAGTTTTCAGGTGTAGAAACTATTGGCGGTGAAGAAGTGCAAAAGTTGATCTGGAACGATCAAGGGGATTTAAATCGGGATTATCTATCAAAGAAGGAAACAGAAATTATTCTTTATTCCGCGGCCTACTCCTGGACTGCCTTTGTTCTTGCGAAACTTCCTCTTGAGGAAGGCGTTTCATGGGAAGCTTTCCAGATCATATTCTTGGGAGATACGCTTACAATTACTGCTCATGTTGAAGAAAAACAGAGTATATCTGTTCCTGCCGGTGAATTTGACGATTGTTATTCAATTTACTATGAGAATCAATCATTAAGCCAACCAATAAGAATATATCTTGCTCCAGATGTAGGTCCTGTAAAATTTGAGTATGTTACCGGAGTAGAGGAGGTGTTGATTGACTATGAGGTGGAATAAGATATTTTTCCTATTGTATTTGTTAACTATAATCTGTGGTTGTATTGAGGAACCAGAAGGGCCTCCAAATCCGCCAGACCTCTATATATATGGAGGTGAAATAAGCTATATAGAAAAAATTTACGTGGATTCGGTATCAGTTGCGGAATCATTAAATGTAGCAAGGATTTATCTGTCACTTTCAGAAGGCCGAGCGAATAGTTTTACAAACTGGACGGTATATGACCCTGATGATCCTGCAACAGATATAAATTGGGTTGATCCTAATGATGTTTATGGAGAATGGGGAGAAGATAATGGATATATAGGTTCTCTTGATTTAGAGGACTATTTTCCTGTTCCTTTACCGACCTTCCATAATACTAGATCTGATGCATATTATGGAGGGATTGGTTCAATGGATTTCTTAACTAACGAATATGGAGATGCAGAAATTTTTATGAGAGTATATCCAGACAACAGTTCTTATCAAGGATATCATCCCGGAGATAACTTTAGCATACGCTGTGTTATAGGAGATACTGCTTATTATTCAGATACGATTTATGCCTGGAAGAAGATGCGAATTGAATATGATTATATGGAAGGGTGTACTCTTTCAACATTAGGTTTTACTACCATAGAGAGGGCCTTTAAGGGTGAGAATGTCCTTTATGGTGGAAATAGAGACTATAATCATTGTGCCTATCTTGAATTTAAGGATGATTCAACACATTTGTTTAGAAGTGATACGAACCTTTATCCCAATTATTTTATAGATGTTTCTTCTATGCGTGACTTTTACTTGGACTATAGAGACGATACTGCCCATTATCCATTTTATGTGGTTGGGGCTTGTAGTTTGCTGACTCATCCAGGTGTCCATGGAGTTTGTCTGGTTCGGCCTTTTTTTAGCGACAGCTTAATTCGAATCCCTTATCTTACAAGTGTCTTCGTTCCCAATATAATAAATGATTTCGGTGGGGAATTAACTTCTGCGCAATTAAAAATAGTAATTGGACTTGTCGCTTCTCACGAATTGGGTCACTTTGCTGCAAGATTAGAAGAGGCTTATGGTAGTACCAGTGGGGAGCATGTGGATCCTCAGCATTGCATTATGGGTAGTTCGACATGGATGGCTCAAAATCTGCGATATGGTGAGAATTCGTTCTTCTGTCCTGCTTGTATTTATAGATTCAGAGGAAACATGTACGTGGGAGGCACACAGGTATTTGTAAAGAGAGGTGAAAAATGATTAAATTTTTTATTTTTGTTTTACTTTCCATTCCGGAAATAAAAAATGATGAGCTTGAACTTCACTGTTCCCTGTGGGAGCAAAAAAGTGAATATTTGACAGGAGAACCTATTTTCTTGCGGATAAGCGTTGTTAATACTTCTCCGGAGAAAATCTGGGTTTTTCCAATTGATGTTCCTATGGGTTTTACATCTATCTATATGACTGTTAACGGAAAGAGAAACATTCGATTAGATATGGGGGTTGATCTACTTTGGGGATTTCCTATTAATTCGAACCCAAGAAGATGGGCTCATTTCTTTTGCCCTCTAGAAAGAGGAGACTCTGTCTACAAATATATTTTTATAAATGAACCTTGGGAATATGATATACCGTCAACAAGTTACAGCATTGAAATAGAAAAAATAACTCATGGGTTACAATTAAACTTATTTAATCGCAGTTTAAAACAGTGTCCATTCTCACCTCTTGGTGGAAAGATAGAGAAAGATTTTGATATTAAATTTAGCATAGTTTCACCAGAAGACATTAGAGAACTTGAACTTATAACAACAATAAGAAATCCCAAATATCCCTTTGTTCCAAGAAAGAGTAGGGAAGAGAAAATGGAAGCTATAAGAAAATTAAAAGAGGAATATCCAAAAAGTCCATATATCCCCATTGCAATGAGCATCCTTGAAAAGAAGAAGTTTTTAGAAAATTATCCAAACTCGCCTTTTGTTTATGAGATTGTCAAATGGTTAGCCTATTACAGTACACAATCAGCTAAAGGGATTGAAGGACTTGACGAGGGTGAATCTCTTGCATATTTTAATTCTTTTCTCGAAAACAATAAATATAAAGGAACTTTACTCGAAGATGCGATTCTCCTCTGGATTGACGAAATAGGTACAGGTAAGATAGAACTTTGGAGAGATCCATCTTCAGTCTTTAGGAGGAAAATAAAATGATATTAATTTTCCTTATGTTTTCTGCGATCAATACAAACTATCTGTCAATCGAAAATAGAAACGATTTAATAGAGGAGTATAATATAATAAGTCCATTGCTCCGTGGTAATGTAGTAGATGCAAAAGAGAGAAATCTTGGAAAAGAAAGGCATCTTATTCCAATGAATTTGCTCGATGATCCGGTAACTATAGAGAGGTTTACAAAAGATGTTTTTCATGAGTATTATGGTGATGATAAGGATTGCTTCGCTGATGTATATCCGATAATGGTTATGAATACACCCTTAGGAAGAGTGTCTTTTGCGGGAGATCCCATCTGGTTAAGGGTGGTTTGGATTTGGGAAGAAAGCATAAATTTTTATTCTTTTGGTTCGCCAGGATCAGGAGCGGGAGAATTTAAAGGTATGGGTGATATAGATGGAAAATATCCGAATTTATTTATTACGGATACATGGAATCATCGCGTTCAACATTGGAGAGTAGAAATTGACAGCGTTTATGTTTCTCTTTTAGGTGAATGGATAAAGTTTGTTAGGGAAATCAAATTTATTAAATCTTTCGGAGAAGATAGGCTCTCAGTTCCTGAGGGTTTAGATTATAGTGATAACGGCACACCGGATGAAATTAGCGACGATCTTATATATGTTGCGGATATGGAATCTCTCATAGTGAAATTTGAAACAGACGGAACATTTATTGGTAGTTTCGGAGAAAAAGGGCGTAGACGTAACGGAAAAGGATATTTTGGTGGACCGAAAGACATTGTGGTTGGTAAGGAAAACGGAGTAAATACAAATAGTATTTATGTGATGGATAAAGCTAATGATTGTATCATAAATTATCCGGATGGAATAGATATAAGTTCGCCTGAGTTTTACTGGAATACCTATAATTATCCCGAAACAAACGAATTTTCTCTTTATACGATTGATGTCGATTACTTTGGATACCCTTATGTTGGAGATTCAAAAAGTAGAATTGTAAAATATAGAAAGGATCTATCGGATACTCTATGGAGTTATGGTTCTTATGGGGTCGGAGAAGGATACTTTAATTCTATTCACGACATCTACATCTATCAGGATGAACTCCTTGCAACTGAAAGATGGACAGAATCCTCGGGTATTTCCTATTACTGGATTGAAGGAGTTACGGATACTGACCCCCCTTTAGTAAAAATACTTTCTCCACCAGATACAACCTACGTGAATGGGGAGATAAAGATAGTAGGTACAGTGAAGGATGATTACCTTAAATATTGGCAGGTTTATTATGGGGATGGGATTTCTCCCGGTGAATTCAATCTAATCAAGTGGGGAACGGATGATAAAGAAGGTGAAGTTCTGACCGAATGGAATACTTCCGAACATTCCGGGATAATAAGTATCCTCCTTCTTGCTCAGGACGAAGGCGGGAATATTTCAACGGATACGATTAGGGTGTGGGTGGGTGAACCTCCAATCGATCTATCAATAGGCGAAATAGACAAAAAACGCTGTAAGAGTAGCATATTCAAACTTCCGACTGATGTATGTGTTGATGACGCTTTTAATATTTATGTTTCAGATACACATAATGATAGGATTCAGAAGTTTGATAGAGAAGGTTCTTTCCTTTTTTCCTTTGGTAGTCATGGAAAACAACGGTGCAATTTCATGAAACCTGTAGGAATAGCATCACGCAGGGAAAAAATCTATATAGCTGATTTAAACAATCACCGAATTCAGGTATTTGATACCAGCGGTTCCTATCTGTATGAATTCGGTAGCCATGGGAAAGTGCGTTGCACGTTCAATCATCCTTTTGACGTAGCTTTGCAGGAAGAGGGAGATGTTTTCGTGTCAGATAGAAATAATCACAGGATTCAAAGGTTTACGGAAGAGGGAGAATATATCTCGTCTTTCGGAAGCTTTGGGGATAGTACTGGTGAGTTTAATATTCCCTGTGGAATAGATATAATAGGTAACCAGATAGCTGTTTCCGATAGAGAGAATGATAGAGTTCAGATTTTATCTCTATCAGGTGAAACAAAAAGAACTATAAAAAGTGAGTTTAATCGACCTTATGATGTAGGCTTTGATTCGGATACTTCCCTTTATGTCGTTGATTGTAATATGCGCCGGGTTCAGAAATTTGATCGTTTTGGTAATCATTTACTTACAATTTATGACGATTCATTAAAGCTACCCATGGGATGTGAGGTAAGTGATGCTCTTTATGTCTCAGACACACATAATAACAGGATGTTAAAATTTAGAGGTTGGTTTTCCTTATCCGAGACGCACAGATTTAGGATGTTTGAAAATCTTTTTTCGAGGAAAAATTCCCTTTCTTGTGTTTATCCTAATCCTTGCAGCAAAGAAGTGAAAATATATATGGAAACACAGCCGAAAATCAGCATAGCGACTCAGAGTGCGGAATCAGCAGGAGGTACCGCTTCTCATTCCATACAACTTGATATCTACAATATTACCGGTAGAAGGGTAAGAAAGTTATTCTACGCAGAAATAAACACCAACCAGTATCTTTTTAATTGGGATTTAAGAGATGATAATGGCGTTGTTGTTCCTTCGGGTGTATATTTCTACAGATTGAGAGTCGATGAGAAACACGAAAGCAATAAGATAATCGTTGTGAGATAAAAGATTTAAAAATCAAATATTAAATACAAGAAATCCGATTCTATTTTTCTTAAGAATCCGTTAGAATGTTAGGAGGGGAAAAGAAACATTAAACTTTTCTCTGCTTTCTCCGCGGCTCTGCAGTGATTCTTTATTTCCTGAAAAACCCCCTTTACTTTTAGAGAAAAATTAGTATCCTATAGTATATGTAAATAAGGATTTTAAATGAATATTCTTATTGTTGATGATTCAGAAGACCAGTTATTAGTACTTAAATCGATTTTAAGCAAGGAAGGGTATAGCAAAATACATCTTGCCGAATCGGCAAATCAGGCTTTCGAAATACTTAGATTGAAAAGCATGAATAAAATAGAGGAAGATATCGACCTTATTCTGATGGATATAAATATGCCTGATATAGACGGTATAGAAGCCTGTAAAGTAATAAAAAAAGATAAAGAACTAAAAGATATTCCTATTATAATGATTACAGCCCACAGGGAAGAAAATCACCTACAGTCTGCTTTCCATGCGGGAGCCATAGATTATATAACAAAACCGACAAATAAAACCGAGCTTTTAGCCAGAGTTCATTCTGCTTTAAAACTAAAGAGGGAAACAGACAGCAGGAAAGAAAGAGAAAGAGAAATAACGGAAATGGCTGAACTGCTCGACGAAGCAAATAAGAAATTGACTCGTATGTCATACAGGGATGGTCTAACTAGCGTTCCAAACCGGCGTTATTTTGAGGAGTTTTTTATCAGTGAATGGAAGAATGCCGTAAGGGAAAAAGAATTTATTTCGCTAATAATGTTCGATATCGATTATTTTAAAGCGTATAATGATACATACGGACACTTAAAGGGTGATGATTGTTTGAAAAAAGTCGCTGGTATCTTAAACGACGCTTTGAAAAGGCCTAAAGATTTTCTTTGCAGATACGGGGGGGAAGAATTTATTGGAGTTCTTCCTAATACTGACAAAAAAGGAGTTCTCGAGGTCGCTAATCGGTTTTTAAGTGAAACAAAAAAATTAAAAATAAAACATGAAAAATCGTCCGTGGAGAAATATGTTACAATAAGCATAGGAGTAGCTACAGTTAAGCCCGATAGAAAAACAAAACCAAATTCATTTATAAGTAAGGTGGATAAGGCGCTATACGCGGCTAAGCAGGCTGGACGCAATTGTGTTAAAGTCGCGAACTAATACAGTAAAAATGGAGGTTTAAATAATGCAAGGTGAAAAAAGCGACGAAAAAATTAAAATTAAAGTTCCCGAGTACGCGATTCAGCTTATTCCGAATTTTCTCGAGAACAAGGAAAAAGATATCAATAAAATTAATGAATCTCTGGAAAAGGGAGATTTTGAAACGATAGAGAGACTAGGACATAGTATGAAAGGGTCCGGTTCCATTTACGGGTTCGATGGTATAACCGAGTTAGGAAAAACGATCGAAATATCCGCGAAAGAAAAAAACGCGGAAGAAATAAAAAACAATGTATCTGAACTTAAAGATTATCTGGGGAGAGTAGAAATCGTAAATGAATAAAAAGGCTCAGGTTGTTTACATCGATGACAATCAAGATATGCTCAAATTAGTGGAAAGAATCCTTTCTGACGCAGGATATGAAGTTATAACAGCAATAAGTCCGACAGAGGGAATAGAAAAAGTAAAAGAAGAAAAGCCCGATGTCGTTCTGCTGGATATAAATATGCCTTCCATGGATGGGTATACCGTTTGTTCAAACCTGCAGAAAGATAAAGAAACGGAGTTTATCCCTGTTATTTTCTTGACTGCCTTAGAAAGTGATAAGGATAAGGCAAAAGCATTTTCTGTGGGAGGAGTGGATTATCTGGTGAAACCTATTGAAAAAGAGAAACTCCTTTCTATAATTGATAAACATGTAAAAACCGGAAAACGATGGAAAAAACTTTCCGAACGCCCTTCGGGTATCAGAAAAAACATCAAACCATTAGATTTTAATAGATTTATTAAGTTTTTATCATACAGTTTAAATTTAAACAAAGAAAACAAAAAAAGATTATTTAAGATAACTCCCCGTGATATATATTCTTTCGCTTCCGAGATAAATCTTAGCAATAAAAAAATGGCCGAGTATATTAGCGGTTTTCTTGGTTTGCCTTACACTCCGACGATAGAAATCCAGAACGTGCATCTCGGTACGTTTCCCGGAGCATTTTGCAAAAAAAATCTTATTGTCCCCAGAATCGAGCCTTCGGGTGAGGAAGCATTGGTAATAAGCAATCCCTTTGATTGGGATTTGCTGGATTCTCTGGATAGTTTCTGGGACATATCTCCCAATTCGAGATTTCTGGTAAGCGAACCTGAGAATATAGAAAAGCTTTTTAAAGAACCTGAATTTGTGGAGGAGGAAGAATTAAGTAAGAAGCAAGAGTATAAGAGGCAGGAAGCTGAAACTAAGGGGGTAAATGAAAGGTACGTGACTCAGGTGTTCCAAAAAAAAGAAGAAGAAAAACACAAAGTTATAGATGGAGAGGGTGGGCCTGTAATAACTATAACCAATAGTATTTTACAGGAGGCAATTAAAAGCCGGGCGAGTGATATACATATAGAGCCTAAAAAAAATGAATCCGTTATTAGATTCAGAGTCGACGGAGATATGGTCGACCATGTTAATATTAAAGGCAGAACCAGCCAGATGGTCATATCCCGTCTTAAATTATTGGCTGGTCTGGATATTGCTGAGCGCAGAAGACCTCAAGACGGAAGTTTCGCCAGGGAAATAGCCGGTGGTGTCTTTAGTTTTCGTATTGCCACAACTTCTACACCCAACGGTGAGAGCGTTGTTATAAGAATATTAAAACCTTACGCGAAACCAAAGACTCTTCTTGAGCTGGGTATGACGGAAAAACAGTCAGCCGTTCTTGAGAACAGCGGAAATCAGCATCACGGAATGGTTCTTGTGGTGGGCGGAACAGGTTCGGGAAAAACTACGACAGTTTACAGTTTACTTTCGCAAATAGATACGGAAACACGAAGTCTTATGAGTGTGGAAGACCCGGTCGAATACCGCATCCCGTCGGCGAATCAGCAGCAGGTGAACGAAAAAGCTGGTATAGCTTTTGAGGACCTTTTAAAATCGTCTGTCAGGCAGGACCCCGATATTTTATACATGGGAGAGATAAGAGACCCTTATTCGGCTAAAACGGCTGTAGATTTTGCTTCTACAGGACATTTAACTATTTCCACTCTCCATACTTCAAACGCGACTTCCGCTATTTTCCGTCTCGAGAGATTGGACGTTGCAAGATTACAAATGTCCGAAAGTCTCCTCTGTATTGTTGCTCAAAAATTAATAAAAAAACCCTGCCAGTCCTGCAGTAAAATTGTGCATATATCTGACGAGCAGAGAAAACTCTTAGAACCCTTTACGGATGATATTCCGGAGAGAGTTCTCGAGGTGAAGGGATGTCCGAATTGCAATAACACAGGATATTACGGCAGAGAAGGTGTATATGAGGTCTTGAAATTCGATGAAGATATAATCGAAGAAATAAGAAAAGGAACTCCAATTTCGGAAATCCGTCACATTTTTAAAGAAAAAGGTTGTTATCTTTTACCTGACCATGCTATAGAAAAAATAAGAAGTCTTATATTTGCCCCTGAAGATGTTTATAATAAGGTTTTAATTGAAGAATCTTCTGCCAAAAAAACAACGAAAGTTGTTCTCGGCGAAGAGAAGGAAACTATCGAGCAGGAAAAAGCCGTTGAGGTCGAAACTCAGGAAATAGAGGAAAAGGGGAAAATGATTCTTGTGGTGGAAGATGATGTCGATTCACGGAATTTGATATCTCGATACTTAACCAACGCGGGTTATATGGTAACTCTCGCGGAAGACGGAGCCGCCGCTTTGCTCGATTTGGGAAAGAAAGATTTTGACCTTGTAATTTCCGATGTAAATATGCCCAATCTCGATGGTTTTTCTTTAATGAATATTATAAAGCAAAAAGGGATTAAAACACCTGTAATATTTGTGACCTCTCTTTCGGATTCCGAGAATGAAATCGAGGGTCTGAAAAAAGGCGCGGCAGATTACTTGAAAAAACCTGTAAAAAAGGAATTGTTATTACTACGGGTCGGAAAGTTGCTTTCCGTTTAAGTTTTTAGTCTCTTTGTTTATTCTCTAATGAATTATATGAAGAAGCTTTAGTCTTTAAATTCTTAAAATCCAGTCCCCAGAGCCATAGGGAAACCAGTCCCACTACTACTACAAGTAAAAATTGAGAAGCGTAAAGCAGTATAGAATAACTCAATGCTATATTCGGGTCGACATGGAAAATCATCAACCCTTCTTTCGCGAAAAATTGAAAAGTTCCTATAAAACCGGAAGTCGAGGGAATCATAATGCCGAAGG
>Ga0315548_1001857_pt1 | contig 17095 bp, 15 predicted proteins | sample SalMarSW160110MG_2_FD_202540 | JGI IMG/M metagenome (GOLD analysis project Ga0315548, IMG submission 202540) | Salt marsh sediment microbial communities from the Plum Island Ecosystem LTER, Massachusetts, United States - Salt Marsh Sediment SW1601-110 ...
CAACCTGGAAAAAATAAAATCCCACTTTCGCAAATTAAAGATTATTGCAAGGGGAAATGAGCTGAAGGTCCTTGGTGAAAGCAATGAAATTGAGGTTTTTGAAAATAAGCTCGAGTATATAATTGAGTATGTTCAGGAGAAAAACAGGCTGGGAGCCGATGACATTGAAAGCATACTTACTGCCGAGGATACCGGTGCTCTCAGGGTAGCTGCCAATGACGAAGATTTATTGATATACGGTGAGCACGGAAAGATAATCAAGGCAAAAACCGTTAACCAGAAGAGGCTGGTAGACGAGTATGAGGATAATGATTTGCTATTTGCTATCGGACCTGCCGGAACAGGAAAAACATACACGGCTATAGCGCTTGCGGTGCGGGCATTGCGAAACAAGGAAGTGAACAGGATTATTTTAACCCGGCCTGCTGTTGAGGCAGGTGAGAACCTTGGATTCCTGCCGGGCGACCTGAAAGAAAAGATGGATCCTTACTTGCAGCCTCTTTATGATGCCCTGCGCGATATGATACCCGGCAAAAAACTCAGCGGCTATATAGAAGAAGGGATTATAGAAATTGCCCCCCTTGCCTTTATGAGGGGAAGAACATTAAGCAATGCTTTTGTGATCCTCGACGAAGGACAGAATACAACTGTTAACCAGCTAAAAATGTTCCTGACAAGGATGGGCAAGAACACAAAATTTATAATAACAGGCGATATAACCCAGATCGACCTGCCTGAAAAGAAAGTATCCGGACTGGTAAAGGCCCTGGATTTGCTTAGGGACATTAAAGGTATATCAAGGATAGATTTTGACTCAAGGGACATAGTCAGGCACAGGCTGGTAAAATATATAGTGCACGCTTATAACAAGCAATCGGAAAAAGGCAGGAACATAGAAACATGAACCTCAGCTATAACATAAATGTAATTATTTGAAAGAATTTTATTATTATTATAAATTTTAAATAGTAACACACAAATTATAATTTGCCATGGCTGAAGCGATAACTAAAACCAACTTTAATTTCAGGAATCAAAAAGGATTATATGTAGGAAAGGTAAGGGATGTCTACAATATAGATGACAAATACCTTGTAATGGTTGTAACTGACCGGATCTCAGCTTTTGATGTTGTACTGCCAAGAGGTATTCCATACAAAGGGCAGGTGCTTAACCAGATTGCATCAAAGTTTCTCGATGCGACAGCAGATATAGTACCGAACTGGAAAATTAGCAGTCCGGATCCCATGGTTACTGTCGGCCGTTTTGCCAAACCATTCAAGGTTGAAATGGTAATTAGGGGATATCTTGCCGGGCATGCATGGAGAGAATACAGGGATGGCAAAAGGACAATATGCGGGATTCCCATGCCTGAAGGGATGGTTGAGAACCAGAAATTTCCCGAACCTATTATTACACCTACGACCAAAGCCGATGAGGGGCATGATCTTGACATTTCAAAAGAATATATTTTAAAAAACGGACTGGTATCCGAAGAAGATTACAGTTTACTGGAAAAATACACATATGCCCTTTTCAGGAGGGGTACTGAAATTGCTGAAAAAAGAGGGCTTATACTTGTTGACACTAAATATGAATTTGGCAAGAGCAATGGGAAAATATACCTTATTGATGAAATAAATACACCTGACTCTTCACGGTACTTCTATCTGGACGGCTATATTGAGAGGTTAAAAAAGGGGGAAAGGCAGAAGCAGCTGTCAAAAGAATTTGTCAGGCAATGGCTTATTGAAAGGAACTTCCAGGGCAAGAAGGGCCAGACCGTACCTGAAATGCCTGATGAATTTGTCAATGAAGTGACAGAAAGGTATATTGAGCTTTATGAAAATATTACAGGTGAGAAATTCACCAGGAAAAAAGGCACTGATGTCATGGCCAGGATAGAAAACAATATCAATAAATACCTTGAGACCTTATAGCTGCCGATGAATATGCGTATGATATACATTATAAGGTGCCTTGCTGCCCTTACATCCGCTCTCTATTTTTTCGCTGCAACTGCACAGGAACCGGCAGTCAGTGTAACGCGCTCTACAGAAAAGGTAATCCTTAATGGTAAATTATATTATATTCATACCGTTCAGAAGGGGCAGACATTATATTCAATAAGCAGGGCTTACGGAGTAGACGAAGCAGATATAAAGAATGAAAATCCCGGGATAGAGTCGGTAATGATAAAGCAGGGACAGGCAATAAGAATACCAATAAAAACTTATATACAGAGATCTGATGATGAAGCTGAAAAGTTCAGCAAGGATGATTTTATCTATCACAAGGTAAAGCAGGGACATACTATTTATTTTATTTCAAAAAAATACAATGTCCCCATAGAGATATTATACAGATATAACGAAGAGTTGAAAGAGGGCTTAAAACAAGGGCAGGTGTTAAAGATCCCCAGGAAAAGCATGCTTGAGAAAATTTTGCAGACAGAAGAGCCTGAAGATAAATTCATATACTATGCTGTCAATGAAAATGACACATTATATAGTATTTCAAAAAAATTCGGCGTTCCCGTATCTGAAATAATAAATTATAATAATATACTCAGATGGGGGTTAAAAAAAGAGCAGATAATCAGGATTCCGAAGCCCGGTGTTCTATACATTGACAGTCTTCAGGTCATTAAAGATTCAATTGACGTGTATATGGAAAAATATGTAAATCCATTAAGTGAATACGAATGCGACACAATTGAAGGTCTTAAAGATACAATAAAAGTGGCCCTGCTCCTGCCCTTCTTCAGCAGGGAATTTGCGGAAGTAAAAAAGATGGAAAATGATACAACTATCATGGCAGACAGATATTACTATGAATCGTGCAGGAGAAAAACAGCGATAGGAAGCAGCTTTATTGAATTTTATGAGGGTGTGCTGCTGGCTGTTGACTCCCTGAAAAATTCAATAAAGTCAATAGATATGCTTGTCAGGGATACGGAAAGAGATACGAACACAGTTAAAAAAATTATAGGGGAACTGGAAATCTTCATGCCCGATATTATTATAGGTCCCGCTTTTCCGGAAAATATCAGGCTGATTGCTGATTTTGCAAAGCAGCACAAGGTAGTTGTGGCATCTCCGCTATCTGCAAAGACCGATCTGATTGAAGACAACCCCTTTATTATGCAGGTTATGCCGTCGAGGCATACTGAGCTTAGCATGCTGGCTGACTATGTATCACAATACTATGACAAAAATATAATGCTTGTCCATAATGGAGACAGCAATTACCATAACGAGATTGACTATTTCAGGGAAAGGCTTTTCAGCAACTTTTATTCAGATTCAACTTACATGTATATGATTTACAAGGAGGTAATATTTAATGATTCGCTGAGTGACAATATTCTTCATGCGTTATCTGAAGATAAAGAGAATATTGTTTACGTTTCATCGTCTGACGAAGCATATGTTATGGATGCTGTAAACAGGTTGCGCAGGTACCAGAAAGATTACAGCATCAAAGTATTCGGCAATCCCGCGTGGCAGACATGGAACAATATAGATATCGAATACCTTCATAACCTGGAACTGAAGGTTTATGCACCTTTCTTTATAGATTACAGTGACAGGGATACCAGGCGCTTTATTGCCAAGTGCAGGAGCATTTACAAATATGAGCCGTATATAGTTACGGCCAAAGGTTACAATTACTGCTTTTTAGGCTATGATATTACCCTTTATACCCTTTCAGCTTTAAGAAATTACGGCAGATATTTCCCGCGCTGCATAGATTTCCTAAAAGTTAATATGCTGCTGTCGGATTATATATTTAAAAGAAGGGATACCGGAACCGGACTTGAGAACATATCAATCAGTATCATCAACTACAACAGCGATCTGACTATCAGCAAGGCTGATTTCCGGTAAGTTATCCACAAACTTGACGGCTAAAGGCCGTAAAGGAACACCAGGCACAAAAATGTTATTATAATAACCGCCAGGGATAAAGCCAGCCTGAAAGTAACAGTATTGACCCTCCTCATTTCACTGTTAAAATCAACAAGCTGCTTAATTCTTATCAATAATTTACCCAGTGCTGTTTTGCTCTTAACAATAAAATCGACAGCTCCCAGATGGACTGTCCTTATGGCGCTCTCAATATCTGCAGTTGATGATAAAAAGATAAATTTAGTTTTCGGGCTTACTGATTTTGCCTTAATTAATAAATCAATACCATCGGGTTTTTTATCGCCGTAATAAAGGTCGGTGACAACTATATCCGGCTCAAGCTCGATATATCGTAAACATTCTGAGGCATCGGTGAATGTAAGGACTTCATGAAACTCTGCTATATTAAGATAACGTACAGTCAGTTCCCGGAAAAGATTGTTATTGTCAACAACAAATATTACGGGTAATTTCTGGCTGTTCATTAAGGGTTCATGTATAAATATGCCGCAAAGTTATTAATATGTATTTTGATTATTATGATTTCAGGATGCCTGTTTGATGAACTTATGGTATATGTTTACCAAAGTCCGTTTTTCTGTTATATAAGACTGGCAGCCTGTTTATCGAGATACCATTCCAATCTGCCACCAACAGATTTGATATAGCTGGCTGGATATAATTTAGCGACAGGCTCTTTCTTTATTATCTCTTTCACTATTTGCTTTTTGCTTTCACCTGATACGATAAAAGTTATGCGGCGCGCATTAATGAGTACTTTGCCTGTAAGAGTAATTCTATTTTGCTTTGTCCGGGGGTGCACAGACGTCTCACAGAATTTATCCGAAAACAGTAATTTTAGCTGGTCAGGAAATATTGAGGCCACGTGTCCGTCTTCACCGAGACCCAGGAATATCCAGTCAAACGAAGGAAATTTATTTCTTATAGAGACATTTAATCTGAGATCATTTGAATATCTCAGGGCTTCATCAGAGGGCACATTCTCACCTTGTATTCTGTGTATGTTTTCTTCAGGTATATCAATTGCACGTAGAAATAATCTGTTTGCAGATCCGAAATTACTATCCTGGTGAACTGCAGGGACACATCTTTCGTCAACCCAGAAAAAATGCATCCTCTCCCAGTCTATTTTCTTCAGGCTTATTGAATTAAAGCTGGCGAGCCGCCTGTAAAAATACAATGGTGTCGTCCCTCCGCATATTGCAATAGTAATGCTCTTTTTTAACCGGGCCAGCTCGGTTGTGTATCTGCAAAAATCTTCCACAAGCTCTTCTGCCATTTCAGAAGCATTACTAAATATCTTAATACCCGGTTCCATTTTTTATAAATTTATCACAATTCACAATAATTACCATCTCCCGTAAGATTCTTACAGGGATAGCGCCATGCCATATTCTTACCCGCAATCAGTGTGTCGGCTTCCCTGGGGCCCCATGTACCTGCCGGATAACCATATAGCTGTATCCCGGGCCTTTCTCTCCATGCTTCCGACACAGGATCAACAAACTTCCATGCCTGCTCAATTGCATCTCCCCTTATAAATAGCGTTGAATCACCCTGCATACAATCCATCAGTAATCTCTGGTAAGCTTCAGGTATGTTATTATCTGCCAGGCTTGAATAATGAAAGTCCATATTAACGTCACGGACTATAAAACCGGCTCCCGGCACCTTAACCCCAAATTTCAACAATATTCCTTCATCAGGCTGTATCCTTATCACCAGTTGATTATCAGAATTACACAGGTCCTGGTTAAAACAAAAAAGCTTATGCGGGGTTGGCTTGAAATGAACCACAACCTCTGTTACCATTGTAGGCAGTCTTTTGCCTGTTCTTATATAGAAAGGTATGCCGCCCCATCTCCAGTTGTCAATATACAGTCTGAGGGCAACAAAAGTTTCTGTCCTTGAGTCGGCTGACACATTTTTCTCATCCCTGTATGCACGGACCTTCTGTCCGTTTACCAGAGACCCGGTATATTGTCCCCGTATGACATTGCTCTCTATGTCATTAATATCCATATAATGCAGTGACTGCAAAACCTTAAGTGTTTCATTCCTTATAGAGGCTGAATTTATCAATGTCGGGGGTTCCATGGCGATGATTGCAAGAAGCTGCAGCAGGTGATTCTGAACCATATCTCTCAGTGCTCCTGTATTATCATAGTAGCTGCCCCTGTTCTCAACACCAAGATGTTCGGCTGCGGTTATTTCAACATGATGAATGTAATTTCTGTTCCACAGCGGTTCAAAAATACCATTGGAAAAGCGTGTGACAAGCATATTCTGAACAGTCTCTTTACCCAGATAATGATCTATCCTGTAAATCTGTTCCTCGGAAAAATATTTTAACAGTTTTTTATTCAGGCTTGCGGCTGATTTTAAATCATAGCCAAAAGGTTTTTCGACGATAAGCCTCCTCCAGCCATTACTGCCCTCAGTCGTCAGTCCCTCCCTGAAAAGGCCCTCCGGCACAATTTCATACAAGGCGGGGGGCACAGCGAGGTAAAAGAGATAGTTACCTCCTGTATTATATGTTTTGTCAAGTTCATCCAGCTTTTTTTCAACAGGTTTATATTCGGCCGCACCTGTGGTATTTATTGATAGGTAGTGCAGCTTTTTTAAAAATTCATCAGAGCCGCGATTCTTGTTATAGCCGCTTACATATTTTTCAATACCTTCATGCATGCTTGCCCTGAACTGATTGTCATCCATGATTGTCCTGCCAATACCAAGAATAGCAATGTTTAAAGGCAGCAGTTTCTGCGCCGTAAGGCTGTAAAGGGCCGGCACCAGCTTGCGCCTTGTAAGATCGCCGGAAGCACCGAAGATTACAACAATATGCGGATCTGTAACTTTCATATTCAAAATTATAAACAATAACAGGTCACATAAGTTTATTTTATTTTCTTTTCACCTGTGGCATTTACGAAGAGTATATCTCCAACCTTATCATAGCCCAGAAACAAATTCTCATCATGCTTGACTTGCTCTTCCCTGAATCCAATGACTGTGAGGCCTGCATCACCTGACCTTGAATTGACCTGTGCCTTATAGCTTACATCTTCTTCTACTTTTATCAATTCAATATTCTGCGGAGATATGGGCAGGTGACCTGTATGAATTAACTCAATAAGGTCATTTCTTGTCTTACCCATATCCTTTTCCCTGCATACATCAATTATTTTAATCTTACCTTTTCGCCAGTCCGGGTGTCCAAGGATTATATAGCTCAGCAGTATCATAAGGTTTGAATTCTCAAAGTCAATACCCCTAATCCATATATGTATGCCCTGCTTGTAATTTATCTGCCTTCTTGACGAGCCAAGCACACAAATATCGAGGTTACCTGCTTTTACCAGCGGTAAATTTTCAGCTATTTGTTTAAGATGGACAGGATTCTCCTTATCAAACTCGAATATTACCATGTTATTTGGCAGTCCTGATATACTGGGCAGCTGAATTGACTGTGCCACTGCAGATGTATAGGATGGCGAAATTATTGTGTCAAGGTATATATTGCTCTTTTCGTTAGTAGATTCTATTAACCTGTCAAGTATCTCAACTGATTTGTTATATGATGATGTGGAAAAATAGTCTTCAATGAGATGAATATATGTGCCGAACCCGTACTTATATGAAATCCAGTTAAGCAGTTTCAGTGCATTGTTCCTTTCAAAGGATGCGCTTGATATACAAATTGCTGAAGGCCTCCATTGCCCCTCTTTGGCCGTCTTTTTTGACTTCTGGACGAACACCTGTATTTTCCGGCTTATCTGAAATATTACACCCTGAAAAATGTTCTGCAGTCCTCCCCTGTCCTTGTGAAAATAACTAATTGTCATATAGATTAATCCCATTAATATAATTGCAGGCCATGCAAAGCTCATTCCCCCGTTACCGTCAGCTCCTTCGGGTTTTATTTTAAACATAATCCACAGGCACATGACGAATCCGACAAGTGAAATGTACCATCGTGATTTAAAGACAGGCCTGTAGGAAGGATCGGCGCCAAAATGGTATAAAAAGGAGATCAGGCATAATGATCCGTAGGTAACCATAAAGAACATTGTTATTATTTGTGCCACCGAATTAACATTTCCCAGGGCAACAAAGACCAGCGCAATAATACATGTAACTACAGTTGCGTTGAACGGTTCTTTTATCTCACCCCTGCCTTTGGACATGGCAGTATTAAATCTCTTCATGGGCAGCGACCTGTCCAGTCCGAGTGCCTGCAGAGTGCGGGGAGCAACCATCACCGAACCTATGGCGGACGATAATGTTGAAGCTGCAAGTCCCAAAGGTATCATCAGCTGTCCGAATAACGTAATCTCCCTCATGAAGCAGAGATTATTCTCATCAGTAATAGCACCAGGGGGTGCCGATATAGCCAGCTTATATATAACAAATACATATACGACCATACCCAGCAACGTTGCAGATATTGTTCCAATGGGAATGGACTTTCCGGGATTCCTGAGATCTCCTGAAAGTCCGACTCCTGCTGTCATTCCGGTAAAGGCAGGAAATATTATGGCAAATACCCTCATAAAGTTGCCGCCCTTGCGCATGGCGAATATGCTTCCACTGACTGCCGGCTGTGATGCACCATCAGCTGCCAGTCCGCACACATTATTACCAACTTTGCTCCCAAGGAAAAAAAGGACCAGTGACAATACGAGCAGAGCTACTATAACATAAAGGGTTTTAACACCCATGTTTGCGCCTTTTTTCAGGATGAGGAATGACAATGCCAGCATGGCAGGTATGCTTATAACCTGGCGGGGAGGTAAAACACCCAGCTTTGCATGGACAAAATTGAACAGGGGCTCAAAAGCTTCAGTAAAAGCTATAATGTAAAATGCAATACTTATAGCCTGCGAAAAATAAAGTGCTATACCTATTGTGGCCCCTATATTTAATCCGAATGAACGCGATATAATAAAATACTCTCCCCCACCCTCGACGCGCTGGTTGGTTGCTATTTCCGATATTGCCAGGGCAGTTGGAATAGTTATAGCATGACCTATGGCTATTATACCCAATACTCCAAGAAAACCGAGGCTTCCAACTGCAAATCCAAACCTGAGAAATAGTATTGCACCTAAAATTGTCGATACGGCGGTTAAGAATACAGGTGCTGTACCAAAGCTTCTTTTCTTTTCTTGTATATTTTCCATAAATAAGATTATTATCATCCAGACTCCAAAAGTAAAAAAAAAGAGGGACAGCGCCCATAAAAAAAGAGGGACAGCGCCCATATTTTTTAAAATATATGCTCTTTCCCCTCTTCTGATCAGCCGGGCGTCGCCCCAGGCGTCGCCCTTAGAAAATATGGACGCTTTCCCTCTTTTGTCCCTATTTCACCACTTCCCCGGTAATTACCAGCTGGGTATCGCCTTCACCTGCATTTGAACTTACGAATACTGTTTTTGTAAAATGCCCCGGATTTTTTGCGTTGTATCTGACAGATATCATTGCGCTTTTACCGGGCTGGACAGGTTCCTTCGGATAATTGGCTACAGTGCATCCGCAGGTTGCCCTTACTGAGTTAATGATCAAAGGGACAAGGCTTGTATTTTCAAATTCAAACTCCGCTGTTACCGGAATATCCTGCTTGATCTGACCGAAGTCATAAGTCGTTTCCTTCCAGTTAATGCTGGCTTTGGCATCACTGCTTTTATCGGGACCATCATATGGCAGAGCATAAAATGATATAATAAGACCCGTTAATAACAACATTAAATGTATTCTTCTTAATTTCATGGCATTAATGATTATTAAATTTATAAGTCTCATATTTAATTTTTCGTATTAAACATACTAATATTAACACATATTATACGTTAAAGAAATCATAAAAATTGTTAACAAAGTGTTAATGATGGATCGCAAATATTATGAAGAATTAAATTAGCGTTATGAAGAGAAATACAATAAGGCTGGCAATTATTCTCGGTATTATATCCATAACGGGCATAATTGTAATCCAGGTTTATCTGCTGCAAAAAAATTTCAGTATAAAAGAAAGGCAGTTAAACCAGTCAATACAGATAGCGCTTGAAAATGTGGCTGTAATGCTGAGCGAGTATAACAATGCTACACTGCCATATGACAATGTTGTTTACCAGTACTCTTCAAATTATTACCTGGTTAATGTAAATGATATAATAGATGCAGAGCTGCTTGAGCATTACCTGAAAAAGGAGCTGAAAAGGATAAACTTAAACATGGACTTTGAGTATGGCATTTATGATTGTCATACTGACAGGATGGTATACGGGAATTATGTGCAGATGACTGATAAACCTTCCAGGAAAAGCAAAAAGCCCCTTCCCAGGTACGATGAATATATATATTATTTCGGGGTTTATTTTCCTGGCAGGCAGAAATACATTCTGTCAGATTTCATAGCCTGGTATATTCTTACTGCCATTCTTCTGATTGTCATCCTGTTTTTCGGCTACACCCAGTTTATCATTATGAGGCAAAAGCAACTATCCGAGATCCAGAAAGATTTTATTGACAATCTCACCCATGAATTCAAGACTCCCATAACATCGCTGAAACTCTCTGCCGAAGTGCTTTCAGACAAGGATATCATCAATGAGCCGGCACGTATAGTCAAATATGCAGGTATCATAAATGAACAGAGCCAGAAACTGCTGAATCAGGTCGATAATATACTGCAGACAACAAATGCCGATATCATAAAAACCGGTCTGAAAAAGCAGAAAATCAATTTACACGAAGTCATTAAAGCGGTAACGGATAATTTCGATTTGCGGATAAGAAGCAGGAAAGGCCGGATTCTTCTGAAGCCCGGTGCAGTTAATCCCGTAATTAATGCCGACGAGAACCGCCTTATCAGCTTATTGCATAACCTTATCGACAATTCAATAAAATATGCTGTAAAAAAGCCCCGCATAGTTATTTCAACTATGAATGTAAAGAACAGGATTGAACTTGTTATAAGTGATAACGGACCGGGCATACCAAAGGAATACCATAAAAAGATATTTAAAAAGTTCTATCGCATTCCAACCGGGAATATATATAATGTAAAAGGGTTCGGACTGGGATTAAGCTATGTGAAAAGGATTGCATCGGTCCATAAATGGAAAATCAAAGTGGAAAGCAACAAGGGCGAAGGTACAACTTTCAGGATAATAATGCCGTCATTAAAAGGCTCCTGATAATTTATATGTATATGGCTGGTGAGCATGCAAAGATATTATATGTTGAAGATGATAAAACATTGAGTTTCATAACAAAAGAAAACCTTGAGAAGAAGGCTTATTCAATCAGTTTCTGCGAGGACGGGGAGCAGGATTTAAGAATATTAAAATCGCTGTGGGAAGAAGATGACTTTTTTCCGGGCCGCAGCATGGATGTTTTTATTTCAAGATTAAGTAAGTATTTGAAACCGGTTCCGAGCATGAAAATTGAAAATGGTCATGGTACGGGATTTATATTAAGGCATTATAAATAGCCAGAATTTTTATATAAGTTCTTAAATACTTCTGTAAATTTAATTAAATTCGGCATTGAAAATCCGGTGAGTTATGAAAATAGCGGTTAATACGAGATTACTCCTAAAAAACAAACTTGAAGGTATTGGTTTATTTACCTATCATACACTAAAGAAAATAACCGCTTCTCACCCTGAACACGAATTTATTTTCCTTTTTGACAGGAAGTACTCGGAAGAATTCATTTTCAGTGATAACATAACCCCTGTAGTAGTACATCCCCAGGCACGCCATCCGGTGCTGTGGTATCTCTTCTTTGACTGGGGTGTTACACATGCATTAAGAAAACATAAACCGGATCTTTTCCTATCACCTGACGGGTGGTTATCATTAAGAACAAAAGTAAAATCAATGCCTGTTATTCATGATTTGAATTTTTTTCATTATCCTGAATTTGTTCCATGGCATGTCAGAAAGTATTACTTTCATTTTTTTCCCCGATTTATCAGAAAGGCAAGCCGTATTGCCACTGTCTCAAATTTCACCAAGCAGGATATAATGTCAAGATTTAATATCGGCAGTGATATGATAGATGTTGTTTATAACGGTGTTGGCGAAGAACTCAGGCCCCTTGATAAGGAAGACCAAAACAAGGTGAGGCTGGAGTTTTCCGATGGATGTCCTTACTTTCTCTTTATCGGCCTTATTCATCCCCGTAAGAACCTGGCAAATCTTATAAAGGCATTTGATGGTTTTAAGCAGGCAGTGAACAGCAATGTCAAATTTCTTGTTGTTGGTTCCAAAAAATGGTGGACACCCGAGCTGCAGACAACCTACGAGAATGCTAAATTTAAAGATGAAATTTTTTTTACGGGAAGGGTTAGTTACAAGAATCTGAGGTTAATCACTGCATCTGCGCTGGCACTTGTTTATGCTTCTTTTTTCGAGGGCTTTGGCATCCCCCTGCTTGAAGCCATGTATTGCGACGTGCCCATAATTACATCCAGGGTATCATCAATGCCCGAGGTAGGAGGTAATGCGGCCCTTTACGTAGAGCCTGCTTCTGTGGAGTCAATTAAGGAGGCTATGCTTAGAATTTTCTGCGACATTAACCTTAGGGATAAACTTATAACCAGGGCAAAAAAGCAAAGGGAGCAATATACCTGGGAAAAAACAGCAAACCTGTTATGGGAAAGCATCAACAAATGTGCCGCAGGCTGATATAGTTGGAATCCGGTTACTTACAAAAACAGGGGAAGTGCTGCTGCTATAGCCTGTAAGTATATCCTATGCCGAGAATATAATTAGTAGCAGGATTCTTCACCGATAACTCCTTCTCGATCATATAATATATCTTTATCCTGTTTGCCCTGTTTATAGAATAGTTTAGTCCGGGTGCGACTCTTATTTTGTCAAGTTCGTTGCCATCGGGATTATTAAGCTGGTAATATATTTCACACCATATTTCAGGCTTCAGAGGGCTGCGGTAAATATCATAGGCGAGGCATATTTTGTTCCTGCTGTGCTTTTCCGGCTTATATCCCAGTTCACTCGACTTTATGTTCTTGTAACGGGACTGGTAGCGGGTTCTGATCGAATATTCCCATCTGCGGATATTGTTTTCATACTCCAGGTCTATATAATATTTATGCATATTGCTGTAAACCCCCTCGGGCTCATATTTTCTAATATATCTATAGTTACCGGCCAGTGTAAAATCATTCCAGAAATTATACGAAATACCGGCATCCGTAAAGTACATATCAATCTCAGTAGCATTATCCTTCAGCCTTATCTCCTCCTCTATTTTAAAAGATATTTTTTTTGTAATACTTATGTCAAGACCAACGCCGGACCAGAGCTGAAAATCATCAGTCTGGGCAAAACCCGGATTATACAGAAAAGTGATAATAAAAAAAAGGAGTACTAACCTGGATGTTACAAGATTATAGGGCTTTTTATAAAATCCCATCGTCAGTGTCATTATTATCCGTATAACTATCCTGCTCATCAGATATATTAACCTGGTTAGTGGGTTCGAAGTAATAAATCGTGAGCCTTGCAACGTCACGCAGAAAGTCAACTCTTCCAACTTCCACCCTGTTTATTTTTAAGCCTGTTCTTTTTTCAAGGTCTTTAAGCAGCATCTGGTAGTTTTCCGGTTTTATAAGATCAATCTTTTCATACATAATTGTCTTTCGTGATTCATGCTTTAGCAGCCATAGCTTTTCAAGGCTGAATGTAACGACAATTATGATTAAATTTGTGAATAGCAGCTCTACATAACTTACCTTCTTGTTGGCCAGTGCATTTATTACAGATATACATATTACAATAAAAAGATAGGTCATTTCCTTGATTGGTATCTGGCTGGTGCGGTACCTCAGTATCCCGAATATGGCAAACAATCCGAGTGCCAGTCCCAGCTGCAGCTTTACATTTTCAAGCAGGAAGCATAATAAAAATATCGCTGTGCCAAGCAGAATGTATGTAAAAAGGTAATCTTTCCTTTTTGCTACCGGATAATATAATAATCTTATAAGTATAAGAAGAATTACCAGGTTAAAGGAGAATCTGAGAAGCAGCTGCAGGAAATCAGGTATATCAACAATGTTTATTCCAAATAATTCCGAACCAATTTTGGTTTTCATACTGAATAATCCAAGTTCCATTTTAGGCTTAATTTATATTTATTTATACTAGCGGTGAATATTTTCTATAAATCTTAACTTTCTCTTGAACTGGTTCTTTTTCAAATCACTATACAGCAATGCGGCCCCTATGCAATACTTGCTCATACCTGACGGCCTGATATGTTCCGATCTTAATATTGCTACGAATTCCGATTTTTTTACAAGTCCTTCTTTCTTGACCTCACATATTGCAAGGTTGGGCAGATCATGAGTCTTCTTAATTCCGGACAGGTTGCTAGTATATGTTAAATTAAAATCAAGAGTTATTCTTTCTTTAGCGGTCTTGTGTGCCAGTGTTATTCGGTGAAATCTATTTTGTAATACCGGTATAAGTTCGTTGGATTTGTATGGCGAATTGCTTTCAATAAAATTACCTGATATCGTATTCAAATTTGTACTGAAATTGTTCCTGATGCGCTTTTTTATTGTCCTGTCCTTGTTTGATTTGAATTTTATTTCCAGAAATGCAATATCCGAAACATCATAATTCCTGCATCTTATTTTGTACCTGTTAAGTTTACCATTATGATGGTTCAGATACATTTCATAGTCATAGGTATCATAATACTGATTGCTGTATGGATGGATACGTTCATTGTTTACCTCAAGCACCCTGTAGTTATGCAGCGCCTTTTTAAGTATAATATTTAATTTGTCAATCCTGAATACATACTTTGTGTCTGTCCTGTTCATCAGCTCAACCTTTGAGATCTCATCCAGGTTTATCCGGTCGAATTTCTCAATTATGGAAATTATTTCATCCGGAATTTTCATATTGTTCTCTGTTCTGTATGTTTCTTTCATAAATAGACTAATAAACCTGCAAATATATACCTTTTTATATAAAATTCCATTGAATTATTGCAGTATACTCAATCTCCCTGGCAAATGTTACATCCCGGTTTACAAATAACTGTAATCCGCTAAAACATTCTTTGCTGTTACATTACTATGTTACAATTATTTTTATAATTTGTTACATTTTTAATAAATTATTTTGATTAAAGTCTTTTCTCTTTATTTGTATAATTATTAACAGCAGGGTATATTTGTTCGTTACACCAGCTTAAATTGCAAAATAAATGGTTGAGATAAAATACAAGATTCTTCTTGTTGATGATGAACCTGATATTCTGGAGTTTCTGGGCTACAATTTAAAAGCTGAGGGTTACAAGGTATATAAAACTGATAACGGGAAAGATGCAATCAAGATAGCAAAGAAGAGTAAACCTCACCTTATACTGCTTGACGTTATGATGCCTGGCATGGACGGGATTGAGACATGCAGGCGTCTCAGAAAAATCAGCAGTCTCAGCTATACAATAATAGCTTTCCTTACAGCCCGGGGAGAAGACTATTCGCAAATTGCCGGATTCGAAGCAGGCGGAGACGATTATATAAACAAACCCGTAAAGCCAAAAGTGTTAATCAGCAGGATCAAGGCATTACTGAAAAGATACAATACACCTGACTATTATAAACTTCCTGAAAGCTCGGGTGGCATGATAAAAACAGGTGATATTAAAATCGACCGTGAAAAATTTGTAGTATATAAAAAGAATAAAGAACTGATATTGCCAAAAAAGGAATTTGAGATCTTATTGTTCTTATGCTCAAAGCCGGGGAAGGTATTCAGCAGGGAAGAGATCTTTCAGCTTGTCTGGGGAGATGGCGTCATTGTAGGTGACCGTACCATTGATGTACATATCAGAAAACTAAGGGAAAAAATAGGGGACAAGCATATAAAGACAGTAAAAGGTGTGGGATACAAATTTAAAGAATAAAACGGCACTGATCATGGACACCATTACCCTTAATCCGGATATAGACTTCATAAAGCACACAAAATTAGCCAGCGGCTCATCTTTGAAGCAGTGTGTGCAGTGTGGTGAGTGCACTGCTGTCTGCTCACTTTCACCTGTACACAAACCCTTTCCCAGGAAAGAAATGATGTGGGCTGCATGGGGCTTAAGAGACAAGCTAACAGGGAATCCTGACATATGGCTATGCCACCAGTGCGGTGATTGTTCAGCCCATTGTCCCCGTGGAGTAAATCCTGCAGATGTTCTTTCGGCTTTAAGACAAATGAACTATATGCATTACGCAAGGCCTAAATTCCTTGCGCGCATACTTAATAAACCTTCATACCTTCCTCTTGCCGTTGCCATACCTTTTATAATAATTCTTTTAATAATATACAGCGCCGGCACATTGAGCATCCCAGAGGGACCGGTATTATATTCAAAGTTCTTTCCCCATGCCTGGCTGAACAGCTCATTTTTTTTAATAACCCTGATAATTGCGGGTTTCACCGTGTGGGGCATAAGAAAATTCTGGAGCGACATGAAGAGAAATTATCCGTTGAGAAGGAAGGCGGGAATACTTACCAGCTTAAAAGAAGTGATAAGCGAAATAATCGTTCACCGCAATTTCAATAAATGCTCAACACAGAAAACAAGAGGAGTAAGCCACCTGCTGGTATTTTACGGATTTATACTGCTCCTTGCAGTCACTGCCGGCGCTATAGTTGCTGTAATCACAGGCAACTACCCCCTGCCGTTCTTCAGTCCCCTTAAGATAACGGGTAACATTGCAGCCCTTATGATGTTTTCAGGATTAAGTATAATGATATATCAGAGGCTTTTTAACAAAAAAAAATATGGCAATACCAATTATTCTGACTGGTTGCTGCTTGTTGTTCTTATGCTGCTGACAATTTCGGGAGTAGTGCTCGAGGTAGCGAGATATCAAAACTGGCACCTGGCATACCATATATATTTTTTGCACCTGATACTTGTTTGGTTTCTCATATTTTATGCCCCCTATATTAAATTCGGACATTTTATTTACAGGACGGTTGCACTTGTATATGCCCGGTCAAGGGGCAGGATCATAAGCTAAAGGTACTGATATGATATGAATAAAAGAGTTGTTATAGGTTTATCGGGTGGGGTTGATTCAAGCGTTGCAGCATATCTTCTTAAAAATCAGGGAT
>Ga0315548_1001858_pt1 | contig 17090 bp, 12 predicted proteins | sample SalMarSW160110MG_2_FD_202540 | JGI IMG/M metagenome (GOLD analysis project Ga0315548, IMG submission 202540) | Salt marsh sediment microbial communities from the Plum Island Ecosystem LTER, Massachusetts, United States - Salt Marsh Sediment SW1601-110 ...
ATGGAAAAAAAGAGAAAAATACAATGAAGATAAACATATGGCTGCGGTTCAGAGGCACAAGATCAGAAATAGATTAGCCCGGAAATCGGCATAATTAAATCAGGGGGTTGACATAGTAATTCTAAAAAGCTATTTGACTATTTAACACCGATTCGAAGAATCTTTAAAATGGAGCTTGCATTTTTGCGGATAACGGCTTATCTATAAAGTATAAAATAAAGGAGATTTTTTAAAAATGAACAAAAAACAGAAAAGATACCTGTTTATATGCGATTTCGACAAGACATTAAGCTTCGATGATTCGGGTGTCATTCTAAGTGAAAAAATAGGTATCGACGAAGAGACCTTCGAGCAGAAACTCGTCAAGGTAAGAGAAAGGAATATAGTCCAACTGGGAGGAGAACTTGCCCAACTAATTACAACAGACCCGGACTACAAGGGAAAAGTTTCAAAGAAACTCTTTCACGTAGTCGCGAAGGATATAAAACTGAAAAGAGACGTTTCTAAATTAATTAAGATCCTGGATAAAGGTATAGGAGAAAACAAATTTTACTGTTATGTCACATCAGCGTGTCCGGCTGAAATAATAAAAACCGCTTTAAAGGGAATCCTCCCGCCGGATAATATTTTCGGCACTACTTTCATTTATGATGATAAAAACTACGTCAAGAGTATAGAAAGAACCGGAGCGGGACAGGGCAAAGTAACCAACCTGGATTACCTCAGAGAAAAGAATAAAATTCCGCGCGACAGGATAATATATGTCGGAGATGGTTCATCCGATTTACATGTCATGCTGCATGTTAACGCTTACGGAGGATATCCGATAGCCGTTTCATCTTCGCCATACCTGGGGCACATTTCAAAAAGGACAGTGCTTTCGGACAGTGCTCTTAGTATCTTAACTCCTATTCTGGAAGATATATTGGGATATAAAGAACTTCAGGTTAAAAAATTCTATGTCGATATCGGGCATACAATCTCAGAATGGAGTAAAGTAAAGACCGACTGGATCGCGCTGGAGTAATTAAATACTATTCTTTTGAAATCTTAACGATATTTTTCCCGGCTGCTTTTGCTTCATACAGAGCATCATCGGCAGCGTGGATAACTTTGACTGAAGAACTCCCGTTTTTAGGATAACTTGAAACCCCTATACTAACACTGACAATCTTATTAGGCTGACTCTTCTCTGCACCCTCAAATTTTTTCTCTGCAACCTTCTTGCGGAGTTTTTCGGCAACTTCTTCTGCTTCTCTTTCATCTGTTTCCGGAAGCAAGACCACAAATTCCTCTCCACCGTAACGGTATAATTTATCGGTAAACCTTATATTATAGGAGAGTGTCCTGACCAATCTTATGAGTAATTTGTCTCCTTTTTGATGCCCGTGAAAGTCATTGTATTCTTTAAACCAGTCGATATCTATCATTAAAACGGATAAATTGTTATCGTAACGCTCAGCTCGCTCAATTTCTTCCTTAAGATCCTCCTTTAGTTTCCTACGGTTATAGCTTCCTGTAAGACCGTCGGTTATGGCGTCTGTGATGTCTTCGAAAACTTCTAAAATATATCTTTTCCCTCTTAATTCAATTGCCTTATGTTTTATTGTAACAATTTTACCGCCAAAAGCGCCTTCCGCTTCAATTGTCCTGTCAGCTCCGGGCTCAAGCTCTTCTTTTAAAGGACAATACTTACATTGAACCCCTTTATCTTTATATACTTCAAAACACTTTTCTCCGGTAGCATCCCTGCCGACTTTGTTCTTAAGCGCCTCATTCATGTAAAGTATATTAAGTTCTGTATCGACAATATCTATAGGTATGGGAAAAACCTCTAATATTAGCTTAAAGTCTTCCAGCCCTATTTTTTTGAACTTAGAACTGTCTAAATCGCCTAATAAAATTTTTGACCACCTGTTTACTGACTATATAATAACTATAAGCATTTTTTTTGAATAAGTCAATAGTGAAAAAATCGTACACCCTAAAATTGACCATCAATGGCCAATTAGTTATTAGTTAATTAGTAAATTGATTTATTAGTAAAAAAATACTAAACCAACAAATCAGTCCAATGTCCAAAGTCCTGAGTCCATTGTCAAAAATTAATACCAGAACCTGGTACCCGTTATCCGGTATCTAATACTGCCTTGACAAAAAAAGCGATATTTCTTATATTTATATACAATGAGAGAGAAAATTCATAGAAGATTAAAAAATTTCGCGTTATATGGCTTACGCTATTCCTATCTTAGACTGCTAAACAATTTTGGAGACAAAATAAAATTCATTTCTCCCGATTTAATGAGTCTTATAGCCTTCTTCATTGCTATGGGCACAGGTTTCTTCTATTATAAGTCAGGGGAAATACCTGTTTTTCTTCTTTTAAATATAGCTTTAATTTTTCTCGGAATTACCTTAAACACATTAGTCGAACTGCTCTCAATGAAGAGAGCTGAATTTACAATTATAAACGAGATTATTTATGCTCTACCTGATAGATATGCCGATCTTTTCGTTCTTATCGGTATATCCTTTTCTTCTTTATGCGATATCAGAATTGGGATGATTGCTACTGTAACTGTAATGCTTATCAGTTATTCAGGTATCTTGGGCAAAGCCTTAGGTGTATCCTGGCAACACCAGGGTCCGATCGATAAGACAGATAGATTAGTCATCCTTATGGCAGCATCACTATTACAGTACTTGCTAAGTAAAGTCGGCACTCCTTCTGTTTTTATTCTGGGAAGAGAATATACAATCATAGAAATATGTATGATAATATTTATGGTCTTCGGACAAATTACAATCCTAATGCGTATAAAGGGAATACTCTCAGACGTAAAAAAAGTAAATAGAGTTCTGTATCGAGAAGACTCCCCTAAGGAATAAAAAAGTATCTTACCCGCAACAAGAAATTTTATCTCACACGGAGCCACAGAGAACACGGAACCCCTCCCCACACACCAAAACTTCTTGCGTTTATTAAAACCTAACCCACAACCCCATTATTCACATGTAGACATGTAGGGAGTGTAGTTTTTAGTCAAAGCAACAATTCTTTTCTTTATTCGTGTTATTTGTGAGATTTGTTGTTTCTCTGTGTCCTCCGTGTCTCAGTGTGAGAATTAATGCTCTTGACTTTTTCCCTCTGAATTTTATCCTTAAATCAAATGAGTGAAAATAACCGATTAATTCGTCTCCTCTCCTCAGCGGGCGGAGGAAAAACATACCGCCTTTCCACGCGGTATAAAAATTTACTTAAAGAAAACAATCAAAATTTAAAACAAACTCTTGCCATAACGTTCACGAATAAAGCTGCAACCGAAATGAAAGAACGAATTCTTGGATTACTTAAAGAAGAAGCCCTTATAGAAGGAAATAAGCATTCTCAAGAATTAATCGATTTCATTCTCGATAACTATAGCGATTTTTCGGTCAGAACGATAGACTCTTTTGTAAATTCACTCGTCAAAGCCTTTTCGATTGAACTCGGAATTACGCCCGAATCCGAACTCATCATGGATTCCAACTACTATAAAGATTTTGCCACATCATCGATAATTCAATCCGTAGAGCAGGACGAAAATCTCCGTAGGAAATTAAGCGACTTTATAATAAATAGAATCGAAACCGGAGGGAAAATCAGCTGGGACTTCCATGGCACATTAAGGAAAGGAATGGACAGAATAGAAAAGTATGAAGGTAATGAAAACCTGACTTTCAGACCCCCGCCGGAGGACTCAACCGAACTGGATAGGGCAATCGCGATCCTCTTCAATAAATCGATTAACCTCTCCGAAAAAATTCTCGAATATTCCGAAAATCACGAAGGCATACACACAAGATTCCTGGACACCCTTCAAAAAGCCGTCAAAAACAGGGATATAGATAAAATATTAAAAAGTTCTTACGTCAAGAAAGAAAGCACGGAAGCACTAAAAAAGAATTTCAAAGATAACCCTGAAAATTTTTCCGTTCTCTTTAAAGACTTAAAAAAATCCATTTTCAAGTATTATGAACTCAAACTGCTCAGGGAACACAATTACCAGATAGATATTTACGGGGCTTATCACGAAACATTAAAGAATATAAGAAAAAAACAGCGGGTTAGATTCATAGAAGACATTAACAAAGAACTAAAAATCCTGTTCGAAGAATTCAGTGTACCGTTTATTTTTTACAGAATAGGAGAAAAATTCCTACATTACCTTGTAGATGAATTCCAAGATACAAGCAGAAACCAGTGGCAAAATCTTGTTCCTCTTATCGACAACGCTCTTTCCGAAGGAGGCTCTTTCTTTTACGTCGGAGACCCCAAACAGGCGATTTACCAATGGAGAGGAGGGGACGTCGAACTTTTCGGTATTCCTATGGAGGAGTTTGCTTCAGTTGGTACGGACGAAAAAAACTCTGAATATATTAATGAAAATTACAGGAGCACACCTGCTATAATCGATTTTATCGGAGAGGTTTTTTCCTGCCTGCCCGGAGAAATCAAGCGCAAAATGGGTCAAAAGAGTGATTTTTATTCTGACAAAGTTAAACAAAAAATACCAACTACTAAAACAAACGAAACCCCGGAAGGTTTTGTTTCAATAACAAAAATCCACCCGGAAAGTAAAAATATAGAAGATATTTTTAAGTCTTCGAATAACCAGTTGGAAAAGACAATCGATAAAGTGCTTTCCCGCGGATACGAAAAAGGAGATATCGCAATTCTGGTACGGCGGAACGCCGAGGCAAAAGAAATAACGCAGTACCTGTGCGAAAAGGGCTATCCCGTTGTTTCCGGTGAAACACTTTACCTTTCGAGCAACCCGGCAATAAAAGGAATTCTCTCCATGCTGAAATTCCTTGCGCATCCTCTTGACAACACTTCTTTTCTGGGTTTTATTACCAGCCCCTTCTTCGGCAAACAAACGGGACTGGACGAAAAAGATATAAGAAATTTTGCAGAAAGCTGTACTACAGAAATTCCATATTACATTCAATTTAAAAAGAAATTCCCTGGAATCTGGGTGAACTATATAGAAACGTTCTTTACTCACGCGGGGTTCTTGCCCGTTTACGATATCACAAGCGATATAATAAGGGTCTTTAATATACCCGAAAATTGTAAAGGTTCGATTAGTTTTCTCGAATCTTTCCTCGAATTTACCCATAAGCTGGAAGAAAAATCGATAACATCCATAGAAGGAATGCTGCTCGAGTGGGAAAAAGAGCAGAATTATGATAATCCCCCGTCGATCCTTCTGCCGGAATCAGCAGAAGCCATAAAAATAATGACAATCCATTCCGCGAAAGGTTTGGAATTCCCCGTCGTTATCCTACCCTTTATTTATATCCCAATCGACAGGGATAAAAACGAAGTCGTTATAGAATATAACGGTATAAAAAGGATTATAAAAATCAAAAAGGATATTCTTCCCGAAGACAACGAAGAAATGAAAGAAGAAATCAAAAGAAAAATCACGGAAAAAGAACAAAACGAAACTTTCGAAGAAATCAATAATCTCTACGTGGCGCTGAGTAGAGCCAAATACGAACTGCATGTTTTTTTGCCCGAACAAAAACCTCAAAATTATTCGGACATATGGAAGGAAGTGCTTATAGGGCACATCACAAGCGACTCATATCAAAAAGGAAAACAGGAGCAAAAAGTACCGAAAGAAAACACAAAAGGCGGATTACCTTTAAAATATTTACAGATGAAAATAGAAGACAGGGAAAGCGTGGAAAAAGCTTCTTCAAGATTATGGATGAAGAAAAACGATATATACGTCTTAATGAATAATAAAATCAACGAATCCCGCAAAACAGGAGAGATTCTTCATAAAGTTTTATTCTACATAAAGGATTTAAGTGACCTTAAAAACATCGATGCCATAATAAATAGGGCTTTAAACGAATTTGCCTTCCCCGGAGAAAAAGAAGTTTTCCGGGAAAAAGTAAAAACGACTATAGAAGAAATATTTAAAAAAGAGGAAATAAGAGAATGGTTCCTCCCGAGTAGTGAAGCCTGGAGAGAAAAAGAAATAATTTCAACCGAAGGTAATTTATACAGACTTGACAGAGTTGTCTTTAAGAACGAAGAAATCCACATTATCGATTTCAAATCCGGAGAAGAGGAATCCTTATCCGAATGGGAAAAGCAGCTAAAGAAATACAAAGAGGTTTTAGAAGAGTATTTCCCGGATAAAACAATTAAGACGTTTATTGTAAATCTTAATTCTCAAGAGGTTTCGCAGATTGAGTAAATTATTAAGAGTTTCTTTCTCTGAAAACCTCATTGAATCTGTAGGCGATAATCTCCGAGAAAATTTCGATAATAGAGATTTTTCTTCCGCTTGTATCGTTTTCCCGGGGGAAAGACCTTCACTTTTCCTTCTTGATTACTTAAAGAAAAAAATCCCCGGCGCGTTTATACCACCTTCGCATCTTTCGATAAACGAATGGATGGAATACCTATTTGGTTTACTGCGGGATGAAAGAACACCAAAACCAAAGGGAGACTTTGACCTTATTTATTTACTATATAGAGCAATCGTCGAAAGCGGACTGGATGAAAAAAGTCCTCTTATGAAGTTAACCGGTTCAATCAACAACTATATCCACTGGGGAAGCCGTATCCTCAAAGCGATGGAGGAATTCGAAATCCAGTCCGGAAAAGAGATAAACACAGGAGAACTAACCGATTACGATGAACTTTTCTTAGAGTGGGCTAGGGATTTCTGGAAGCACTTCGTGCTTATCAGGGATAAGTTTTATTACTTACTAAAAAACAACAACCTAACTTACAGGGGTGAAGTTTATCGCTTCACATCCGAGAACATAGAAAAGATCACAGATCTAATTCAGTTCAATAAAATTATTTTTGCCGGGTTTTACGCTTTGAATAAATCCGAAGAACGCATGATGAAACACCTTTTCTTGTCCGGAAAAGCCGATATAATAATTCAATCCGAAACCGTTGAAGGACACGTACCAACAACCTCTCCCTTTCATTTCCACAAAAAATGGGAGCAGGATTGGGGGGTAAAATTTACCGATATCAATAATAAAACTGCAACCGAAAAGCCTCACCTTGAAATACATCAGTGTTTCGATACGCATTCGGAAATGTTGACCGCGGAAGAAATACTCTCCGCTTTCAAGGAAAAGGGCAGAAACACGGCAATCGTCTTACCGGATTCGGGTTCTCTTATTCCTCTGGTATCCGAGATAATCCGGACTAACAAAAACGACTTTAACATAACGATGGGATATCCCTTAAAAAGAACTTCGCTCTTTAACCTGCTTAAATACGTTTTTTCTCTGCAGAGAACAAAAAAACAAGATAAGGATAAGACTCTTTACTATATCAAGGATTATCTGAATTTAATCCAGCATCCCTGGATAAAAACCATTAAAACCTCTGAAGGTAAAGAACCATTCAGCGTTCTTATCAACCAACTCGAAAAGACACTGGTATCGGTGAACAGGAAAAAAGCAAGAAATTTCTTCTCTATCGCTGAAATATTCAAACTAATCTCGAAAGAAGATTTCAAAAAACACTTCGAAGGCGAAGAAACATTACCTTTAATGATTAATTTACTCGAAAAAGTACACGCCCTTTCGATCGAAACTTTTAGCGACATAAAATCTTTAAAGGAAGGCGCGGAGAAATTATTCGACTTTATCTCCTTTATCTACGAAAATTCCGAAATAAGAAGATACCCTCTAAACAATCAATTTATCGGAACTGTTTTCGAGAAACTCGAAGAATTAGAAAAATCTCTTTTCTCAAACGTAAAATTCGGGGACAGCCTGGACATCATCACCTTGCTTGAAAGCTATCTTTTATCTATCAGAATACCCTTTATAGGAGAACCTCTTAGAGGAATCCAGATTATGGGTATGCTTGAAAGCAGAAATTTGAATTTCGAGCAGATCATATTACTCGACGTCAACGAAAATATCATGCCCGGCTCGTATAAATTCGATCCCCTGCTCCCGCATGGACTGCGAAAGCTAATAGGTCTTCCCGGCTATGAAGAAAACGAATCTATCTACGCGCATAATTTCTACAGGCTGATAAGCGGAGGTAAAAAAGTTCATCTAATCTACAAAGAAGGAAAACTGCGCGACGTAGATAAAAACATACGTTCGAGATTTATCGAGAAGATTCTCTGGGATAAAGAAAAAAACAAAGAAAATCAAATTATCGATAACAGAATTTTTAAACCGTCTGTAGAAATCCCGGAAGAAAACAATATTAAAAAGAGCGAAAAGGTTCTCTCGAAACTAATAAGTACGGAGTACTCACCAACGAAAATAGACACATACATAAAATGTCCCCTGCAGTTTTATTACAGGTACGTTCTCGGTCTCGAAGAATTTATGGATATCGAGGAGGAAATCGAGAGAAGCACGATAGGAAAATTCATACACGATTTCCTGAAAGATTACTACAATCAATTTACCGGTAGAAAAATTCAAATAGACATATCCGACTTCACGCGAAAATTAAAAGAAAAACTCGAAAGAGAATTCAGTGAAGGAGGAGGGCAGCTCATTCTGAGCGATATCATAAACACTACTTTAAAAAGATTTATGGATTATGAAATAGAGCGTTCAGAGGAACAGGACATCTACATTAAAGACCTTGAAGAAGCACTCTCTAGTGCATTTGAAGTAAAAGGCAACGCCTTTAGACTTAAGGGAAGGATAGACAGAGCGGAAGAGACCGGCGGCACCTTTCATGTAATCGATTATAAAACCGGAACCGTAACAATGCCCGCCAAAAGCCTCGGAAGCGAAATCGAACTTGACAGAAATATAATAAAGAAAAAAATAAGAACCTTACAATTACCTATATATGTTTATCTTTACTCTAAAGCAAATAAAATATCAATCGACAAAATTCAGGCTGAAATTTTTAACATAAGAAAACCGCGCGAAAGAAATATCCTCCCTGTTGAAAACATTGAATTATTCCTTGAGGCATTGGGTTTTATATTAAACGAAATTACGAATCCGGATGTTCCTTTCGTACCCGATGCAGGCGATTACTGTAAATTCTGCCCGTACCGGTTGATGTGTAGTGAGGGGTAGCTCTCAACCACCACCCGAAAATTTGAACCACAAAGTACACAAAGACCACAAAGTTTTTGTTTTTTTACTAAATCCCAAATCCTATTGATTGGCTCAAGACTCAATTACTCACAAAGAACACAAAGATTTCTATTGTTGTTTTTCCAGATTCTAACTAATATCTACTTATTCCCAACTACCGCTTTTTTCGGAAAACTGGTTATATTAGCCGGCTTATCCTTCATGGCTTTCCACAAATCTAACTTGAGCTGCATATTAAGCCAGCTCTCAGGACTGGTATTAGTCGCTTCACCAATCCTAACTGCCATCTGCGGACTTAATGACGATTTCCCGTTAATAAACTCATAGAGAGCTTTCCGACTAACCCCTAAATCCTTTGCTGCTTCGGCAATCGATAATCCTAGGGGTTTTATTACATCCTCTAATAAAACTTCACCCGGATGTGTTGGTTTTCTTTTCTTAGGCATTTTCTATCACCTCTTTTAATGATAATCCTTGTAGTCGACCATAATCGCATCTTCACCTTTAAATTTAAAAGTTATTCTCCAATTTCCGCTTACCCATACCGAATAAACATCCTTGTTCTTCCCCGATAATTTATGCAGCTTATATCCCGGAAGATTCATATCTTTTGGGCTAGTAGACGCATCCAGACGGTCCAATATTCTCGCAATCTTTTTTTCGTGTTCAGGACTTATTCCTTTCTTATTTCCGTCTTTAAAAAACCGCTCGAGCCCTTTATGCTTGAATGACTTTATCATTATTTATATCATAATATGTAACCTGTCACGTGTCAAGTGACAAATATTATTTTTTCAAATTAATTTATATGTAGAACATAAATCGTAAAATCGTTAGGTGGTTTGAAAAAATCCGAACCAACAAACTAACGAATTGGTCCAAAGTCCTAAGTCCGAAGTCGAAATTCAAAATTCTTGTCCTTCATATTTTTTGTTGTTTTTAATTCAACATTCAAAACTCATAACCCATATAGTTCATTTTTTTCGTTTTTCATTCAACATCCAAAATTCATAATTCAAAATTAGTGAAACCCTTCCGCCATTGATTTTATTTCAAAAAAAAGTAATATTTAATGAAATTAAAAACGAAGAATTCGTTAAAAAGGGAGATGTTAGATGATTAAAAAATTAAAGTATTGTATTTTTTTGTTTTTCTTTAGCTGTATCAATCCATTAAATGCTCAAGTAGAACAATTGGAAACAGGATTCCTGCAACCGGAGGGCCCTGTTTGGAAAGATGGAGTTGGCGTTTTATTTAGCGATATCAGAGCAAATAAGATATATTGCTGGTCGCCCTTTGATAGTTCACTTACTGAGTTTATGAATCCATCAGACAGTTCAAACGGCTTGACATTCGATTTAGATGGCAATCTTATTTTGACTCAAATGGGAAAAAGACGCGTTTCACGCAGAGAATCAGATGGCTCAATAACCCCGCTTGCTGAAACTTACAACGGGAAGAGATTCAATAGCCCGAATGATTTAATCGTTAAATCCGATAGCTCTATTTTTTTTACCGATCCGGATTTTAACACCCCAGTTGGACAACCAAAAGAATTGGATTTTCAAGGTGTTTTCAGAATAGGCAAAAATGGCAATATTCAAGTATTGGATAGTACGACATTCGACAAACCAAACGGTATTTGTTTTTCACCCGATGAATCGAAGTTATATGTAAATGAATCACCTCAACGGATAATTTACGTCTGGGACGTCGTCGATGATTCAACAATCACAAATAGAAGAGTCTTTTTCACGATACCGGGTATGGGCTATGCCGATGGAATGAAAGTGGACGTGGAAGGAAATCTTTATTGTACCGGACCGGGGGGCGTATGGGTTATATCGCCGGATGGTACTTGTATCGATACAATTCTTGTTCCGGAAAGTCCGTCAAATTGTAATTGGGGGGATGAGGATAGACAGACATTATACATAACTGCAGGCTCAAGCTTATATCGAATTCGTTTGCCACTTGGTTCTATAAAAGATCAGGGCCGCGTTCCCGGCAAATCATTTGAATTATATCAGAATTATCCTAATCCGTTCAATCCATCTACAAAAATTATATATACGTTTCCGTCATTAGAAAAAAGTATCGGCGTGTCCATACGAGTTTATGATTTACTTGGGTGTGAAGTTATAACATTGATAGATGGAATAGAGGAGGCGGGTGAACATTCGGTAGAATGGAACGGCACAAACTCAGCCGGACATAAGGTGGGAAGCGGTGTGTATCTTTATCAACTGAAGAGTAATAATGGCTATGTTAATACAAGGAAGATGACTCTATTGAGATGATGAGATTTGTAAGACTCTCACCAAACAATTGAACCACAAAGACCACAGAGTGCGCAAAGAAAAGGATAATGTTGTTTAAAACCCATCCCACAACCCCAAATTAATCTCACACAAAGTTCACAAAGAACACAAAGTTTTAATATTTTTTTGCTAACAGCTAAAGGCGAAGAGCTAAAGGCTCATTTCAACAACCAATCACACGAATTACACGAATGGTTTTATTGTTTTTATTTTTTGACTAATGACTGGCGACCAGCGACTATGACTCAATTGTTTAATATTTTCAAGTATTGAGATTTGAGCTCAATTGCATGACCCCAATTGCACCTATTAATTTGCCCAATAAGACATCCCAAAACTCTTGACTGTTGAGTGCTTTCGGTATACTATGCATATTATAGAAAAAATAGACTATCTATGCGAAAAGGATTTAAACTTTAGAAGCGGGATTGTCTGATGTCTATATTTAACTGCAAAAGTATAATAAAAGGAGTGAAAAAATGAGTAATATTACCAGGACCATTTTACTATCACTTGTGTTTTTAACTTCCCTTACAGTTTTTCAAGCAAAAGGAAATTATTTTAAAAAGGACGACGGAATTCTGGTGAATACCGACTCTATGAATATCCGGCTTCATGTTCTGGGAGAAAATATTATCAGAGTCGAATGCAGACTAATTCAAGAAGTCCAAAAACATCAAAGCCTGGTTGTGAATTCACCGCCGGAAAAGGTACGCTGGTCGCTCAGGGAGGAACCGGGTGCTGTTGTTCTTACCACAGCTTCCCTTCAGGCGAAAGTCGCTTTGTCTTCCGGGAAAATACAATTCCTCGATATTTCAGGAAACATCCTTCTTCAGGAGAACGGAAGAGAAATAAATCAGGTAACTGTTATTGGCGAAAAGACAAACAGCATCAGGCAGAAATTTATGCTTTCACGGAACGAAGCAATATACGGTTTGGGGCAGCATCAGGAGGGCAATATGAACCTCAGGGGTAAAACCGTCGAACTCTACCAGTTCAATTGGAAAGTATCTATTCCGATGCTTGTATCATCGAAAGGGTATGGAATTCTCTGGGATAATTATTCATTGTCCAAATTCACGGATAATTCACAGGGCATGGAGTTATGGTCGGAAGTTGCCGACGGAATCGACTATTATTTTATAGCCGGGCAGAATACGGATGGAGTCATATCGGGTTACCGGAAGCTTACCGGTCGGGCTCCGTTGTATCCGAAATGGGCGTATGGTTTTTTCCAGTCAAAGGAACGATATCAATTTCAGGATGAGGTGCTTGGAGTGGTTGATGAATTCCGGCGGCAGCAAATCCCGTTGGATGTTATAGTCCAGGACTGGTACTACTGGGAACCGCAGAAATGGGGCTCGCATTACATGAATCGGGAACGCTATCCTGACCCGGTCAAAATGACCGGCGAAGTTCATAATAAAAACGCAAAGATTATCATTTCGGTATGGGCAAAATTTGATTCGACGAGTTCGAATTATTCCCAAATGGACCGGAAAGGATTTTTATGGAAACCCCCTTCCTGGGAAACCAGTAGATATTACGACGCATACGACCCGGAAGCCAGGTCACTGTACTGGCGGCAGATTAAAGATTCATTATACGCAAAAGGATTCGATGGCTGGTGGTTAGATGCGACCGAACCTGAAATGGGTGATCTGAGAGACGATGAAACCAAGAAGTCAATTAATAACTACCTGGGTACCGGTGCCCGCTATTTGAATACATACTCCCTGATGACAACACAGGCTGTTTACGAAGGACAGCGACTACTTACACCAGACAAGCGTGTCTATATTCTGACCCGTTCGTCATTCCCCGGTCAACAGCGTTACGCGGCAACAACCTGGTCCGGCGATATTATCGCCGGCTGGGATGTTTTTCACAAACAAATACCTGCCGGTCTTAATTTTTGCTTTACCGGGATACCTTATTGGACAACTGACATCGGTGGTTTTACGGTTCCAGTTGCGAATGGTTATAAGAATGATATGTATAAAGAATTGTTCACTCGTTGGTACCAGTACGGTGCGTTTTGTCCGATTTTCCGGGTTCACGGCAGCAGTACTCCGCGGGAGATGTGGCGATTTGGAGAAAAAGGTTCCTGGGCATACGATAACCAGTTAAAATTCGATAACCTGCGTTACAGGCTGATGCCCTATATTTATTCACTTGGATGGAAAGTGACCAATGACCATTACACGATTATGCGGGGATTGGTCTTTGATTTTGCCCAGGACACCAATGTATATAATATTGATGATCAGTTTATGTTCGGTCCGTCCATACTCGTGAATCCGGTAACGGAGGCGATGTATTATCCCTGGGTCGAACCCGATTCCGGAAAGATTGTCGCTTCGGAAAATCTGCTTGACGTCGATGGTAAACCGGGTCTAACAGGTGAATATTACGAAGGTATGAATTTCGATACTCTTTTTGCCACCCAATCGGACAAAATAATCGATTTCGACTGGGGTGAGAACCCGCCTATAAAGGGAATGGTAGCAGATGTATTTTCGATCAGGTGGAGAGGTCAATTAATCGCTCCTGAAACCGGAGAATATACATTCAACACAATTACTGACGATGGTGTACGCCTGTTTATAGATGACCAACTGATCGTCGACCAATGGCAGGACCAGGCGCCGCTGCTTGCGTTTGGCAAAATATCCCTGAAAGCCGGGAAAAAATACGACGTAAGGATTGAGTATTATGAGAATAGGATAGGGGCAGTCGTCCAGTTGCGCTGGATTATACCTTCCGAACATAAAGTCATCGCCATTAAACTCCCCGAAAAAACGCGGAAAGTCTATTTGCCCGGACCGACAAAATGGTTCGATTTCTGGACGGGAAAGACTTTTGACGGCAGACAAACCATTACTGCTCCTGCACCCATCGAAATCATGCCTTTGTATGTGAAAGCCGGCTCAATAATTCCGATGGGTCCATTTCTCCAATACGCGACGGAAAGACCGGCTGATCCAATAGAGCTTCGGGTTTACACAGGCACTGATGCTTCCTTTACTTTATATGAGGATGAGAACGATAATTTCAATTATGAAAAAGGCGTGTATGCCACTATACCGATTCAGTGGAATGAATCCAAACAGACATTGACCTTTGGTAAGCGTATAGGTACTTTTCCGGGTATGTTGAAGAAACGGACATTTCGGGTCGTCTGGGTCGGCGAGGGCCGCGGTTCGGGATTGGGTCCCGAAGAAAATCCCGACAAGATAATCCGTTATGAGGGTAAGCAGGTGGTCCTAATTAAGCCCTGAAAGCAGGCAGGGCTTATTTTTATAACATTTAGAACATAAATCGTTAGGACGTTAGGCAGCTAATTAGTTATTAGTCAATTGGTAAATTGGTGTATTAGTAAAAAAGCTAACAGCTAAAGGCCAAAGGCTAAGAGCCTTTTTTTATAACATGTAGAACATGTAGCTCCTGTAGTTTTTTGTTTTTACTTCCTAACTTCCCAACCTCCTAACATCCTAACTAAAGAAGTAACAACAAATCACACAAATTACACGAATGGTTTTTTATACTTTTCTTGTTCTTACCTTATTAGAATCGATTATTACTAAACCACCAATAATTTTTTCTTCTGACAAACTTTGAATTTGTCTAACAAGATGTGAGTTCATCTCGACGGTTGACATTTCATTGGGAAAATTTGCAATAATAATACCATTATGGTTACCCAGTGGGAATCTAAGTATATTTCCGAAACCTCTATCAGCAGTTAAGATAACTGCTTTCTCGTTTTGCGCATATTTGAAAACCTCTTCATCGGATTTACCGGAAAGCTTACAATCGCGAACATCCATTGTATCATATCCTATTTTCTTGAGTGCTTCAGCCGTAGAGCGAGGCATATTTTCATCGATTAAAAATTTAAGCATTCTATCTTACTGCTTTGATTTCCTCATGAGAAAGAGTATCCGCCGCATAATTAAGAGAAGCCAGTATATCTTTTCGGGTTATCCCGTACTCTTCTATAATTTCCTCATATGTCATTCCGCCCGCAAGCTTACCAATTATTATTTCGACAGGAATTCTGGTTCCCTTTATAATTGGTTTGCCTGAGCATATATTAACATCAACTACTATTCCCGGTGCTATTTCCATATTTCCTCCTTTGCCTTATTATACTATAACTAAAAACTCAAATCATGTCAATACTCGAATAAACACTACATATGACCTACGACGGAGGACCGGCGATAGAGAAATCGAGAAATGAGAAAATTTAAAAATGGGGAAAGGGGAACTATTTAGCTATTTTCTATGTTAATTTTTTAACACGTAACCCAAAACACATAACTCGAAACTTTAAATGTCCTGCTTCAGTTGGAAATTGACAAACGGGTTAATTGGAATAAGTTGGGAAGAGGAGGTAAAGAGATGGGAAAAAGAAGAAGAATTAGCCCGGAGAAAAAGGTCGAACTTTTACGTGAGCACTTAAAGAATGGAATTCCGGTAACAGAGATATGCGAGGAATATGGTATACATCCAAATGTATTTTACAGATGGGAGAAGGAGTTTTTCGAAGGCGGAATTGAGACATTTACAAGTAAAAAAGGCAGTAGAGACGGAGTATCCGAGGAGAATGCATTAAGAGGTAAAATAAAGAAATTAAATGAAGTCATTTCATGGCTTTCAGAGGAGAACATAAGATTAAAAAAAAAGGAGAATGGGGAGATTTGAATCATTGTTGGGTAAAACCTGAGATAAGAAACGATGTAGTAGAAACTATTCTCAATTATAGAGATAGGACGGAGTTACCGTTAAAGGAACTTGTATCGTATGCGGATATAAGCAGGAGTAAATTTTACGGTTGGGAGAAGAGACATGGGATTTCCAATAATCATAACGGGAATATACCAAGATTTCATTGGCTTACGGAGAGGGAGAAAGAAGCGATAATTAAATATGCTCGAAGTAATGAAGAAGAAGGATATCGTAGATTATGTTACAGGATGATCGACGAAGATATAGCATATGCGAGTCCTTCGACTGTTTACAGGGTACTGAAGGAAGAAGGTCTTTTAAACGGATATATAACCAGGAAAGAGAGCAAGAAAGGTCATGGATATGTACAACCTGAAAGACCTCATGAAGAATGGCATACGGATATAACGTATGTAAATGTGCTTGGTAGTTTTATGTTTTTAGTGGTAGTAATAGACGGATATTCTCGTTTTGTGGTTCAGCATGAGCTTAGAAAGAGTATGAAGGATAAAGATGTGTGTTTTGTATTGCAGAAGGCGCATGAGAGATTCCCGAAAGAGAAACCGAGGATAATATCGGATAGAGGAGGACAATTCATATCCAGAGAGCTGCAAAGTTATCTAAGGTATATAGGACTTAAGCAAACGTATATCTCTGTGGGATATCCGGAGAGTAACGGTAAAATAGAGAGGTTTTTTAAGACAGCCAAGGAGGAATGCATAAGAAGAAGTAGTTTTCTTTCTCTGGATGATGCAAGAAAAATAATAGATAGATATATAGAACACTATAATTACGAGAGGTTGCATAGCGCTATTGATTATGTTGCTCCTTATGATATGTTAACAGGTAGAAGAGAGAAAATATTGGAGGAAAGGGAGAAAAAATTAGAACATGCAAGGAAGATTAGAAAAGAAAATC
>Ga0315548_1001859_pt1 | contig 17072 bp, 14 predicted proteins | sample SalMarSW160110MG_2_FD_202540 | JGI IMG/M metagenome (GOLD analysis project Ga0315548, IMG submission 202540) | Salt marsh sediment microbial communities from the Plum Island Ecosystem LTER, Massachusetts, United States - Salt Marsh Sediment SW1601-110 ...
CACATGTCTATTTTAAAGAACAAGTCCTTCGTCATGGAGATCCGGACAACAAGGAAGAATTCACTCCGGAAGCGCTGCTGCTTTCAAGCTCGCAGGCTATCGCCGACGAAGTTTCGCAGAATATCGATGCTATCGGCTACTACGGTATGGGTTATATAACAGCGAAAGAGAAAGCTTTAAAGATCGCAAAAGATAAGAATTCACCTGCAATTTCTCCGACCATGGATAATGTCATCAGCAGCGCTTACCCGATTTCACGTCCGCTTCTTATATATACCAAAGGTGAACCAATAGGACTGGTGAAGTCTTTCATCGATTATGTCCTTTCTCCTGCCGGTCAAGAGATTGTGAAAAAGATAGATTTTGTACCGGTTTCTAAATAAATAATCACTTGTATTATACCTTAAATAAAAACAGAAGTGAATAAAAAGTTTTACAGTATGTTTCACCTCCCCTCTATCCCCCGCCTGCCAAAGCATACATTGTGCGGCGAGCAGGCCTCCTCAACGAGGAGGGGACATGGGGTGGTGCGTCTGCGGAAAATAAAAGAATTCATCATTGAACGGATGATTTTCCTGAGTGGAATCATGTCCATTATCATCGTGGCATTGATCTTTGCATTTCTTTTAAAAGAAGGGCTCTCTATTTTCTGGCAGGTCCCTCTTTCCGATTTTCTATTTGCACGTAATTGGTACCCGATTTCCGATCCGCCTCAGTTCGGAATTCTGCCGTTGATACTCGGTTCTATTCTTGTAACAGCAGGCGCAGGAATAATTTCCATTCCGATAGGAATTGCAAGCGCTCTTTTTATTGCAGAAATCGCTCCGCGCAAAACTAAAGAAATTATGAAAGCCGGCGTCGAACTTCTCGCAGCTATACCTTCGGTCGTAATCGGCTTTATCGGAATGATAACACTCGGCCCGTTGATTAAAACAATATTCAACCTGCCGACAGGCCTCACGGCATTGTCAGGCGCTATCACACTCGCCTTTATGGCAATGCCGACAATTGTTTCTATTGCAGAAGATGCAATTACTGCGGTTCCGCGCCAGTACCGTGAAGCGGCAATTGCCATGGGAGCTACAAAATGGCAGACAACATGGCGCATAGTCGCATACGCTGCCCGTCCGGGAATGCTTGCTGCGGTCATGCTCGGCATCGGCAGAGTTATCGGTGAAACAATGGCGGTAATGATGGTAACCGGAAACGCTGCCCTCATCCCCCACAGTATTCTTCAGCCTGTACGTACATTAACTGCAACAGTTGCTGCTGAAATGGGTGAGACAGTCCAGGGAGGCGAACACTATGCCGCACTCTTTGCGATCGGCATTGTCTTGTTCATCATCACTTTCTTGATTAATGGCGCAGCAGACCTGTATCTCCATAAAACTAAGAAGTAACTGAGATTTTAGAAATTATGCAAAATAGATTGTTTTTTATGAACTAAGATTATTCAATGAAATAAATATCCATTTAGAATGGAAAACTGCTTATCGAGATTATAGAGATGGTGAAAAATAGATTTCCTTCAAACTTCAGCATTATTGGAAGAGTTCTCCTCCCCATTTCCCCTCCTCATTTGAGGAGGCCTGCCCGCCGCACAATGTATGCTTTGGCAGGCGGGGGATAAAGGGGTGGTGTATTAATTTTAAAATATAATTGTTTATTCTTATGAACGTATACATAAAACAAAAGATTGCTTTCAGCATCCTCTTCTTTTGCACGCTGCTTGTGATCGTACCTGTGCTGGTGATACTGGTGATCATTTTTGCTAAGGGAATCAGTGCAATAGATCTTTCGTTCCTTGCCGAAATGCCGACAAAAGGAATGACAGCCGGCGGAATTTTTCCTGCGATTCTCGGAACACTCTATCTGGTACTTGGAGCCGTTCTCTTTGCAGTGCCGTTAGGAGTTCTCTCTGCAATTTATCTTGTTGAGTATTCGCAGGAAACTCTCATAAACCGTATTGTAAAACTCGCTATCGTGAATCTTGCAGGAGTTCCATCAGTTGTCTACGGCCTATTCGGATTAGGCATATTTGTTCTATTCTTAGGATTCGGAGCTTCGATTCTTTCAGGCTCTCTTACGCTGGGAATTATGATTTTACCGGTGATTATCACAGCATCACGTGAAGCGTTGGAAAGCGTTCCAAAATCGTTTCGCATCGTAAGTTTATCATTAGGCGCCAGTAAATGGCAGACGATTCGGCATTCTGTATTGCCCCATGCGTTGCCTGGAATTTTAACCGGAACGATTCTCGGGCTCGGCCGCGCAGCCGGTGAGACAGCACCTATTCTATTTACCGTTGCAGCGTTTTATCTCCCAAAACTGCCGACATCATTATTCGATCAAACAATGGCGTTACCGTATCATCTGTATGTTATTTCCACACAGGTTCCCGGTATTCCTGAAAACATTCGATACGGAACGGCCCTCGTCCTCCTTTTACTGGTGCTGCTTTTAAACCTCGCTGCTATCATTCTACGGTACCAATTCAGGAAACGTAAAAAATGGTAGAATCCTCGGCAGTAAAAATATCAATCCGTGATTTTTCTATCCATTTTGACGATGTCACAGCGCTAAAAGGACTGAATCTGGATATTTATCTAAACGAAATATTCACGATGATCGGCCCGGCGAGCTCGGGAAAATCATCGCTGCTGCAATCCTTAAATCGTCTGAACGATCTCATTCCGTCATATAAAAAAACCGGTACGATTCTCATAGACAATCAGGATATAGACACCATTGATGTAGAATCGCTTCGGAAAAGAGTCAGTATCGTTTTTGCACTCCCATTCCCGCTGCCCTTATCTATTTTTGACAATGTTGCCTACGGGCCGCGCATGCACGGCATTAAAAAAAAATCAAGGCTCAATCAAATCGTCGAAAAGGGGCTTCGTGAAGCATACTTATGGGATGAAGTGAAAGACCGGCTCGACACGCCTGCTATGAATCTATCCGGCGGCCAGCAGCAACGATTATGTATCGCGCGCATTTTGGCGGTTGAACCGGAAATTATCATGTTTGACGAACCTACTTCCGGACTCGATCCGATTTCGACTGCGCGTGTCGAGGAAACTTTACGAATACTCAAAGAACGTTACACGATTATTCTTGTAACGAACAATGTCGCTCAGGCGGCGCGTGTAGGCGACCGGACAGCATTTCTTCTAATGGGAGAATTGATAGAATTAAATGACACAAAACGCCTATTTACAATGGCGCAGGATAAACGAACAGATGATTATCTCACGGGAAAATTCGGATGAGCATGGGGCATTTAACAATAGAAACGCATAACCTGAATTTGTATTATACGAATTTCCACGCACTCATAGATATTAATCTCGCGATACAGGAACAAAGAATCACCGCATTAATCGGGCCGTCAGGCTGCGGTAAATCGACTCTCGTACGTGTATTCAATCGTATGAACGACCTGATTGAAGGAGTCCGCGTTACCGGAGAAGTACTGGTCGAAGGCAGCAATATATTTTCCCCGGACACCGATCTGATATCACTAAGGAAAAAAGTCGGAATGGTATTTCAACGGCCTAATCCATTTCCATTATCAGTACGCGAGAATCTGACTTTCGGCCTTGAAATTCATCACGAGCATTCAAAGAAAAACCATACGGAGATAATCGAGCAGTCGTTAAAAGACGTGTTACTGTGGAATGATTTGAAAGATCGTCTCAACCAATCTGCACTGCGCCTTTCTCTCGAACAGCAGCAGCGTTTATGTATTGCACGGGTTTTGGCAATGAAACCGCAGATTATTCTTATGGATGAACCTTGTTCTGCGCTCGATCCTATCGCAACGTTAAAAATCGAAGAACTGATGCAGGAACTAAAGAAGAATTACACGATTGTCATTGTAACACACAATATGCAGCAAGCCGCTCGCGCCAGCGATTATACGGCATTTCTGTATTTAGGCGAATTGATAGAATTCGGCGAAACAAAACACATTTTTTCGGCACCGGAACAAAAACAAACTGAAGATTATATTACAGGAAGGTTTGGATAAAAGGAGATACCGCGATGGAACGTCATTTTCAAAAAGAATTAGAAAGCCTCAAAACCTCGCTTATCAAAATGGGAAGCGTTGTGGAGGAGAATATTGCACTATCGATCCGTTCGGTAACGGAAAAAAATCGAGAACTGGCACAAAAGGTCATCGAATCGGATGCACGAATAGATGCACTTGAGATCGAGATAGATAATGCTATTGTCGATTTACTGGCACTGCAGCAGCCGGTAGCAAGCGACTTGCGTTTTATTCTTGCAGCATTAAAGATCAATAATGATCTGGAACGTATCGGTGATCACGCAGTGAACATCGCTCAGGCAGCACAGGTGCTCTGTTCAATCCCGGATGTAGAGCTGCTTAATGAGATTCCTAAAATGGCAGAAATCACAAGAACCATGTTAAAAGAAGCGATTGACAGCTTTATACTTCTTGATCCTGTGAAAGCAAGCGCTGTTCTGAAAACAGATGATCAGATCGATAATCTTAACCGAACGGTAATACGAACGGTTATTGAACTGCTGAAGAGCAACAAGCAGACGGCTGAATGCGGATTGGAATTAAGTCTTATCAGCAGAAATATGGAACGTGTTGCCGATTTAGCGACAAACATAGCCGAAGAAGTCATTTTTCATACGCAGGCACGTGTCGTAAAGCATCATGCAGAAGATCGGAATTTCGACAATCAAGAATGATTGTCCTACAAAATATTCCATATTCACGATTACCTCTATACATCACACATCCGTGGAACACACATTCTTGTGTGTCATATATAGGTCGCGCGCCTTTTCCCTTATCATATTTTTAATAAATATTCTGCAATAATTCTACTTACTTCGCTTTATAATTATGTTCTCTTGCTTTCACCGACATAAACTGATACATTTTTTTATTTTACCAGTTATTCTAAACTCAATAAAAAGAAAGGAATAAATTGAATTTCTCATCTCTCAATAAAAAACACAGGATACCGGGTAAGTTAGAAATCACATCGGAGCATGGCGGACTTCCCATAGCGATAATAACAAATAAATTTGCCAAAGTACTAGTTTCCATTTACGGCGCACATGTGCTCAGCTACCAGCCAAAAGGTCAGGAAGAAGTGCTATGGATGAGTAGTCAAAGCACATTCGAAGAAGGTAATCCTATCCGCGGAGGAATTCCTATTTGCTTTCCATGGTTCGGTCCGCATGCATCCGATTCGCAAAAACCGCAGCATGGATTTGCACGGCTGCAGATGTGGAAAGTCACAAAAACGGCCGATCTGCCGGGAGGTGAGACACAGCTGTGTTTGAGCTTGCAGCAGGATCAAAAATTAAAAACTCTCTGGCCGTATTCTTTTCTTGCAGAAATGATTATTACTGTTGGAGCTTCGTTGAATGTAGCATTCCGCTGCACAAACACGAGCAAGGAACAGTTAAGTTATACCGGCGCGCTGCACTCGTATTTTACCGTGAGTGATATAGCAAATATAAAAATCAAAGGACTCCGCGGGAGTCGTTATTACAACGGAATTGGTGCGACTGTCCCATCAGCCCAGGAAGAAGATAATTTAGTTATTCAGAAAGAAGAAAACCGCCGCTATATCGATACAACTTCAGACTGCATAATTGAAGATTCCGGATTATCACGAAAAATACGTGTGGGAAAAAAGGGAAGCCGGGTTACAGTCGTCTGGAATCCGGGAGCAGAAATGGCAAAGAAAATCGCCGATATGCCGGATGACGGATATAAAACAATGATTTGCGTTGAAGCGGTCAATGCGTACAATGATATCGTAGTTGTTCAACCGAAAGAAAACCGTACTCTTGCAACAACCGTAACAGTTGAATCGTAGTAATATCTCATATAATTATTCTTAACAGCGGAGTTATTATGAAAATAAAATTTCTCGTATTTATTTCACTCATCGCAATAATCACCGTTACAATGGCGGCATGCGTGCCCGGTGGCGGAGATTTTCCCGGTGAACATTCTGCCGGATTTTTTTTCGGAATATGGCACGGCTGGATCGCACCCATCTCGCTGATAATCAGCATCTTCAATCCATTAGTCAGGATTTATGAAGTGAATAACACAGGATTTTGGTATGACTTCGGCTTCTATATTGCAATTATAAGCGGATTTGGCGGGGTATCCTTATCACGTAAAAAAATAAAATCAAACCGCGGTAGAAACTGATTATAAACATATTTCCAGTTTCAGAATCAAAACTGATAATCGGGATTTCGATGCCAACCGATCCCTTTTATAAATATGGCGTTTAGTGCAACATTGAAAAGCAAACACCGTATAATATAAAGCTAATTAGATTCTATGTAATATCTGCCTTTTACAAGTATATATCTGCCTTTTATAAGTATAAAACGGAGGAAACAAATGAAACCGCGAGCCGAACAAATAATCTGCGTCTTTCTTATTATCCCTTTTCTTTGCCTATTTCTTATCTTGCCAAACAATGCCATTTCGCAACCCAACTTATTGGACGAAAAAAATCTCGAAGAGACAATGCGTAATCCCTGGAAATTTGATCAATCGGTATTTCTTCAGAACTGGCTGGTGCTCGGTGTTATTCCAATTCAGGAAATTGAAGAGACTGATAAGGATTTTCTGGCTGAGTGCGGCGGAGAGGCATCGGTTCGGCCTGTTGAAGGACAAGTGATAAAAATATCGGGTCATGAATTGAAATGGATGCCGGCGAATAGTAAGAATGTTGTCGATCTGTTAAGGTTTTACCAGGGAGTAAAAAATGAAAATGTCGTGGCATATGCCTATACAATCATCAACCGGAAAGAATTCGGCAGGGTTTACCTGACTATAGGCACCGATGACGGAGTAAAAGTCTGGGTGAACGGAAAGATGGTACATCGTAATTTAAGGCAGAGGGGACTTACGTTGGATGAAGATTTAGTTAATGCAGATATGAATGCCGGCGATAATTATTTGCTGCTGAAAATCCAGCAGGGAGCCGGCGGATGGGGATATGCAGTGCGTTTACTGGAGAATGCGAACCAATTCAATACTATAACCGGCAATATCGAATTCTCTTTAACAAATATAAATCCTGAAGAAAAAACGCTTGCAGTCTCTTCTCAGAGCAATCTCGATCAAACAATATTAAGACAAACAGTGCAAATGCAGGTTTGCGGAGCCGGCGGAAATGTTGTTGCAAAGAGAACATTTTATTCCTCCAAACCGATTATACTCAATTATAAAAACTGGCCGGATGGAATGTACGAATTCCGATTTATGTACAAAGATATTCGAGGGAAAGAATGTTTTAAATATGCTACTTGGTATAAAGGTGATATTTTAGCGGATGCACGCACGATTGTCAATACAGCTCCTGATAAAAATGTTAGAACGCCGGATGCATCCCTGCACAGGATGCTGGCGGATATGATAATCGATCGGTTAGGCAATAATCTTCAAAATCCTGATTCGTCAAAATTCAACTCAATACATCCGCCATTGCTGGAGTTCGCTGAGTTCAAAGCCAAAAAGCAGATTCGTTCCAATGGTTTTATTCGCATGACATATATTGACGATATAGATAACACACCTCAGTTCTGCAGATGTTACTTGCCTCTTCATTATAATCCCTCAAAAAAATGGCCTGTGGTTGTTTATTTGCATGGATATAACCAGGATAATCCGGAGTATATAAAATGGTGGAGTGTCGATAAACGACATGACGCTGCAAGCGATAAATACGATGTTATTTATATTGAACCGCACGGTCGAGGAAATACACAATATTCAGGACCGGGCGACCGCGATGTGTTAAAATGTATTGAGATGGCAAAACAAAAGTTCAACGTAGACGAAGAACGAGTTTATTTAACGGGCGCTTCAATGGGCGGATTCGGAACATGGAATGTTGCCACACGGCATCCGGAATTATTTGCGGCAATCGCTCCTGTTTACGGAGGAGGAGATTATCATGTGCTTACTCCAAAAGAAATCCTTGAAAAGATGAGCAGCCGGGAAATATTTCAGAGTGATAAATCAAGTTCGACTGCCCAATTAGAATCCTTGGTGAATATGCCGATACTCGTCTCTCATGGTGATCAGGACCAGAGTGTGAATGTCAACCTCTCCCGCTATCTCGTACGCATGCTTCAGCGGTGGAATTATGATGTGCGCTATATTGAAGTACCTGATAAAGGGCATTCTGATTTAGGACTTTCGGATCAAACGATAGCCTGGATGCTGCAGCACAAAAGAAATTCATTCCCCCGGCAGGTACGCGTAAGGGCGGCGGATTTACAAACAGCCTCTGCGTACTGGATAAAAGTATTGCAAAAGAGAGATCCAAATGAATTTATGACAGTAAACGCGGAGGTGCTGGAAAATAACACGATACGCGTTGATTCGAAAAACGTATTGGAATTGTCCATCACTCCAGGTAAAACATTGGTAGATTATTCAAAACCCATACAGGTGTTCTGGAACGGTACAAAAATGACGATAAATAATCCTTCTTCAAAAAAGATTATTTTAACAGATAAGAATTACAATTCACTCGCGGAAGTAAAAAAAACTCCTATGACAGCAGGTCCGGTTTCCGACTTTCAAAATACTCCTTTCCTAATTGTCATTGGAACTTCATCGTCCGACTCCGTTATCAACAAAATCATACGTCAAAAAGCCGATATTATCATACAGGGCTGGAAGAGATTTCAGAAATTTGAACCGAGAGTTAAGAACGATGCCGATGTAACGGAAACAGAAATGACACAATATTCGTTGTGTTTGCTGGGAGGTCCTGAAGAAAATTCAATATCGAAAAAGGTATTTGAAAAGATCCCTTTCCAGGTCAAATCCGAAAAAATTGTAATAGACGGAAAATCATTCAAAGCAAAAGACGCATTTTTCCAATCGGTATACCGGAATCCGTATAATTCCGACAGATATATTAACATCATTGCCGGAACATCCAAAGCCGGTTTATCACTTTATGATCCGAATCAGCAGGAACTTCATCAGTATGATTATTTTATTGCTGACGGGAAAATCCCGAATTATTCGGCCAGTGCAACAAATGAAAAAATTCTCATTGGATCCGGATTCTTCGATGAGCACTGGAAATTAAGTGAAGCGTTCTTAAATGCTGGGAATGAAGAATTAAGGTCAAAATGCGCCTATCTTAAGGTTAATGACAATTTAACTACGGATATTGTCAGTATCTCAAAACCTTCGCTTGAACTTCTGAAATCATACTGCGGCAAATATCAAATAACAGGCGGCCCGCTATTGAAAATATTTGTATCAGACGGAATCCTTAAAGTAGCGCAAGGGCCAAATGATCAATTCATTGCAATTATGCATCCGACATCGGAAAGCGAGTTCTACGTCAAAGAAGCAAATGTGTTTCTGTACTTTGTGAAAGATAAATCGGCACAAGGTTATATAATGAACGGCCGGCAGAGCGGACAGGAATTCACTTCTAAAAAAATACAATAGAATAGATTTTATTCTTTAAACGACAAAGCCGTCTTTTCTAAGACGGCTTTTTTATTGCTGAATTCTTTTTAGTATTTCACCAACCGCCTTCCACGCTTAGATAATATGTCCTGAGCGGGGCCAGATTGCCGATCAACTCCGCATAATAGTAGTTGGTTAAATTCTTTACCGTTAATCCGATGCTTAGAGGCAAGCCTGCATTGATAAGATTATAAGTAATGCCGGCATCCACGACTTTGCAAGCTACACGCTGGTCTCCGTCAACTATAGGAGCAAGACGAACAAGGTTTTCATCTATCGCTTCCACCCTGCTCACATAGCGGAAATTAACTTCTGCCCGTAACTGGCGGTAGTTACCGTTTAATGAAGCGTAAAATAAATGCCGCGGCCTGAACCTTAGAACGGAATTATTACTCAGGTCAACAGGATCGATATACGTGTAGCTGAAATCAGTTGATATTAATTGACTGAACCAGTTGGTTTTTATCCCGGCTTCAAGGCCGCGAATTCTTGCCCGCGTCACATTGCTGAAAAGTATCTCGAACTTATTTGGATTTACACCGGCTTCAATAAGGTCATAGTAATCACTCTGAAAAAGTGCAAAATCGAGAAAAACATGGTCGCTAAACCATCGGGATCCGCCTATCTCGAATGAAACGCTGCGCTCCGGCTTTAAGCTGTCATTAGGTACGATGCTAATCTCACTGACACCCGTGGAAACGGATGTAAATAACTCGCTGATAGAAGGATAACGAAATCCTCCGCCGTAAGAAGCCCTGAACGTTGTTATCGGGTCAAGAGAGAACATCAATCCGATTTTTGGATTGAACTGAGACGGAGAAGTAGCAGCGGGAGATGAAAAAATCTTTTTCCATATTATCTGCCAGTCGTACCTTATTCCCGCTGTCAGTTTTAGCGACTGAAAAGGCGTAAGCTCATCCTGCAGGAAAAAAGCGGCTCCAATTCCCGGATGAGATCCGAATATATCGGAATATACACGGTCGTAATTCGCAGCGATACCGAATGTAAGAATATTAGCGGAGGAAGTTGTATATGTCCCCTGCGCTTCCAATTGAGTTAGGTGTGCTGCAGATGTATTATTGACACGTCCGGAACTGTCGTCCTGCCAGAAATTGCCAAAGTAGATTGCTTTTAACGAGTAAAAGAATTGATCGGATAAAATCTCTTTGTAAGCAAGACTCACATTGCCGCGTACCGAATTCACATTACCGTTCAATTGTGAATCTGCGGGTCGTGTCGGTTCATCAAGACTCTTCCACCAGAAATAATTACCATGACTGCGCCATTGGATATTGGTCATGAGATTTATATTTCGAGATTGCGAAAAATCATAATTGAATTTTGAATAAAAACCCCACCGGTGATACACATCATTTTCACGATAGCTTTCATCCACAGTCCGGGAGACACTCACAATATATCCAAACGGACCTATACGGTTTGAGTAACTGAGGTAACCTCCGGTATTAAAACGCGGCGAGGAAGACCAATCCCATTTACTGTAACTTGGCTTATCGTAGATACCTGAAAAAAGCCGGAACCGTATTTCAGGCAACTCGCTGATTTCTTTCGTAATAACGTTGATAACTCCGCCGAGTGCGCTCGATCCGTACAGTGCAGAGCCGGCACCTTTCACAACTTCTATCCGATCGATTTGAAAAATCGGGAATGTTTCCCAATTGATTTCACCGGTATCCCCTGTTATAAACGGGAGTCCGTCGATCAAAATCAGCACACGGCTCCCGACACCCCTGCTGTATCCGGTTGAACCGCGGATATTCACCTGATCCGACATCATATTGACGCCCGGGACATATCGAAGTGCATCGTCGAGTGTCACGGAAAGACGATCGGCAATCATTTTGGAAGTTACGGTCGAGACACTCACAGGAACATCACGCAGACTTTGTTCCCGTCGGCTTGCCGTAACAATAACCTGTTCTGTCTGAATCGGAGCCTGTGCAAGTGAGACATTAAGATACAAAGTTGTATCCGGCTGAATCGAAATCTTCTGGATTGTCTGCGCTGTATACCCGATAAGCGAGAATGAAATATCGAATATTCCTGCCGGGATTCCTCTCAGCATGTATTTGCCTTGAATATCCGTTGTTGCACCTCGAACAGTACCGCGCAGAATTACATTGACACCGGCAAGCGGCTCTTGTGTCTTCACATCGGATACGATTCCCGTAATAGAACCTGTATTCGGCTGGGCATATGAAACGTTAAGTAAAAATATCAGGGCAATATGGAAAAGAGGATTTTTCAAAATGGCTGAGGAGGCGGATTTCGGAAATCGACGTTAATATTAATCCCTTTTACCTGTAAGGAATTGTTCACTTCGACAACTCCAGGCAGCAATGGATTTAATGGATCCTTGTAAAATCCGACGACCCTGAATACCCTTATACCCAGACCTGCTAAATCTGCACCGATTTGCTGAATGACACCGATATATTTATATGTTCCGGAATGCAAAGGAAAAGAATATGGAATCGAATCGGCATAGAAAGGTTTTAATGATTCAGTTATGCTTGGATATAGAAATATTGTGGTTGGACTTGCGAACAATCCTGAATAAACTTTTGCAGAATCCAGTGGGTAAACTTGAGAAGCAAAAATCCATAGATTAACAAGACTATCCGACGGCCATGTGCCGGGAGCAAAATACACAGTACCGCTGAATCCAAGCTCTACCGGAGGCGACGGTGCAAGCCCGCCGTCACAGGCTGCAAGCAGTAAACAAAGAATAATGAAAACGAGGAATCTCATAACCACGAGAATATTACACATTGGAATATTAATATGCAATACATCATAAGATATTGATTTTTTACACGAATGTAATTAATTACATTTATTTCTATTCTCTTTCAATCTATAGAATATTATTAAAGGTAAATTAGGGATTGTCTCCATAGCTCGAAAGACAGCCACCAATCTACTGCCTTCGTATAACGCTTGTCACCTTTATAATACTTATCAATAATTGTAAGTATCTTAGTTCTATCGTAACCATACCAATTCCTTACTTCAGTCGAATGTACAAGATCTCTCACGTAATCCTTGATCTGTAAAAGGAAACGATCGGGCGTAGTATCTATAAACGGTCTTGATATTCTGTTTTTTGTTTTTACAAAAATCCAAGCAGGCACCGATGGAAGGCCGAAAGGGTAAGTTGTTCCTGATTTAACTAACGGATATTTCTTTAGACGCGGTTCTTTTGATTGTATAATATCTTTATAAGTGCATCCATTCGCCCTGAATTTTACGTCGGTTTTAAACACGGCTCTCAAAAACGACGGCTGAACCATCGGCATAAAACTCATCACGTACGCATCAGTTCTTGCTTGTTCCAAACCACCCCAATTGGGGAATCTGGTGCGAACGGCAAGCAGATCAACAAAATTCTCAATACCAATTTCATTCATAGGCGGCATATTATTTAATGCTGTTTCCAAACTCAGGCGTGCGGCATCCTCGATTTGCCTAGAACATTCAGCAGTAAAAATGTCAGCGCGCGGCACACGCATTAACATAAAAAGTTTGTCAATATTTTTTCCTTTTAATGCAGAACGACCAAGTCTTACAATACGATTTAAATAATGACGGCGTGCGATCTCACCGAATCCTCCATCAATAATTAAATGTCCATTAATATACTGCTGCGAGTAATATCTTTGTTTTACAATTGAGGAAGCAGGTTCAACCAAAATATTCTGAGCAACAAATGATTTTGCAAGTGAAATAAGTTTTTCAGGATCAGGAACAGGTTCGTTAAAATACTGACGCGGGAGTTTAAAATCACGCGAGATTTTCTCTGAAATAAGGATATCCGGATCCATTTCTTCACCGAATGAATGAGTATAAAATCTCTTATGTGCAATAGCTATAAGTATTGCAAGCAGCGTACGTGAATCAAAACCGCCCGATAATCCGAGCGATACAGGGCGACCGCTTTCAATAGCGGCACGAACCAGGGATTCCAATATTATTTTGACTTGGCTGTTGTTTTCATTCCCGAATTCGGGAAGCCAAGGATGGTTTTCATGTCTGCTTATTATTCCATTTTTTATTAATACATAAGAAGCCGGCCCTAAACGTTCAATTCCCTTCACACAAGAATGATAAGACAACTGGTTAAACAGCAGCCATCTACCTCCTAAAGCCGTTTGATTGATTTCATGCAGACCAGTTTTTTTTGCCACCCAGTCCAGTCGTGTAGAGAAACATATTCCTTCATCACACTTTCCATAATAAGCCGTTCGAATGCCTAATTGATCTGTGTATAATTCCACGTTATCCTTATTCCAGCGTAATGCCGCAAAGTGACCGTCAAGACTATCGGTTTGTAATATTTCTTGTGAAAAAAGATTCTTCCAATCGTTTTTATTCATGAATCTTGCGCAAGAACCTGACATTTGTATACCAAGACCGACCACCGCCCATCCGGCATCCTTGGACTCATTCCGAACTTCATAGAAAAACGTTTCATCTATTCCCCCAAACGCTAAATATAGTTTTGGTAATGATAACTTCAGTAGAGTATTTGAGTGTATATTTTTGTAATTATTAAGGATTGAAGCGCCACGTTCTGATTTGATAATTCCGAATATCCAGCTCATTTTACTTGAATTCCAAATTAAAAAATAAGGACTTCGTGATTAGATTATTTTATATTAGCAAAATTCTCTCTGCTATACAAACCTAAAAAACTGTAAGTAGTATCTCGGTTTGATGCAGTCAAAACTTATTTACTCCGTTTGCCTGAAAGGTGTCCTTAACAATATGGTATACAATATTAGAAATTGACTACCCTTAAGAGAAGAGACAGAAATTGTTATTCTTATTGATAGTATTGAAAAGTTTACGTTCTTCCACCACCCCAGTCATGCGGACATCCCCTCCTTATTTAAGGAGGGGATTAAGGGGTGGTGGCTTTTGATTAAAGTAATTCTTGTTCTCTGACCCGGAATATGATATATTTGTGTAATAATAATCACTAACCGATCGTAATTGCCATAAGTGATTGTTTTCTGCAAGCGCCAAACAATTAATTCTAAATTAGAAACATGGGAATCATTTATAATCGTCTGCGACAGAAGCGATTACGCCAGCATCTGAGAAATACTGCAACTGATGCTGAGCGGTTGCTTTGGAACTCATTAAAGGGAAGTCAATTGTTGGGATACAAATTCAGGCGTCAGCAAGGAATAGGACAATATATTGTAGATTTTTATTGCCCCGATAAAAAAATTGCCATTGAGATTGATGGAGCAACACATTGGACTGAGCAGGAACAAAAAAGAGACCGTGTAAGACAAGATTATATAGAAGCTCTGGGTATTCGGGTACTGAGATTTACAAATGATGATGTATATACAAATAAAGATGGTGTACTGAACATGATATATGCAGTCTTAGAAGGAAAAGAAGATGTATAAATAGCGTTAAGAAATATTCGATTTTCTACCACCCCCTACCCCCTCCTTATTTAAGGAGGGGATTAAGGGGTGGTGGCTTTTGATTAAAGTAATTCTTGCCCTCTGCCCTGTAGTATGATATATTTATGCTAAGAGAAATCCCGAATGGCCATAATTACGATTAGGGATTCTTTTTATCGCGCCAATGAAAACAGTAGATCAACATCACCGAAGATCCATCCGATTAAAAGAGTATGACTACTCTGCCCCGGGGAAATATTTTGTTACAATTTGTACGTATGGTCATGAATGTACCTTAGGCGAAATTGTGGATGGAGTAATGCGATTGAACAAAAACGGAAAGATTGTAGAAGAAGAATGGTTACAAACGGCGATTATTCGTCCTAATATTCAATTAGATTCATATATTATTATGCCGAATCACATTCACGGAATCATAAGAATAAATGATATTGATGTAGGGGCGGGTTCAGAACCCGCCCCTACAGGAAAACGGCATGGTTTAACAGAAATAATTCGGCAATTGAAAACATATTCATCGCTGCGGATAAATAAGATACGGAATACTATTGGTAATCCGATGTGGCAGCGTAATTATTACGACCGCGTCATTCGCAGCGACAAGGAATTAAACAATATCCGAGAGTACATCTCCGATAATGTTCTACAATGGGCATTTGAAAATGATAATCCGGATGATTTTCCATTATTGTGATCGATTGTGTCAATCTTCTACCGCAGTTATTCACTACACCCTACACCCTCCTCATTTGAAGAGGTGTGCACTCCAGTTCTATCCCATTGGTTAAGTAGCCCAATCCCATCGGTTCAGGCGATATACCTTAATGTTCTTTGTAGTTTATCGTAGTATTTCAAAGCAACTTAAGGAAATCTGAAATCTATAAATCGAAGGACAATTTCATGAAAAAGAAAGGACTTGCAGCGGCTCTTTTTATTTCTTTTCTCTTCGCGGTATTTGTTTCGTTCTTTGTTTTGGGCAGAGGTATAGATAATCTGCGATCCGGCATCATAGGCGGACTGGTTATTATTTTTCATGTCTTCATCCTATTTATGATATTATATACAGGTAATGTTTACAAATGGCGAAAAATATTTTTTACTTCTTATGCGGTTGCATTTGTAATAGCCTTTGTCTGGTGGACAATGGGTGACCGCGGCCATATGTGGCTGCTCGATAGTGAGATATTATATTCACAGGCACCGATGTGCCATATCGTAGTGCCAATGCTCATACTCCCGCTTATTTTTACAAAAGAAGTTATTTTTCCGGCGGCCTTCTCTTCGGTCTCATTTATGATTTTATTAACCGTTGTCTTCACAATAATTTTTGGAAGATCATTTTGCTCGTGGGGATGTTTTTTCGGCGGTCAGGATGAATTATTTTCCTCAATTGCGAAGAAAAAGAGATGGTCTATAAAAACGCTGCATCCTTTCGTTAAATATTTCCCATTTGCAATGCTCGCCTTCATTGTCTTGCATTCTTTTATTACCATGTCGCCTACCTATTGCTTCTGGTTCTGTCCATTTAAGACCACCAGCGAATTTATAGAAATCAATTCATTCACTCGTGTAATCCAGGCTTTTATATTTGTATCCCTCTGGGCGATACTCGTCGTCATGCTCCCTATTATTTCGAAAAAAAGGATTCAATGCAGTTTCTTCTGTCCAATGGGCGCCTTTTTCAGTTGTTCCAGCAAAATCAACCTTTTCGGGATTTCGATCGATAAGAATAAATGCAACGACTGTAAGAGATGCATAGCAATCTGTCCAAATTTCGCCATTACAGAAGAGTCATTATCGAAAGGCAAGGTACTGATAACCTGCACGAAATGCGGTGCTTGTTTGAACGTCTGCACAAAAAACGCTATCACTCTTGGAATTAGAGGAGTAAAACATATTTATGAAACCGTGGAAAATCCTTCGGTAAAGCCCGGCTTCTGGAAAAAGTTCGGAAGAGACCTATGGGATCCGGCTGTCGTTTTTATATTCGGTATTTTTACTATTGCAGCTGTTATATCTTCAGATAACTTTATTAATTCTATTTCCAGATTGCTCAAATATTTTATAGGTATCTGAAATGGAAA
>Ga0315548_1001860_pt1 | contig 17067 bp, 12 predicted proteins | sample SalMarSW160110MG_2_FD_202540 | JGI IMG/M metagenome (GOLD analysis project Ga0315548, IMG submission 202540) | Salt marsh sediment microbial communities from the Plum Island Ecosystem LTER, Massachusetts, United States - Salt Marsh Sediment SW1601-110 ...
TCTGCAGCCGGGTCAGTCAGCGTGCCGTGCTCGGGTAGAGTAGCTATTATATAGCTTATCTGTCCCGGCGGATTCGGTAGGCCATCATCGGCAGCACTTAGAGTGATTGTTTCGGTTATACCGGAAAGTGCTGTGACACTTTGGCCATATGCAACCGGAGGACCTGCGGTTTGGGAAGAGAAATTTATGCCCCATTTATTGCCCGAAGTACCCGACCAGTCAGAAGACTTACCTATTGGAACATTTTGGTTCACAAACGTATATGGTGGTTTGCTTGCGCTCACCGTGTAGCTTCGATTCGATGGCACTTTCAGGGCGTAAATGCCCGCATCGTTGGTTGTTGTTTGATATGTGCCTCCGCTGGTTGCAGTTACTGTTACAGCCGGCAGTGGATTATCAGCTATATCTGTGACTCGCCCGCTTATAATCTCGCCTGAGCCGGATGTGAATACATTATACGCACAGCCGGTAACACTGTTAAAATAATACGGCGAGGAGTCGACATTCGGCAGGTTGTACCACGCATCCTGCCATCCATCCCAGCCAAGATTAAGGTGGTGATACAGGGTGGAGCCGTTATAGCCATATCCATCGCATACAACTACATGTCCTCCGTATGGTCCGTCAAGACCTAACAGAACAGGCAGCTCCGCATCCAGATTCGGGTTCATCATATTATTAAGTGCGGTTCCGGTAGAAGGATAGTTACTATAAATGGAATTGCCATAATTAAATGTGCTTTCAAACTCCTGGCTGGCATCAGACAGCGAAGCTGATGAACCGCCCGAACCGTAAGCCGTATCAACCGACTCAGCGGCATCGTAGCACAGGTCCCCTATTGCCTGCCGCTCGGTAAGCGTAATACTGCTGTCGGGCACAAAAGGCATATTGCTCCAGACGTAGCTTCCGGGATACTCGTGTTCTCGCATCAGTTGTGCCATCGCAGTTGCCACACAGCCGCAGGGCCAGTTATACGGCGTATAGTAGTTGTAACAGGTTGTACCCGGCTCGTAACCACCCACGTTGCCCTGGCCCCAGGTGCTTTGAACAAGCGGCGGAACCCGAACTTCAGAAATGCTTGATGAGCCCAGAATACCTGTCGATGAAATACCCATATCATCATGGCTGGATAGCAGGTTCCATTTACCCTGGGCCTTGGTGACGGCGCTTAGCAGAGAAGCTTTATTGGAGCTCGAAGCTTCTGTTTGCAGGCCGCTTATTTCTGTATCCAGAGTTCTAACAGCAGCGATTCGGTTAGGAATATCCCCGCTGACCAGCGCGCCAAGCGGATTATCATCTGACGGATTATAGGTTTGTCCCGCAGCTATACATATAATCGGCTCGACTCTGTCGTCAGCCGGCACAATTACAAAACCGCTCTGCTTTAGATAGATAACATAATATATCGGCTCTGCAGCTTTATTGTAGAAGGTATCGGTGTTCTTAATCTTGCGACCATGTAAAGCTCCGAGTGGTTTTGCATCTGTTTTCAGCCAGCCCTTGACCATTTTTTCGGCATGTTGTTTTCCCACGGGTCCGGCAAGTATAGTAGTTGAAAAAAGAGACAGCAGAAACAAGATGCAGATGAACCAGGCGGAAAACCCAATATAACATCGCTGGCCTTTTTTGAGTTTATTGAACTCCACTTACTCCTCCTCTGTCTTTTTTAATAACCTCTCACTTTGGACACAGGATAAATATAATCGTATAGATTATACCAGAAATCGTTTTTTGGGGCAAGAGATTTTTGCCTGATTTGGTTATTAGCAGGTAGGGTGGGGTCTTTACCCCACCAATTTTTCTGTTTTTTCTCTTGATTTTTCTAAAAAATTGCGTATAATAAATACCGGATTTGATTAAGGAGGAGTATTGATGAAAAGAGCCATTTTTCTTTTATTTTTGCTCATAGTCTTATTTCTGCCTGTCTGTGTATACGCTGAAATAGTCTATCAAGTCATCGACCTCGGCACCATCGGTGGCGGAGAAAGTTTGGCCTTGTCAATCAACGACCATGGACAAATTGTAGGAGGGGCGCAAGACAGCTCAGGAAACTACAACGCTGCTTTATTTGACCCAACCGGAAACGGTAATAACATTAATTTTCTCGGTGGCAATGATAGTTTCGCCTTTTCAATCAACAACAATGAACAAATCGTGGGTTGGTCACGGAGGATGATAGGGATACCACCATTTGTTACCACCTATGTATATGCGAAATTATATGACCCGACAGGTGCAGGCAATAATATTTACCTTGGTAATCTCGCTGGCAATGAGAGTTATGCCTATTCAATCAACGATGCAGGCCAGATTGTCGGATCAACAGAGCAATGGTTATTTGGGAATACTTATGCGGTGATATTTGACCCTACTGGAAACAGTAACGATATATACCTTGGTTCAATACCTGGTTTTCAGGATAGTGTAGCTCGGTCTATTAATGATAATATGCAGGTCGTGGGATATGGAATCAACCTACAAAAGCCGGCCCCGGGAACGACACCGGCTCGAGATCGTGCATTATTGTTTGACTCAAGCGGCAGCGGCGATAACATTATCCTCGGCACACTTCCAGGTTACCCGGATAGTCAAGCCCTGTCTATCAATGATAGCGGACAGATCGTAGGGAATGCTCATGCCCCCGGGGGCATGTTTGGCCCAATTTTAGGTTATTATCGCGCGACTTTATTTGACCCAAGTGGCGATGGAAATAATATAGACCTCGGTACTCTTGGAGGAGATTCGAGCGAAGCCTTATCGATTAATGAGCTTGGACAGATTGCTGGCTGGGCAGAAAACAGTTCTGATGATAGGCGCGCGACTTTATTTGATCCTATAGGTAATGGCAATAATATAGACCTTAACACGCTTATTGACCCTGCCTCCGGCTGGATTTTGGAATACGCGTATTGTATAAATAATTCCGGCTGGATAGTTGGGCAGGGAAGAAATCCTGAAGGTTACCGACACGCATATCTTTTAACTCCTGAGCCGGCCACACTTGCATTACTTGGCCTCGGTGCTCTGTTTCTTAGAAAACGAAGGAAATGATTTTCGATAAGTTAACTCATTTACACATTCACTCATCCACGATTTACAATGTCCTGTCAATGATGAATCTTGCGCTGAAGAATATATCCACAGCCATTGCTGAACACAAAGCAGCCCATCGCAGTAAAAGCAGGCGTTTTTTTGCACGGGCCATAAAGAATATTATGCTCACTGCTGCTGCACCGAGTATATAGAGCTTGGCAGTATCGGTGAATAGTCGTGCAGCGTCTTTGCCTAAGCTGGCAAAAACTTCAAAATATTTAGTTGCTATAAGCAGTGTCACGATTGTCAGGATGCCCATGGAAATAGTTATCGCCAGAATCCATTTTCTATCGGCATTACCTGCTAGGGCAAGGCCCTGCGTCCCTTCGCCTATAAGAACCGAGCAGCATAGGATGGGAATACTTAGCCAGATGATTGGACTGACGTCGAGCAGTGATTGACACGATGCCAATATTATTCCGAGGCAGAAGATTATTAGTACACTGAATCGCCGAGCCGCGAAAAGCATCAGCAATCCCATAACCAGCGCCGCTACAGGAACGTGATAAAAGCCAACTAATTTTGTGCTTTTATCGACCATAGCCAGCGGTGCTAACATGCCGGCCATGTCAGATAAATGGACCTGGGTCTGTGTTGGAATTGGAAATAAACGCAAGTGCGTAGCCGCCTGGAAGAATAATATTATTATCACAAACGGAAGAGCCGACAGCAGCATGCTTAGCAAGTGCCATCTTTTTTTCTGCTCTCTCGACCATGCTCGGGACATGATAAATGCGGCGGGGCAGAACAGCCACGGTATAGCTGCTGCCAGAAGAGTTGCTGCCGGGTGGAATTTAAGCAGCCCAAGCATATATGGCCCAAAGCCGTAGATTGCTCCTGCAAAGAGTGAGCCGAAAAAGGCGCCCACCCACCGACGACTCAAAACGTAGCAGCCCAGACAGGCGAGACAGATGTTTATCGGAAGCAGATATTGGAGTCTATCGAGGTTATTAAAATGAGGCAGAAATAAATATACAGTAAAGCTGCCGTAGATAACCGCTGCAATAACGAAATTGCCCACACCACGCATAGCCGGCGCCTTTCCATGTGTCCCATTACTGTCCCTAAGGGACTTCGCAGTAGCATTGATAAGGAACACCTTATGTTTCGGCCAGCTTGATTTTTTCCTGCACTTTTTCTATATAATCCTGCTCGTCTGGCTACGGCTCGGCGTCTTTATTCCTTCTGGGGTCTCGGCATCGCCTTCGTCGAGACGAGTCCGGCAGCCGCTCAGGAGATAGTTGCAAGAGCGGGCATAATAAGTTCTGCCTTTTTGCGCTCGATAGCGGAATAAATGGACTCACTTAGCGTCGGTATATCGAATTTGCCTTTGATAAGGTAGTCTTGAGCGCCTTTGGCAATTGCTTTTAGGTCAAAGCCCTCCCTGTCTAAACCTGTAATAACAACATTTGCTACGTGAGGATGTTTTTCGCTTACTTTAGCTACAGTGTCTATGCCGTAGCTGTCCGGTAGATTTAAATCCAGCAGCGCAATGTCAAAGTCATCTGTGTCCAGAAGCGATAAGGCACGCTCGAGGTATTCTGTGTGTATTATTTTGGAAATGGGCAGTGTTGTTTTTGATAGTAACCGATTTAATTGTTCTCCGTCAATCAAGTCATCTTCAACTATCAAGATTTTTAATGGCTCTATATTGTTGGTACTCATTTTTTTGCGCGCTCTTCATAAATGGTTACCCCCAATTTTAAACAATAACGATAAGCTTTTAACCTCACACCCTTAGATGATGTTACTTCTGATGGGTTACATAACTATAAGAACATATCGGCTGAAGAAGGGAGGCACTTTTCGATGGAATTTGTTATAGGCAGGTCATGCAGACAGTCTGAAACTATGTGCTGCTAACAGGGGTCTTATCGGCCTTGGTCTTAATGTGTCTAAGCAGATTTATTTTTTGGGACGTGAAGTCTTTTCTGAAGTTTGTTATTTACTTGAGAACCACTTTGCCGGCTGGCCTTTAGCCGTTGAAAGTAGCTACTTGCTACTTATCCTTATTTTTCTTTATACTGTTGTAGTTCTTGGAGCAAGCAGTCGCGTTCTGCACGTAGATTATAATAATCTACCGCTTGGTGTAGAACTGTTTTAAAATCTTCCTCGAGTCTCCATGGCTTCGTGATGAACTTGAATATCTCTCCCTGATTTATTGCCGTCAGGAGGGTAGTTACTTGTGTATAACCGGAGAGAACCAGCCTGATGATATGTGGATGCTTTTCCTTGACGGCCCTGAGAAGCTCTAAGCCGGACATCTCCGGCATGCGCATATCGGTTACGATTATATGCACTTCGTTTTGTTCGAGTATTTCAAGTGCCTCTTTGCCACTCTTGGCAAAGTAACAGTTATATGGCTCGTCTAAAAGTCCTCTTTCAAGTGACCTGAGGACTTTCTCCTCATCGTCTACAAATAATATCGCTCTTTTTTCCATTTTTCTCAAGGCCCTTTATTGCTAATTTGAATCTTCTCGATATCCTACTTTCCTTCGCTTGTTATCGCCACTGCTACTTCTTCTTTTTTATCATCTACTTTCTTTTTGCTAATCGGCAGCTTGATTGTGAACTTCGACCCCTTTCCGACGGTACTGTCAACAAGTAGTTTGCCTTTATGCTTGCTTACGATAATGTCATAGGAAACGCTAAGACCCAGCCCCGTTCCCTTGCCGACTGGTTTAGTCGTGAAGAAAGGGTCGAAAACCTTTGTCAGCTTATCAGAATCAATACCTGGGCCGTCATCTTCAATTTCGCAGATAACTTTATCAGCAGTTGAGTATGTTTTGATGGCGATGGTTCCTTTTTCGTTTTCGCCTCTTTGCTGGGATTTTATTGCCTGAGCTGCGTTCATAATTATGTTGAGGAATACTTGGTTTATCTGGCCTGAATTGCAGTAGATGGCAGGTACTTTGGAAAGCTCAGTCTTAACATCGGCATCATACTTGATTTCATTCTTTGCCACAACAAGGGTGGCCTCGACGCCTTCATTGATGTTGTATGCATCGAAGAATTCTGCTTGGTCGATTCTCGAGAAGTCTCTAAGGTTCTGGATAATATTGGTGACTCTCTCTATGCCCTCTCTAGAATCATCGAATAGTCCTTGGATGTCTTTGAGGATAAAGTCTATCTTCATGGCATTTCGGGATTTATCTATAACACTAATTTTGTTCAGCAATATCTCTTTTTTAGAAGACTCGACTTCACTCGCCAACTCATCATACATTGTGAGCAAATCGCGAAATTTGTTCATATAGCTTTGTAATGTCTGGAAATTGCTTGCTACGAAACCGACGGGGGTGTTCATTTCGTGCGCGACGCCGGCTGCGAGCTGGCCAATAGATGCTAATTTCTCACTTTGTACCATCTGAGACTGCATTTCTTTCAGTTCCCGATTAGCTTTTTCGAGTTTTTCGTAAGCTAATCTTAGGGCTTCAGCTGCGCGTTTACGCTCTGTAATATCACGAACCATAGCTTGTAATAACACTCCCCCAGATAGCGCTAACGGATTCAAAGAGACCTCTGCATCAAATGGCATGCCATCATAGCGCTTGCATCGCCAATCGAAGAACTGAGGTTTTTTCTCCAAAGCCAGATTGATTTTCTCCTGTGCCTTTTCTATAGAATCCCGCCCATCCGGCTGCAGCTCAGGGGAGAATTGAAAAAGCGGCTGTCCTTCAATTTGCTCCTTAGTGCAACCGAATATCCTCAAAGTTGATGGATTACAGTCGATGAACTGCTCACCCTTCACTATAAATATAGCTTCATTGGCAGACTTGAACAATAACCTGTATTGCGCCTCGCTCTCTCGCATAGCAAGCTCTGCCTTCTTGCGCTCAATAGCATAATAAATAGACTTGCTTAACATCTGTATATCGAATTCGCCTTTGACAAGGTAGTCTTGAGCGCCTTTGGCAACCGCTTTTAGGCCAAGGCCCACACCACCTAAGCCTGTAATAATAACAGTTGCTGTGCGAGGATGTTTTTCACTTACTTTAATTAAAGTATCTATGCCATTGCTATCCGGAAGATTTAGGTCCAGCAGCGCAATATCAAAATCATCCTGGTCCATAAGCTCTAAAGCGTTCTCGAGATATTCTGTATGTTTTACTTCGGAAGTGGATAGATCTGATTTTGATAGCAACCTCTCTAATTGTTTTCTGTCTATCAGGTCATCTTCGACTATCAAGATTTTTAATTGTTTTATACCGTTGGGACTCATTTTTTATGCGCTCTTCATAAACGTTAGCCGCCAATTTCAGCACAATACCGAGAAGATCTTGAATTTACAGCCCCCCTTGGTTAATGTTAATCCTGATGGATAGTATAACCATAGAAACATATCGGCTGAAGCGATGGAGTACTTTTTAGATAAGACCAGTTGTAGACAAGTTTTGTAGACAATTCAAAACTATGTGCTGCTAACAGGGGTCTTATCGGCCTTGGTCTTAATGCGTTTAAGCAGGTTTGTTTTTTGGGACGTGAAGTCTTTTCTGGGGCTTGTTATCTACTTGAGAACCACTTTGCCGGTTCCGGTAGTGATTCTGCCAATTCTATAGACCTTTTCGCCGTATCTCGTCAGTTTTCTTGCGATGGAATTTGCAAAGTCTTCGGCCACTATCAGCACAAAGCCGATGCCCATATTAAATACTCTGTACATCTCGTCTTCTTCGACGGGGCCTGCCTTTTGCAGGAATGTGAATATTTTGTGTTTCGGCCAGCTTTCTTTCTTTATAACTGCGTTGCAGCCTTTCGGCAGCACCCGCGGGATATTTCCCGCCAGTCCTCCGCCGGTTATATGCGCCATACCGTGGACAATTTTCTTGACCTTATACCGGCTCAATAATTTCACTATCGGCCGAACGTAAATCCGCGTTGGCTCCAGCAGTACGTTGCCCAGCATAGCGCCGTCAAGCTTATCTAAAGTATCTGTCATCTTCAGATTTTTCTGCTTGAAGCAGATATTTCGTGCGAGCGTGTAGCCGTTGGAGTGCAGCCCGCTCGAAGCCAGGCCTAAAATAATGTCACCGACTCTTATATTGTTTGTCGTAGTGATTTTTTTGCGTTCTACTATACCGACTGCAAAGCCGGCCATATCGAAGTCGCCTTTGGCGTATGTGTCCGGCATCTCGGCAGTCTCTCCGCCGATTAGTGCACAGTCGGCCTGTCGACAGCCGGCTGCGACGCCTTTTACCAGCTCAGCTATTATTTTCGGTTCGAGTTTGTTGACCGCCAGATAGTCCAGAAAGAATAATGGCTCAGCGCCCTGCACAAGCATATCATTGACGTTCATCGCAACAAGGTCAATCCCGACCGTGTCATACTTTTTCATCTTGGCTGCGAGTTGCACCTTGCTGCCGACGCCGTCTGTGCAGGCAACCAGCACGGGATTTTTATAGTTTTTTTTGAACAGCCGTTCGTCGTAGTCCAGGCGGAACATCCCTGCAAAGGCGTTTTTGGATTCGATGACCCTCGGCCCGAAGGTGCTGGCAACGTACTCGTGGATTTTCTCGACCATCTCGTCGTTAGCATCAATGCTTACGCCTGATTGTTCATATGTTATGTATTTAGCCATATGTTCTCATGTCAAGCATCGGTTTCGTCAAACATCCGCAGTTGATATTTTTCCGTAGTAAATTTATTGACTGTGTAATCAGGTGGGACAGGGTATTTGCCTGTCCAGCAGGCGGTGCAATAGTGATTTTTCGCCAGTGTCGCACAGGATAACATTCCCTCCAGCGACATATAGCCCATGCTATCGACCTCAAGAAAATCTCTGATTTGCTCCAGATTCCGATTATTCGCCAGCAATTCTTCTTTGGTGGGGAAATCCACGCCGTAAAAACAGGGGGACCGCAGTGGTGGACAGCTTACTCGCATGTGTATTTCTTTTGCGCCTGCCTGGCGCAAGGCTCTGATTTTGCCTCTGGTAGTTGTACCGCGGACTATGGAATCATCCACGACTACGACGCGTTTTCCCGCCACGACTTCTTTTACTATCGCCAGCTTAAGTTTGACCTCCAGTTCGCGCAATTTCTGCTCTGGTGAGATAAACGTCCTGCCTATGTAGTGGCTCCTGACCATTCCCATATCGAAGGGTATCTTGCTCTGCTCTGCGAAACCGATTGCCGCCGAAGTGCCTGAGTCCGGCACAGGTATTACGACATCTGCATCAACAGGATGTTCTATTGCCAGTTGTCTGCCGAGTTTTTTTCTAAACTCATGAACATTTTCGCCGAAGATGTGTGAGTTTTGCTTGGCGAAATAGATGTGCTCGAAAATGCAATGAGCTGGCGTGATACTGCCTGGCTGGACAAAAAATCTGCTGGAAATACCATTTTTGTCCAGCCGAACGATTTCGCCCGGCTCGACCTCACGAATAAACTTTGCGTTTATAGTGTCGAAGGCACAGCTCTCGCTGGCGACAATATAGCTGCCATTTTTTGTTTGGCCGATACACAAAGGCCTGAGCCCATACGGGTCGCGGGCCGCTTCAATGCGGTCGTCGAACAAAAACAAAAGGCAATATGCTCCCTGCAGATGGTTCAATACATGCGCCACTGGGTCGGGATTGCTGACATGGGTTGGTTTTGCAAGAAGGTGAATAATAACTTCCGTATCGCATGTCGATTTGAAGATGCTGCCATAGGCCTCGTATTCGTCCCGCAGAAATGTAGCATTTATAAGGTTGCCGTTATGTGCTACTGCAACCTGTCCGCGGGAGTACTCCGCTAAAAGCGGCTGACTGTTCACAGCTTTACTGGCACCGGTTGTCGAATACCGCACATGGCCGATAGCTGTTGGATTACGCAGCTTCTGCCGTATGTTTGAGCCGCTGCGGAAGACTCTGCTTACCGTACCTATACCTGTATAGCACTGGATAAGCTCACCGTCGCTGGTGGCTATTCCTGCTGACTCTTGTCCGCGGTGCTGCAAACTATGTAATCCGAAGTAGGTTTTTTCAACGGCTTCCGGGTCGCCGAAAATGCCGAAAAGACCACAGCTTTCCTTCATTTCATTTCTCATTTTTCGACGTTTTTCATCCTGAGCGGAGCGGATGATTAGGCCTAAAAATTAGACTTTCCTTCGATATATAGATGTTTCTCCGGTTTTTACCGGACTCAACCTGACTTCAGGCATCAAGTATTCAGTATCCGGCATATAGTATTGCCAGTCAAGCATCTTTTTTACTTGAGTTCTTTGGGGTTTTTGTGGTATAATAACTAAGTAGAAGTTTTGTTAAGATTAAAGGAGGCTGGGCTGTTTTGAATGCTGAGAGAAAGAAAATGTCGTTGTGTGCGATACCTGTCCGCCCTCTTTTTGGTGGGGTAATAATTTTTTGCTCTCTGATGTTTTTGACACTGGCAGGTGCTGGTACCAAATCACGGCAGAAGGCCAAGCTCCTTGCTGCAGATGGTGAGGGCGGCGACCATTTTGGCATTGAAGTTTCTATAAGCGGTGATTATGCCATCATTGGGTCGGCTTGCGATGATGACCTGGGAGTTGATTCCGGTTCGGCTTATATATTCAATTGGAACGGCACTGGCTGGATTCAGCAGCAAAAGCTCAACGCCGCGGATGGTCTTGCCGGCGACTGGTATGGCTGTGCTGTTTCTATTTGCGGTGATTATGCCATCGTGGGGGCGCGTTATGGTGATAGCAATATAGTTGACTCAGGTACGGCTTATATATACTACAGGGATGGCGCAAACTGGGTTCAGCAGGCGAAGCTTTTTGCCGAAGATGCTTTTAGCGGTTCTTGTTTTGGTACTTCTGTTGGCATAGATTCGGACAAGGCGATTGTGGGGGCGCTTTGCGATATCGGCGGAGGTTCGTCTTATATATACAGGCGGGACGGCACTCGCTGGAGCCAGGAGAAAAAGCTCATGGCCCAAGACACTGCTCCAGGTGATGCGTTTGGCAGGTCTGTCGCCATACTCGCAGATAAGTCGATTGTTGGGGCTGACGGCTATGATAACGGCGGCGTTGCTTATATATTCAAGTGGGACGGCTCCGATTGGGTTCAGGAGCAAAAGCTTACTGCCGAGGATCGTGATCCTTACGACTGGTTTGGCAGGTCTGTGTCTATGGCTGCCGACAGGATAATCGTGGGTTCGTACGGGGATGACGACAAGGGGACTGACTCCGGCTCGGCTTATATATACCACTGGGATGGCACAAGCTGGGTTCTGCAGCAAAAGCTCACCGCCGAGGATGGTAGTGCAAAAGACGGGTTTGGCTATTCTGTTTCTTTGCATGGAGATTATGTCATCATAGGGGCGTACTGCGATGACGACAAGGGGGAAGACTCAGGTTCGGCTTATATATTCAGGTGGGATGGCACTAACTGGATCCAGCAGCTGAAGCTCACCGCCGCGGATGGAGATTCCCAGGACTGGTTCGGCAGGTCTGTTGCTATAAACGGCACTAAGGCGATTATAGGGGCGGTGCTGGAGGATGAAAAAGGAACCAACGCCGGGGCGGCTTATATATTCGCGCCAATCGTGGGACCGGCACGCTGACGGTTCTATCGAGGTTTATCTGCCAGAGGCAAAATCCTGTATAGTTTCAGATAATGTTGCGTTCAAAAAAAATCTTTTATGATATTATTATCCTCTGTCCGGTTTTGATGCGGAGTTTTTCATTTGCACTTGTATTTTTCAGGCTGATTTCCAGTGTGTTGTTTGAGCCTTCAATAAGGAATAATTCGCCTTCTTTGGCTGAATCATAATCGGGATAGTATTGCATATTATATTTCTTCCCGTCTATCGCCACGGCGAATTCGTCTTTATCCTGTTTGGCTAAACTTGTCTGACGACATTTATCCGCCGTCCGTGTGGCGGAGTCAAGATTGGTTATGATGTTTCCGAACCTGTCGATTCTCACCACTATTCCGGCTCTGCCGTCGAGATAAAGCTCCAGTTTTTCGATTTTCCATGCCCCTGCATCTCCCCCCACGTCTTCTTGTCGAAGACAAGAGTGGGGGGGCAGCGGGTCTGTTCTTTCACCTATGGTATCGAACTTGCCTTGATTGATGTTTGCAGCCGTTTTTGCAAATACGTCTCTGCCGTGAAATGTTCTGCTGGCCTCAGCTGGGATGGGAATTTGCCTTATATCCAGCACTTTCTGTTCGTAAAGTGCCTCCCAGAGTAATCCATTGTCTGGTGCTACAAAATAAAAATTTTCTGTTTTTACCGCCAGTGCCTTCCTTTGCGTCCCTACACCCGGGTCAACCACACAGCAAAAGACTGCTCCTTTTGGAAAGTATTTGTAGTTATTTTTTAGAATCCACGATGCCTCGATGATACTTTGAGGCGAAATGTCGTGACATAAGTCAACAATTTTTGCGTCTGGGTCGATGCTGTAAATGACCCCTTTCATCACGCCCACATATTCACTTTGGCCAAAGTCTGTTAATAGCACTATCATATTAAACTCTTGGCGGGACTAATTGTTCTCTGGATACATAAGTTCAGGTATTCGTCTGACCTTTCCGTTGGAATCGACGCAGGCAAGGATACTTGTGCCTTCAGCCAAAACCAGCCCTTTATCTTCGCGTGTGAGTATATAGCTGTGCTTGACCTTGCTGGCGGTTACGCCTGTGCATATAGTTTGCAGTTGCAGCTTTTCATCGTAAAATGCGGGTCTGCGGTATTTTATATTCAGTTCAGCCACGACAAAGAATACACCTGTTTCTTCGAGGTCTTTGTAGGCCAAGCCGTTGGCCCGCAATAGCTCGGTTCTGCCAATCTCGAACCACACTGGGTATACGCTGTGATGCACCACGCCGGCCTTATCGGTTTCTGCATATCGTGGCACGATAGTTACCTTATGGCTTTGTATTGTTGTTCGCTTGGGAAAATCCATAAATACCTTATGCTAAAAGTATCACAAATCAGACTATAATGTCGGAATTTTAGCATTTAAGTGCAGTTATTACAAATAGTTCCTCGTTTTGTATTATGTAAAAATTTAGCGAAAGCAGGAAATGCCTTGACGGATTCGTCTTTTCGTGAAATAATCGTTTTTTTATCTTAAAATGTCTTGATAATGTTAATCCGCGAAAGGACGAATTATGAAAAGTAATCATGTAAGCTTAAGAATTTTGACTTGTCTTTTAATAGTCTGTGCGACCTGTGGCTTCTCCTGCCGGCGTAAGGCGCCCGAAGCCGATGTCGAGCAAGCCGCACCAGCGCCGGAAGAAATCAAAATCGAGGCCGATGTTACTGCAACAAGACCGGATAGCACAGCCGTTATCGTTAATGGCGTTAAGATTACCGAGGGCGAGATAGATAGAATGCTCGAGCCGCAACTCGCTGCAATGGCCAGACAGACTCAGGGTCGCCCGCCGGAATATGCGGAGCAAATGAAGAAAGTTTTTAGACAGCAGGCCGTGGAAAGAATGATTGTTGAACGACTAATAGATGAAAAAGCAAGACAAGCCAATATGGTAACCACCGAGGAAGAATTGGACAGCCGGATTAGGGAAATAGCATCTATGCAGAGACCGCCAATGTCTGTGGAAGACTTCAAGAAAAAATTAGAAGGCCTCGGTGAGAGCTTTGACCAGGTAAAACAGCAAATACAAAAAGGACTTCTCTTTCAGAAACTTTTGGAAGCTCAGGTTGCCGACAAGATAAACGTTACTATAGAAGACGCAAATCAGTATTATCAGGAAAACCGTAAACGGTACGAAGAACCTGAGCAGGTCAAAGCGAGCCATATTCTTATAAAACCTGACACCGCCGACCCTAACACCGACCCGAACGAGGCCAAGGCAAAGGCCGAAGCGAAAGCCGAGGGACTGCTTGAACAAATCAAAACCGGCGCCGATTTTGCCGATTTGGCCAAGGCCAATTCCGGCTGTCCATCATCGAAAAATGGTGGTGATTTGGGCTTTTTCAGGAAGGGGCAAATGGTACCAGCTTTTGATACTGCTGCATTTGCATTAGAAGTGGGTCAAATCAGCGACGTTGTGGAAACCACATTTGGATATCACATAATAAAAGTTACCGAACATAAAGACGCCGTGACTAAAATGTTCGAGCAGGTCAAAGACGAGATAATGCAACAGCTAATGCAAAGAAAGCAGCGTGAACTGGCTGGACAATTTATTGAATCGCTCAAGGCCGAGGCTAATATTGTTTATCCGCCGGGCAAAGAACCTCAACCGAGGATGCCTCAACCGATGCCTAGGCCCGAAAAACCTGTTGAGCCCGAGGATAATACTGCGGTTGAAGAATAGTAGAAACATTAGATATTACATGAGTGTACTATTTCAACAGCTTTGCCGGGTTGAGATTAGCTGATTCTATGTCCTTGAAGTATTTTACTGTTCCGACCTTCAGTTCAGCCGTAGCCGCTTCGTCGCAGACGATAATACCATTCGGGTGCATTTGCAGGACGCTGACCGTCCACATATGATTGACGCTTTCTTCGATGGCATGCCGCAGTGCACGTGCCTTATTATGGCCGTTGACGATTATCATAACTTCCTCAGCGTCCATAACGGTACCCACGCCTACCGTCAAAGCGGTTTTAGGTACTTTGTTGACGTCATTATCAAAAAACCTTGAGTTGGCTATGATGGTGTCTATCGTTAAGGTCATAACACGCGTTCTCGATGATAATGATGAGCTCGGCTCGTTGAATGCTATGTGGCCGTCAGGGCCTATGCCGCCGATGAAGAGATTAATGCCGCCCGCCTTTTTTATCTTCCGTTCGTAGTTCGCGCATTCAGCGTTGAGGTCAGGCGCATTGCCGTTGAGAATGTTGACATTTTCTTTGGGAATATCTACATGGCCGAAAAAGTTGTTCCACATGAATGAGTGGTAGCTTTCAGGGTGGTCCTTGGGGATTTTCACGTATTCGTCCATATTGAAGGTAACAACATTTTTGAATGTTACCTTTCCTTTTTTGCTAAGTTTTATCAGCTCTTTGTACATCCCAAGAGGTGAAGAGCCCGTAGGCAGGCCGAGCACAAAACGCCTGGACTTGCTCGGGCCGAATTCTTTTATTTTCCTGGTTATATAATTAGCGGCCCATTTGGAGGCCACTTCGTAAGTTGGTTCAATTATTACTCTCATCGGTTACTCCTTGCTTAAATAGGTTTCTCAATGCAATTTCTTCATACGGCTGATAAGTTCATCACCGAGGGTAGTTTTTTCAGTTATGTGTTTTTCAATTTCAGAAACGAAACTGTTTTCTTCAAATGTCCCTCTGACTGCTGCGAAATCCTGGTGTTTTGCCTGTTCATCGCCGTCGATGCCATATCCGATTTGGGCGATGTCGGCAAATTCCTTTTTCGCATCGGCATAAAGAACATTGTCAAGTTCTACCACGGCTTCTTTCCATTTCGTTGTCAGCTTAATGATGTCGTCTGCTGTTATCTTGTTGATGGCTTTGCCAAATTGCTGCTCCAGGATACTAACTACCCAGCTCCACTCGTAAGCAGGATAATTCTCATGCATTGACTCAAATGCTTTGTCAACCTGCTCCAGGGTGCTGATAGAGCCGTTTTCAATATCGCAGAGTAATTTTTGCACGAGCTGCTCCGGGGCGAACAAGCCCGCCAAATCCACCCATTTGCCCGACCCTGTGTTGACCTTCGGCTTTAACGCTGCCCGAAGTTCATCGACATTCTTGAGCTGCTTATTCTCCAGTTGCTTAATCAGGCAATTACCTAAGAATTTATCAGAGCCAATCTGGTAGAATTTAATGCCTTTATCCAGCGAGGAGTTCTTAATTTTGCAGCTGTGGTAGATAAAATAATCGCTCGTTGGGCCGGAGTTTAATTTAAGATTGATGAGCAGCTCGCGGCCGTTGAGCATTTTTTGAATCGTATATGGGCTTAAGAGTTTGAAGTTTATGTAATCCAGTTTTTTGGGGTCTTTGCGTTTATCTCTTTTCGGCCATTTTAGGGCGTCTCGCACGGTTCCTACGCTGCGTAAATTCACTCCGGGGATGAGTATACTTTCATCTTCGTGCTCGATAAGATATGAAAAAGGCAGATCCGAGGTATCTGAATTCCTGTAGTGCCTGCCCATCACAACGGTAAATGCCCCGACCTTTGCCGGCCAGAGCATGTATGAATCACTGGCTGTTTTTGAGCCGCGCTCGACGATTCCCTGATGAGTCGGCCCCAGTTTATACATATGATTGCTTTGATTGGTTCCACTGCCGGCGTTTAGAAAGGAAAACAGCCCCGCAATCAGTAGTGTTGATTTATGGTGTGTAACAGTATATGGTCCCGCAAATATAGCGCAGGCTTCGCCGTGGAAACCACCGCAATTAGCAAAGTACACTGAATTTTCTGCAGAATACTGCTTGGATAATACGGTGCCTTGGCCTACGAAGCATTTGGATATTATTGCACCGTCGGTTATCTTCGCACCGGAGCAGACAATGAAATCCTCTGCAAAAACTCCTGGCCCGATATAAACAGGGTCTTCGGGGCAGCTATTGATTGAGCCGTTCTCCAGTCTGTTTACCCCTTCGATTACACTCGCAGGGCCTATTTTGACGTTCTTGATAATTCGGCAGTTAATAACTCTGGCGCATTTTGCTACAAGGCCTGTGGATGAGGTAACAGAGGCCGAGTAGTCGGCTATCATTTTTTGCAGCTTTTCAATTACTTTCGGCCTATGCCGGTACAACGCTATTATATAAGCGGTATGAGCTGATAGTTGGTCGTAAATTGGTATTTCTCTACCCCCGGCCTCGTTAATGACGCAGGCTTCCGTGCCATTACCAAATGAGCTTTCCTCTTCTACTGCCAGCAGGTCGATATTGTCTATTACCACATCGTCTTCGATAACATAGTTGGCGATATAATTTCTTACCTGGCCTATATATACGTTATTTCCGATTGTGCAGTTGTGAATTGTAGCGTTACTTATCCCTGCTGGCTTCGCGACCCCGCTAGGAAAGGTTACTTGTTTTTCAAAAACGCCTAATTTTACATCACCGGAAAAG